>SDBV01011813.1_pt1 | contig 11262 bp, 11 predicted proteins | sample 2277081 | NCBI WGS metagenome assembly SDBV01 (sample SAMN10402039, study PRJNA504765) | marine sediment metagenome | isolation source: marine sediment core GS10_PC15, 223 cmbsf | place: Arctic Ocean: Southern Knipovich Ridge | collected 2010
TTCTTTCCCTTTCGGAGAAATCCGGGAAATGCCGCTCCGTCCTCAGAGGAGCCTAGGGAGCCTGCGAGGGATTATATCGGAAGAAAGATTTTTTGTCTAATAAAATATCGCTGTAGTACTAGTTAATTTTCGGCAAGTTCTTCCCATATTATACCGGCCGCACCGATCACCGCCGCATCGTCACCCAGCTTTGCCTGCTTCACCTCGACATTTTCAACGAGCGCGGCCAGGGCATGCTCCCGCATGGACCGTTCCGCTGCGCTGATATACGGAGCTCCCAGCTTCTCCACGAGCCCTCCTCCCAGCACGACAATCTCGGGATTGATAAAATTGACACAGTTAGCCATCGCAATACCGAGAAACCATGCCGACCTGTCAATGATTTCCACGATGCTTTTCTCGCCATTTTTGTACGCCTTTGCGAATACACCACTTTTATAGCGCTTGAAATCCGTGCCCGCCTCCTGCAACAACGAAGGAACCGCGCCGGAACCGGCGAGAGCCACCGCGTCTTTTGCTATGGCCGTCCGACTGGCCAACGCCTCGACACAGCCGTGCTGCCCACAACCACAGAGGGGCCCATTTACCTGAATGATCATGTGTCCGATTTCCCCGGCATTTCCGGTCGAACCGCGGAACAGCCTCCCGTCCAGTATCATTCCACCTCCTATGCCGGTTCCTGGAAACAGCCCCACGACATTCCGGAATCCCTGAGCCGCACCTCTGAGAAACTCCCCGTAAAGACCCGCACTGACGTCATTGTCAACGATGACGGGTATCTTAAAATCCTTTTCCAGCCTCTGTTTGAGAGGAAAGTTCTTGAAGCCCAAATTAGGAGTGTCGAGAATAACGCCTGTTTTTCTATCCATGGGTCCCGGAGAAGCGATGCCTATCCCCTTGATCTTTTCAGGGCTGAGTCCGGAAAGCTCTATCGACGCGGTGATACAATCCTTTATTCTTTCGTAGATCGCCTCACCACCCGATTGGGCACTGGTCTTTTTCTTCTGACGGGTCACGGGATTCAACTTCTCGTCAACAACAGCGCTTATCATTTTCATGCCGCCCAGATCAAAGCCTATAACATACCCCATCTCTCGCCTCCGATCTCATTCTATTTCAGCCTTTCGTCCTTGACAAGACAACCGATTCGTGCGAACCATATCGGTGCATCAGTCGACAGCGGAGGCAGAACATGAACGGGACCCCTCCCGTTGTACTCGTAACCGGAGCCAGCAGGGGTTTGGGACGGGGAGTCGCTCTCGAGCTTGCTAAAGCCGGACATTCCGTAATTATCAACTACTCCAAAAACAGCAGCGCGGCGCAAGATACGGCCGAGCTGTGTGAGCAGGTGGGCTCAAATCCCAAACAGAGATTTGTTCCCATTCAGGCGGATATCTCCAATCCCGAGGATCGATCACGCCTGTTAAACGAGACGATCCAGCAGATGGGTCGCCTCGACGCTCTTGTCAATAATGCCGGCATCGCCCCCCGGCAGAGGAGAGACATAACCGAGATGGAGGAGCAGTCCTTTGCAGAGGTAATGCGCACGAACCTGCAGGGCCCCTTCTTCCTGACCCAGCAGGTCGTTAACTACTGGCTGGACAACAGGATCGATTCGGTGTTGAAGAACGGATTGAAAGTTATCTTTATCACGTCGATCTCCGCCTATACTGCTTCTGTAAGTCGCGGAGAGTACTGTATATCCAAAGCGGGACTCTCGATGGCAGGGCAGCTGTGGGCGTCTCGGTTGGCTGATGAGAACATCCAAGTAGTTGAGATTCGCCCGGGATTAATGCTAACGGATATGACCAGCGGCGTTAAGGAGAAATACGACAGGTTGATCTCAGAGGGCCTTGTCCCCCAAAAACGTTGGGGCACACCCGAGGACATCGGCATGGCTGTCCGCGCCGTCATCGAAGGTAACTTTCCCTACTCAACGGGTTCGGTCATAGATGTCGACGGGGGATTCCGCATGAGACATCTTTAGATTAGGAATCTTTAGATAAGAATTTTCGACGTTTTTGACTATTGCTTCGATCCTTTTTGGCCGTTCTTCCGATCGTTTTTTGACTATTCCGTCGATCCTCTTTATTATTACACCAAACCACGATCAAGGGGAACTTAATGCTTAAGCTGCTAAACACAATGTCCAGGAAAAAGGAGGAGTTCAAACCAAGAGAAGGGAATAACGAGGTAAAGATCTTCACCTGCGGACCATCGACTTACCGACGGCCCCATATCGGCAACTATCGTAGTTTTTTATACGAAGACATACTCCTGCGCTATCTCGAGTATCTCGGCTACACGGTGAAGCGCATCATCAACTTCACGGACGTCGAAGACAAAACCCTTGTGGAAGCGGAGAATCAGCATAGCACCATAGGAGAGATCACAGAGACTGTGGCCAAGCACTTCTACGACGAAACAAAACTCCTGGGTATCAAGCTGCCGTCGACCATTCCCAGCTCTTCGACGAGCGTGAACGAGGCCGCTCAGATATGCAAAGAGCTCATGGACAAAGGTTACGCCTACGAATACCGGGGCAGTGTGTTCTTCGACCCTCTCAAGTTTGAGGGCTTTGGAAAACTGTTCCGCCTGGATATGAGCCGCTGGCCGAAAAAAAGAATCAGGTACAAGAAAGACACCTATGTGGGAAGAAGGTGGAATCTGGGTGATTTCATCCTCTGGCACGGATACAGAGACGGTGATACGGCGGTATGGGATTCGGTGGTGGGCAAGGGCCGCCCGTCCTGGAATGTCCAGGACCCCGCGATGATTCTCAAACATCTCGGTCCCACCGTGGATATCAACTGCGGCGGCATCGACAACATATACCGGCATCATGACTACAACATCGCCGTTATGGAGTCCCTATCGGGCAAAGATTTCGCCAGGTACTATCTCCATGGCGAGCATCTCGTAGTGAACGGCAAACCCATGTCCAAGAGCCTCGGGAACATCCTCTATCCCGAAGACGTCATTAAGGGGGCGATCAAACCCCACCATCTGCGTTTTTTTCTCATCTACACCCATTACCGAAAAAAGCTCAATTTCAACACCAAGAACTTCCAAAAAACGAAGTCCCTGCTGGACGAGTTTCGCAAGACAAAAGATCGATTGCTGCTCAAGGATTCGAGCAGGACAGAGGCGGATCCGGCGGTGGCGAAGCTGATCACAGAGGTCAAAGACGAGTTCGAATCCAACATGAACACCGATCTGAACGTCGGCGCCGCCTTCGACAGGGTCCTTCCCCTCCTCTCCCGGCTGGCAGCGCTGAAGGAAAAGGGCGGTTTCGGCTCGGGGCAGACAGAGAGAATCGAAAAGGTCCTGAGAGCGATCGATCAGGTCTGGGGCATCATCTTTTGAAAGCGAGGTCCGCGCAGGCCCTTTCGAGCTGCAGCAATGCCTGTTCCAGCAGAGATCTGGGACAACCGATATTCATTCGCTGAAAACCCTGCCCGCCAGGTCCGAACATGCTTCCCTCGCTGAATCCCAGGCCGGCTTTCTGAATCAAAAAACTTTTGAGATCCTTATCGTCGAGGCCCAGCTTGCGAAAATCTATCCAGACCAGGCAGGTACCCTCGGGTTTAAAGGGACGGATAAAGGGAAGACGATCCCCCAAAAAACCGAGCAGATACTGCAAATTGCCCCTGAGGTAATCGAGAAGCTCATCGAGCCAGCCGGAGCACGAATTGTACGCGGCCTCTGTCGCCACGATGCCGAAAAGGCCGGGATTGGAGATGCCGATGTCTCTCATTCTCTCCCCGTATCGCCGGCGAGCTTCGGGTTCGGATATGATAACGTAAGAGATGTGTATACCCGGGATGTTAAAGGTCTTGCTGGGAGAGCTGAGGGTGATGGTGTTCCGAGCTGCTTCCGCATCCAGCATAGCTGTAGGGGTGTGCCTGTATCCCTCGAAAACCAGGTCGAAGTGAATCTCATCCGACACGATCATCACATCATGGGAACGGCACAGATCGATTAAAGCGATCAGTTCCTCCTGTTCCCAGACACGCCCCACCGGGTTGTGAGGGCTGCAGAGCAGCAGCATTCGTGTCGGAGTTTTCAGTTTTTCAGCCAGATCTTCAAGATCCATCTCGTAGCGGCTACCCGAAATCTTCAAAGGGTTGTACACCACCTGACGGCCGTTTCGAATGATGGATCTGTAGAGAGGCTGATAGACCGGCGGCTGAACAACGATTCGGTCTCCAGGCTCGGTGAAGGCTGTGATCGCGGTGTTTACTGCGAAGACCACGTTCGGGGCAAAGAGAATCCAGTCGTTTTCAATCTGCCAACCGTGACGATTTGCAAGCCAGTCAACAATGGATTGAGAGAAGCTCGGTAGAACGGTGGTGTAGCCCAGCACGCCCTGCTTCAGACGGTGCTCAAGCGCCTCTTCCAGCTCGGGGGGCAGGAGAAAATCCATGTCCGCCACCCAGAGCGGCAGAAGATCGCTCCGACCAAACAGCTTCTCCATAGCATCCCATTTCGAAGAGTAGGTATTTCGCCTGTTCGGAACCGTATCAAAGTCGTAAGGCATAGCAGGTGCGGGCTAAACCTTGTTTGCCACCAGGTCGCCAACCTCGCTGGTTGAGAAACCCATCTGTCCGGCGGAAAGGCTCTCGAGCTGCGTCGCGGTCACATCCATCACCGCCGCTTCGATGGATTCAGCCGCTTTCTCTTCACCCAGATTGTCCAGCATCATGGCCCCGGCAACAACGGCGGCGAGAGGATTGATCACATTCTTCCCGGTGTACTTGGGCGCCGAGCCACCGATGGGCTCGAACATGCTGAGGCCCTTTGGATTGATGTTGCCTCCTGCAGCGATTCCCATCCCCCCCTGGGTAATGGCGCCAAGATCGGTAATGATATCACCGAACATGTTCCCCGTAACGATGACGTCGAACCACTCGGGGTTCTTGATCATCCACATACAGGTGGCATCCACATGATAGTACTCACGTTTGATATCCGAGAAATCGCTCTCCCCGAGGGAGTGAAAGGTCCTCTCCCAGAGATCATACACATAGGTCAAGACGTTGGTTTTGCCGCAGAGGGCGAGGGTCTTTCTTTTGTTTCTTTTGCGGGTATACTCAAATGCAAACCTCAGGCATCGTTCCACCTGCGCGTAGGAGTACAGCATGCTCTGCACGGCGATCTCGTTTTTAGTGTCTTTCATAGAAAATCCGCCTACCCCGGTATATATGCCCCCCGTGTTCTCTCGAACCACAACATAGTCGATTTCCGCCGGGCCTTTGTTTTTTAACGGAGTTTCGACACCTGGATAGAGTTTGACCGGCCTGAGATTGATGTACTGGTCCAACTCAAACCTCAACCTCAGGAGTATTCCTTTCTCTAAGATTCCGGGTTTGACATCGGGATGTCCAATCGCTCCGAGGTAAATGGCATCGAATGCCCTCAGCTCGGAGACAGCCGAGTCGGGCAATACCTCCCCTGTTTCGAGATATCTATCGCCTCCAAAATCGAAGTCCGTGGTTTCAATTTTAAATCCGAACTTCCGGGCCGCCACCTCCAGCACTTTTCGGCCTTCTCGGATCACCTCAGGCCCCGTACCGTCACCAGGAATGACGGCGATCTTGTACGTCTTGCTCATTCTCTCCTCCATTCGGGTATTTGACTCTCAGATCGTGCGCCGCAATTTAGATGAGTTCCTTATAATCGATTGCGGATAGGAGGTCAATCGGAATGCCTGGAACGCTGCTCATCCTTTTTGGAAACCGAGACTATTGTTACGGCGGCAATTACCAGCAGCGCACCGACGATTTGCTTCCCGCCTATCTGCTCCCCGAGAAAGAGAGCGCTTGCTGCAACCGTAACCACAGGGATGAGATTGATATACAGGGTCGTTGTACCGACCCCCAGATGATCGAGGGCATACATATAGAATGTGTAACCCATTGCAGAGCAGAAGATTCCGAGATAGAGCACGTGCATGATAATCCCGATATCGATCTTTGCCCACTCAACCTGGTTCAACTCGAGAAATAGAAAGGGGATAAAGGCAATCGTACCGTAGAGGGTCTGTTTATAGACGATCGCCAGCTGAGAGTATTTACGAAACAGCGTGCGGGACTGGAAGTTGTACACAACCCAGGTCACAATGCAGCCGAACATGAAGAGATATCCGAGAACCGGCTCTCCCTTGAGGGTAAGGCCATGCTCGACAACAAGGTAAACTCCCAAAACAGAGAGGATCACACCCCCCACGTGAATGAGCCTTAGACGGGAGGAAAAGACGATATAATCAACCAGCATGGAAACCACGGGAATACCGGCTACGATGATTGAGGCCGAAGAGGCAGAGATGAGCTTGACACCGTTATTCTCGAGGAAAAAGTAGAGTGTGACTCCGAGCAGCCCCGAAAGGACGAGAGTGATTCTGTCCGCAGCTTCCAGCCTGAATCCCGGCTCCCGTCTCCAGAGAAAGAAACGCAGCAGGAGAACGGCAATCAGAAATCTGGCAAAGGCCAGGCTCATGGGGGGAATGACGGCAACGGATACTTTTATGCTGATAAAGCTCAATCCCCAGAGCAACGTCGTGACACTGATAGAGAAAACGGGGAGAAATCTTCTACTCAGGACGTTTACCTCCCGGATCAAAGCAATGTAATATGCAATTCCAATTCGGGCAATGGAGGACGAGTTGGGGAAATTGAGAATCGGCACTTGCAGCTGGAAGTACGGCTCGTGGAAAGACCTGGTCTATTCCGCTTCGAAGGGCATAAACTTCCTTGAAGAGTATGCCGCAAGATACAACACCGTCGAAATCGATCCGAGTCTCTCCGCCCCAATCCCTATTTCCTGTCGAAATCCCTCTTCCGCGATTTCTTGAACGAATGCCCGGTGACTTGCCCTATGCTGTGGAAACGAGAAATCCCAACTACATCAGTCGCTGGCACACCTATATAGAGGAGTTCGAGACCGTGGTTATCCGTCTGCATGGCCCGGATCGGCTCCGCTCACCATCGGCAGGATCCAAAATCTTCTCACCTGACAGCTTATAGGAATCGATCGATGAAAAAAAGCGACCACCCAAGCGCCAAGAGCAGGCTCAGCACGAAGTAACCTCCTGTGCTGGTTCTGGAATCCGAGCTACCCTCCTCCTGCCCGTGTCCGTATGTTTCTACCAGAATCCGATCGATGCTCTCGATCGGTTTCCGGGGATCAAGAGAGCTCCTGCGCACAAGAAGATTGAAGTAGTAGAAGATCCTGCCCAGGAGCATTCCGATGGTTCCCGGTAATCTTATGTCCCGCCGTACGTAGAAACAGGATATGTAAAAGAGCCCAGCCAATGTGAGCCCTCGATACAATCCCGATTCCAACGCCAGAGATGTTATGGGAAAACCTCGTACTCTGACGAGGATCCTGCCGGCCGGTGTAAGAAGATGAACGAGGGTGATGAAGATCACTAAAATCACACTACGAATCATGCTCAAAACAGGCCTTGTGCGTTTTCGCGAAACAAAGCAGAGAACAGCGTAGAGGAGTACCCAAAGTGATTTCAAAAGAAGTGATCGCTGGAGAACAAACGAAGGTGTCACCACAAGTCCTGACAGAAAGAGATGCGTAGAGGCGACATGCCGTTCGAACCAGTCAGAGACCATTACATTCATCGCTGCATTATAACACAAACCCTTGAACTTGCTGCGGCGTTGGGGTACCATTGCAGAAGTGAGAATCAGGCCCAAATTCATAGACTTTGTTGCGATACTTATCGGGATCGTCGTGGTTGTGCTCATTTCAACCGCGGCCTATCGGAGACCCGTAAAAGGCGGGGAGGTCCACATTACCTCGGCGAGGGGGAATTGGATCTACCCGATTACAGAAGACAGGGTAATCGATGTCGAGGGACCTCTGGGCATCACAAAGGTATCGATTGCCGACGAGGCGGTGAGGGTCTTGGATTCCCCCTGCCCCCAGAAACTCTGCATCTTGAAAGGCGCGATCACCGCTGCCGGTCATTGGAACGTCTGCCTTCCGAATCGAGTGTTTTTAAGCATAGAGGGCCCCACCAAGGGAGATTCGGTGGATGCGCACAGCCACTGACAAGCTGGACCTGATAGCCTTTTTGGCTGCCCTCTGTCTGTTCCTCTCGACAGTGGAATATGTCATACCGAAACCCGTGCCGTTTTTGAGATTCGGACTGGCAAATCTACCCATTCTGATCTCCCTCAACTATCTCTCCGTCCCCTCCCTTCTTCTCTTGATCCTCCTTAAGGTGCTCGGCCAGGCGTTGGTGCAGGGAACCTTCTTTTCCTATGTCTTTCTCTTCTCTCTGACCGGATCCGTCACCGGCGGTCTCTTAATGATTTTTCTCTCTCGGATTTTAGGTCGACACATCTCGTTGATCGGTCTCAGCATTCTGGGAGCCCTTGCCAGCAACCTCGCGCAGGTGCTCCTGGCCGTGCATCTGCTCTTCGGCAGAAACGGTTGGCTTATAGCACCGTTTCTGATCGGGATTGGGCTGGTTACGTCATGCCTGTTAGGTTACTTTGCAGAGAATTTCGTAAGGGCCTCCCGGTGGGTAAGGCAGGCCCTTGCGGTGAATCACTCGAGGAAGTAGCCGGCTGCAGTCAGAGTGAAAAGGCCCGGCAGTCCCGACGTTAAATGAATTCTCCTATCCTTCGTGACAAAAACGGCTTCCAGGCCCTCGATTTGCTCTGCAACCCGCATTCCCTTTTGGAGACCCAACACAAACAGGCCTGTGGACAGGGCGTCTGCCGTCAACGAGTCCCGGCTCACGATGGTCACACTGAGAAGATCGTTCTCCACAGGATAGCCATCCCCAGTGTCCAGGATATGATGGTACCGTCTGCCGTCTATTTCGAAAAACCGTTCGTAGACACCCGATGTGACAGCCGAAGATGCTTTGAGCTCGAGGATTCCACAGTAAGCTCCTCTTGGTTGGAGTGGATCCTGAACGCCGACACGCCAGGGTCTGTTGCCGGGTTTGCTGCCCAGTACGAGGATGTTGCCTCCAATGTCAACAATAGCTCTCCGGATTCCGAGCTCCGTAAGAATCCGACCCGCCTCTTCGGCGGCGTACCCTTTCGCAATTCCCCCCAGATCCAGCATCATGCCCCTCTCTTCCAAAAAGACCTCTCTTGTTTCTCGGTCCAATCGAATATGCTGAAACCCGACCAGGGACAGCTTCTCCCGGATCCTCTCAGGTGCCGGAACGACGGGATGATCGCTTCCAATATTCCAGAGCGTGACCAGCGGTCCGACCGAAATATCGAAACCGCCCCCCGTAAGTTGCGAGAATTGAACTCCCTGCTCGATGACGTAAAAGGTATCTCTGGAAACCCGAACCGCCTTGATGCCGGCCTCTCTGTTGATCTGAGATACCTCACTCGCTTCGAGAGTGATGCTCATCCTCCTCTCGATCTCTTCGAGGCGTGTGAATACCCGGTTGTATGTGCTTTCCGGAGCCCGCTCCAACAGCGTGATCGTGCAGGGTGTGCCGAAGTAAAAAGCTGTCCTGGAACGGGGCGTATCGCCGGAGTCGGAACATCCGCTTGTGCCCAACAGAAATATGATTACTAACTGAAGCACCACAAACTTGGGCAGAGAGAATCGTGCCTCGGAGCGCCTGCGCAGTAACACGTTTTCAGTTTTCCAGCAGCTTGATCTCGACTCTCCGATTCTTTCGCATTCCCGCCTCCGTTCTGTTGTCAGCGATAGGTTGAGTGGCGCCCACACCCTTATATACGATTTGGCTCTGCTTGCGAACCCCCTGAGAGAGAAGATAATTGCCCACTGCCCGCGCCCTATCTTCTGAGAGCTTCTTCCGGCCAGCTGCCGTTCCAGCCAGAGCAGTGTGTCCGACTATCAGGAGGTCCCGATCGGGATACTTTTTAAGAATTTCAGCGATTTTATGCAGCTTCGCCCTCCCCTTCGGCCAGAGATAGGCGGAATCCGGGGGGAATTCGATGTTCTCAAGAGTGATCGTTATCCCCTCTTCATCAGCCTTCACGTCCGTGTCCTCCAGCCCCGCTTCTTCGATCGCCCGTTGAATCTCTTCAGCAACAGCCTCCCTGTCAAGCCGTTCCACCTGGATGACCTGACCCCTGGAGGTACCTTCGAACTCGATGTATCTGCCGTCGGAGAGAAGGTAGATGTAGTCGAAACGATCCTGGTACATATAAGGTCTTCCCTCCTCGATATCCCAGTAATAGGTCTGGCGAGAGTTCCCTCTGATTTTCACCGGTACGGGAAGTCCCGCAGAGGCAATCCCTCTCAAATTTCGCGATGCCGAGTACTGGATGTCGAAAACCGCCATATCCCTACCCTCCCGCTCTTCGGTCCCGAGGAATGTATAGAAAACGTTAAGGGGTATGCTCAGGGGTGTTTCCATACCGTAATTGCGCAGATCGTGAACCTCCTCAGCCTCGGCGGCCCAGGATTCTTGGGGTTTCAGTGCCTGGCTCGGGAATAGAGGTATATTCCTTACGATGGGCATGAGATACTTGGGCTCGATTTCATACTGCCCTCGCTCATCCCTCCAGAACACAGATCTAAATACCTCATCGCTGAGCCTGTAGGGTCCGGTGCTGCCCCACGCCCTTTCAGAGACCTGAAATATACCCTGTAATAGTCCCGAAGATTCGCGAACGTCTTTTACTTCGACAGAGATCTTATTGAGGATCTCCGCCTTGTTGTTGAACCGCCCGTTGATGTAGACGTTCTCGACGACTTCGGTGATGATGTGGTACTTCTCACCCTTGCTGTATTTAAAGCGAAAGGTCTCTGAGTACAGGACGTGAAGGGCGAGGAACATACAGCAGACAGCGAGCAGTCGACGGGAACGACCTATCATTCGATACCTCCTCACTACTAGCCTTATCGGCTTCGGGGCGCGTAGCCCTGGCGTAGGAACGTCTGGCTTGCCTTGACATTTCTTACCAAAATAATATATTAAAGCCAGCTCTTTGGAAAATTATTATTTTTACCGTAGTGAAAAATCAGACTTCATTAGATGCGGAAGCACTGAGTCTGGTGCGAGAAGCAGGTTATCACGATCTGACCTCTTTTCAGAGAAAAGTGGTTCCCTTTATTGCAAAGGGAAAAGATACCATTGTTGAGTTCTCCTACCAAAGAGGAAAGACTGTTGCCTTAATCCTTCCGCTTTTGCTCCAATTAAAGAAAAGCGGACCCGGGATCAAGGCGATAGTCCTTGCTCCGAAAACGGAAGATCTAACCAAGATTTTTAACGAGTTTAAGAGGTTTCACCTCCAGGGG
>SDBV01011814.1_pt1 | contig 11262 bp, 14 predicted proteins | sample 2277081 | NCBI WGS metagenome assembly SDBV01 (sample SAMN10402039, study PRJNA504765) | marine sediment metagenome | isolation source: marine sediment core GS10_PC15, 223 cmbsf | place: Arctic Ocean: Southern Knipovich Ridge | collected 2010
TCAGGAGGTCTAGTATCCAGACCTTCTGTTTCTAATCATTTAATAGAATTAAATCTTGAGGACGGCGATTCCTCACTCGGCTTAAAAGCAGAGGTATCCTCGCCGTTGATGTAATGAAAAATACCCACATCATATCCATTACGAGAGATAGACTTCGGATCCCCATTAGATTCAAAGCTAGCTATTGACACTCTTGTAACTAAAGGAATAGAATTAAGAATCTCTTCTTTTATATTTAAATGACTCATTGCTCTATCAAACACCTTCTTAAGCAAATTACTATTGCTCTCAACATTCATATATAAATCAGCCCTCTCTTTAACTTCTGCATAAAGAAGAGAATCTTGTTCAACAGAATTGTAGGGGGTGGGAACCTCTGCAATATTTTCAGCAGAAGCAGAAAAAGCGAGAGGAATTTTTATTGATTCTTCTGATTTTGAAGCTTCTTTAAGAACATATGAAGGAGGGAAAATATTTAATCTTGGGATTCCTTCAATGCCTGATGAAATCCCTCTTTTAGTTATATCTTCTAAGGAAGAATAAGTAAATTCTAATTTTGGATGATAAACATGTTCTTCAGATTTTGGGGTATAACTTCTAGGAACAACCCCCATACTTGCCAATAAGACAAGAGCTGCCATATAAAAAGGAAATTTATTTGCCATATAAAATAATTAAAAAATGCTTATTTAAATCTTGTTATTGTTACTATTACAGAATGAAATAGACCTTGATCTATTATCTTACATATATAATATAAGAGTCTTCTTCCTTAGTAAATTTAATTTTATAGGTTTCTTCTAGTCTTTGTGCGGTAATTCTCTCTCCTTCTTTCTCAGTAACTACAGAATATCCTCTCCTGCTATAAAAATCCCTAATAATAGATTCTATTTGCCCAATTATATCTAAATCAGAATTAGGAATTAATTCTATTTTTCCTTTATTATTGTCTCTTCCCTCTAGAAGAAACCTATGCCCTTTCAAAGAACTAGGTTTTAAACCAGATACTAAAACTCCTTCAAGATCTCTAATTTTTGAGAGGGTATTTGGATTGTCTACCATAAAAGATTTATTTAAAAATAGCTATATAAAGATTATTGCATTAAATCAAAAGTGTTAAAAATCAATGATTTTTGGTAGGAGTATGGGTGCGTAGTTTAATGGTAAAATGGCTGGCTCCAGCCCGGCAGCTGGGGGTTCGATTCCCTCCGCGCCCATTTTTAATCCATAAATTCTATTTGTTTTATCCTTTCAAATTTTGCAGCACCCCAAACATAATCCAACTCAAAATCATCTACAGGCAGATTTCCTGCCAATTCTTCTAACTGTGATAAAACCTCTGGAGATACAGCGTTTCTTGTTAATGCAAGTGTAAAAGGAGGTACTTCTCTGCCTTATTATTTTCATCAACATACTGGACAATTGCCCTCTTCCCTTTTTCTCTACTCATATAAATTACCATCTAAAAATAATTTTCATTTTATATATAAAGATTTAGATAATAAAATAGTCTTTTCATAAAACTTTTAAATCAACTTATCATTCTAACTCATCAATTTAAAAAGAGGCAAAAAATGGAACAAGATATATCACACTTAATTTGTGAAAAACATAAAGAAGAAAAAAACTATTGCCATATAGATAGAAAATGGGAATGTATTTCCTGTAAATTAGAAGACAAATAAATTATTCTTCTCCATTATGGACTTTAATAAGATCTGTAACACTGTCTCCTTGTTGAAGCTTTACAACACGAACCCCTTGTGTAGCACGACCCATGACACGGATATTTTTCAGAGAAGTTCTTATTACAATACCTTTTGCAGTGGTTATTATAATACCATCTTTATCATTAACAGCAACAGTTGTTACAACATTTCCAGTTCTTTCTGTTATCTTCATATTGATAACACCTTTACCAGCCCTAGCTGTTTTTCTATAATCATTTACAGCTGTTCTTTTTCCATATCCTTTTCTAGAAATAGTAAGAATTGCGTCTGTCTTTAATATCTCCATACTTACAACTTCATCTCCTTTATTCATTTTAATGCCACAAACACCATAACTTGCTCTTCCCATATTTCTTATATTATCACTGCTAAATCTAATTGCTTGTCCTTTTCTTGTAACGAGCAATACTTCTTGATCTTTTTTAACAAGTTGAACACTTATAAGAATGTCAGAGTTATCTTCAGGGAGATTTATTGCTTTTACCCCAGAAGCCCTTGGTTTTGAAAAATTACTAAGTGCTATTCTCTTCACAATACCTTTCTTAGTTGCCATGAACAAGTAATCATCAAACTTTTTCACAGATATAACATTTGTAACTGTCTCGTCTTTAAGATTAAGTAAATTTACAAGTGCTTTTCCTTTACTATATCTCTCTGCATCTATTATATCATATGCTTTTAACCACAAAACACGTCCACGAGTTGTAAAGAACATTAAATAATCATGGGTTGAACAAGTAATCAATTGCTTTACAAAATCTCCTGTTGTCAATCCGCTTCCAATAACACCTCTTCCTCCACGTTTTTGCTCACGATAAGATTTAACATCCATTCTCTTGCAATATCCTTTATCAGTGATTGTAACAACAACCTCTTTTTCCTGGACAAGATCTTTTTCAGAAATTTCACTAACACGCTTTAATATTTGTGTTCTCCTTGAATCTCCATAATTCTTTTTTAATTCATTAACTTCTTTTACAATTATTTTTAGAACTTCTTTTATATCTCCCAATATTTTCTCATATTCTCCAATTCTCTGTCTAAGTTCTTTAGATTCTTTGTTCAATTTATCCTGCTCAAGAGAAGTAAGTTGCTGAAGTTTTGTTTCAAGAACAGCTTGTGCTTGTTTCTTAGTGAACTTAAATTTTTTAATAAGTGTTTCAGAAGCTTCTGTTGCATTTTTAGCTTTCTTTATTATGGAAATAATGTTATCAATATTCTTCAAAGCAATTAAAAGACCTTCGACAATTTCTTGCCTATCTTTTGCTTTTTTTAACTCATATGCTATCCTATGCGTTATAATTTCCTTTCTATACTTGACATATTCTTCAACAACATCTTTAAGTGTCAATATTTTTGGTTGCCCCCCAACCAATGCTAAAAAATTCACATTAAAAGCATCTTGAAGACGAGTGTATTTGTAAAGTGCGTTGATTACAAATTTTGCACTTGTTCCTTTTTTTAATTCTAAAACGATTCTTATTTTTCCTTTTGAAGATTCATCTCTAAGATCTGCTATATTTCTTATCTTTTTGCTCTGAACCATTGAAGCAATTTGTGTTATAAGTGTTGTTTTATTAACCATGTATGGAATCTCTGTAACCACGATCGCCTCCCTCTTCTTTAAAGTCTCTGTTGTAATTTTTCCCCTCATAATCATTCTTCCTCGACCTGTTTTGTAAAGTTCTATCATGTCTCCGGAAACAGAACCCCCTGTAGGAAAGTCAGGACCTTGCACAATTGTTGCAAGTTCGTCAATTGTTATTTTTGGTTTCTTAATATAAGCAATAAGTGCATCACAAACTTCTGTCAAATTATGGGGGGGAATATTTGTAGCCATACCAACAGCAATCCCTGTTGCTCCATTTAACATCAATGTTGGAAGCTTTCCTGGCAATAACACTGGTTCTTTGAGTGAATTATCATAGTTTGGAATAAACTTTACAGTTTCTTTATCAATATCTTGAAGCAATTCAGAGGAAATAGGCATTAACTTTGCCTCTGTATATCTCATAGCTGCTGGCGGGTCTGCATCAATACTTCCAAAATTACCTTGCCCAAATACAAGTGGATATCTGAGTGAGAAATTCTGTGCCATTCTAACCATTGCTTCATAAACAGCAGTATCTCCATGTGGATGATATTTACCAATCACGTCTCCTACAACACGGGCAGACTTCTTGGTTTGTGTCCCTGGTCTTAAACCCATTTGTTGCATCGCATATAAAATCCTACGTTGAACAGGTTTTAATCCATCTTCAATACTTGGGATTGCACGAGAAACAATAACACTCATTGCATAATCTAGATACGCTTTCTTCATCTCGCCAGAGACTTCTGTATTAACAATGCCCTTATCTTCTTTTTCTTGTATTGGTTTTTCTTCTTTATTCTCTGTCATTTTAATCAATTTTTGTCTAATCTTTTTCTAAAAGATTATCTTCCTCCTCTTCATAATGAATTAATAATTCATTTGTTTCATCAATATCAAATTGAACATCTTGCTTTGTCTCTTTTAATTTCCTAAGTTCTTCTATTAATTCATCTATTTCTTCCCCATCTAAGGAAAATTCCCACACATCTACATCGACCATTTCTTCTTCATTATCTTGATTTGTTTCTCTCGTGACCTTTAGGTTATCTTCCATTATGCCACCTCCTGTTTTAATTTATTCTCCAATAATTCATGAAAGTTTTCTATTTCTTCTTCAAGAAGTTTTGAATCCCGTAAATCTCCTGTTGTGAGACTTAGTAAATATGACAAATCAAACTCATGATCTATAAAATCATCTTCTTGATGATAAAATAGCAATTCTGCATAATTAGCAACAGATTCCTCAAGCTCTATGGCAGACCTCGTCCGAATTCCCCCATAACCTGTTAACCAATGCAAACAATGTCCAATCTCATGAGCAAGAACAGTATTATCTAGATCTTTTTCACCCCTTAAATAAATATTAAAGATTCTTGGACCTGCCCAAGGGTTACGTTGTGTATAAGGATATGAAGAACTAGAAGTATTAATATTTATCTTAATATCAGACAGGTTATTAATTCCAAAATGGGGGGCTAAATAAACTAAAATATCTCTTGCCCTTTCCTGTGATGAACGTACAAAATCTAAACTCATTTCTTCAACCATCATGCTACATCCTCCCCTTTTTCATCCAAGTATTTCATAAATTCTTCTTCATTAAGCTCATCTTCCTTAACATATCTTCCAGACCAACCACATTTCTTACATTCCCATTCACCTGACTTCTCTTTTTCAACAACAACACCGACATGATCACCCTTACACTTAGGACATCTTCGAACTTTGAAAGTTTTCCCAGCCTTCTTTTTGCTAACAATGCCATGTTTCTTCTCCCAGTCAGCCTTTGAATCAAAGCCTTTTAATATCCAATCAGGTGTTTTCATTTTAAATTTTAAAAATACCTCCGTGTCCTGGGACTATATAATCTGCAATCTCTAATATTTTTTTTCTACTTTTATTAAATTCCTCTAAATCCCAGCAAAGAGATGGTTGAATATCTAAATCTGCAAATTCTTTTGAATCAATAGCATCTCCAGTCATAATAGTTTTACCTTCAGAAGTATCTACAACAACAGAAATACAATCTTCCGAATGTCTTGGTGTAAAAAGAATTGAGACATCTTTTGCAACTTCTACTCCATCCACTAATTCAAATCTTTTTATCTTACCTTCTTTTGGAAAACCAGTCAATCCTGCAAAATCTCCCCCCCTCAATTTATAGAAAATGTGGGCATTATCAAATAAGTAAGTATTAACTGTATGGTCTAAGTGAAGATGTGTTAAAATAACAATACTGATATCTGCGGGTGTAAGGTCTTCTTTTTTTAGAGCTTCTATTAATTTATTTTTATCTAAAAAAGAGCCTGTATCGACTATTATATTTTTATCAGTTTTAATCAAAGCAACTGTTGAGCTTATTTTCATTTTTCCATCCTCTCCCATTGTATGATCTCCCTCAATTAATACTTTTACTTCTGCCATTTTAAATATCTAAAACCTCCCCCACATTATATTTTTTAACATCTCCTTTAGTAATTACTGTAATTGGTTTAATACCTATAACTTCTGATCTACCATTTTGAAGAAAAAGCGCAGATTCCTCAGGTATACAAATAACATCTCTCCCAAATTCTTTTATATACTTCTTATGTTCTTCTACCTGGTCTTCTTTGAAATGGCATTGAATATCAAAATCATCAAAAAGATTTAATCCGCAGGTGTCTTCTAATTTAACTTCGTTTTTATCGGGGTCTTCGCATATCAAAGCTATATTTATATCATTTCCAAAGATTATTGCTCCTGCAGACCCACCATATATAATACCACCAGTATTAAGATAATCAAGTAGTTTTTTATCAAATCTGCTTTCTCTTATCTTTTTAAGTAATTTAAAAGTATTTCCACCACCAATATACACAGCATCAAAATCATTAAAATTAACATCTTTACTTAAATCTATAAGCAACTCTACTTCCACTTTTTTATGCTGCTCCATGCTCTTTTCAAACCACTTTAAACAAGCATCAAAATCTTCACCTTTCCAAGCAAGTGGAATGTATAAAATTTTCTTAACATCTTTTAAGAATACTTCATCTAATTCATATGTCTGTTTTTCATCCCCACCCCCAGATAAAAATAATTTTCCTTTCATTTTAAATTTTCTAATATTTTTTCTTTAATTTTGTTTGATATTTCGTCACTTACTTTGAAATCTCTATCATACGGAGCATGGTTTTTTCCCCAACGTTCATCTTTAAAAACAACCTCTTCAAACTCAACTTCGTGATCATATCTGGGTATAACATGAACATGTAAATGTCTTGTTACATTTCCTACACTAATATAGCCAATCAAATTTGCTCCAAAAGATTTCTTTATACTATCTCTCACTTTCTTCAATATTTCAAATAACTCCTCCCTTTCTTCCAAAGTTATCTCTGCTAAATCCTCTATATGTCTGTTAAGTGCAACAGCACACCTGCCTAGATAACATTGGTTATGGATAAATATACTCCAATAATTAAACTTCTTAATTAATTTCTTCTCATCTATATTGCAAAATTTACATTCCATTTTAAGCAACCCCTCCTAAAGGCATTAAAGTTTTAATAAGAAAATCTGACAATCCGTTTGTTTGTTGAAATGTTAAATCATCTTTGCCCCTATTTGCCAACTCCAAAAGATTGAACCCAGAATCTTTAATTGGATTTCCCCAGTGAATGTAATTAACAGCAGCATAATCTGCAATAGTCTCTGCTAAAATACGATAATCTGCAAGCACGTGATAATCTCTTGCTTCATTGACAGCTTCGTGTATAAGGGGATTAATAACATGGTGATACCAGTGACCTATTTCATGACCTATTTCTGCATTTCCTTCATGCATAGCTTTTAATGGAAGGTATACAATGTTATCTAAAATATCATAACGACCACTTCCAATATGTACTCTAGGAAGATCTATTTGATCCCATTTCTCATCATCTAGAATATTTATTCCAAAAAAAGGTGCTAAAAAATCAATAGCCCTATCCACAATTAATTGGTTTTCTGGGGAATGTTCTACTTGTGGTATTTCAAACTCAGGTCCAAACATTTTAAACGTCTAATCTAGCCTCCTTTGCATTTTCTTGAATAAATTTCTTACGAGCTTGAACATCATCACCCATAAGCATACTAAATGTCTGGTCAGCTTCAACAGCATCTTCTATAAAAATCTTTTTTATTTTTCTCGATTTTGGATTCATTGTTGTATCCCAAAGTTGTACAGCGCTCATTTCTCCAAGACCTTTAAATCGTGTTATATTTGAAGCTCCAAGTTTCTCTGTTAATTTCTTAAGTTCTTCTTCAGAATAAACATAATAATCTTTTTTCTTTCTTATTCTAAAAAGAGGCGGCATTGCGGCATAAACATTTCCATTTTCAATAAGTTGAGGCATGAATCTGTAGAAAAAAGTCAGGAGAAGGGTTTTAATATGCTCTCCGTCGACGTCAGCATCTGTCATAATAATTATTTTATTATATCTAAGCTTATCAAGATTAAATTGCTCACGCACACCTGTTCCAATAGCAATTATCATGTTCGCTATTTCTTCACTAGCAAGAGCTCTTGCAGGATTTGCTTTTTCAACATTTAAAATTTTTCCTTTAAGTGGAAGAATTGCTTGATATTCTTTGTTACGAGCCTGTCGTGAACTACCCCCAGCAGACTCTCCTTCAACAAGGTAAAGTTCTGTTCGATCTGACTTTTTATTAGAACAATCTGCTAGTTTTCCAGGTAATCCCCCTAGGGAAAAAGCATTTTTTCTTCTAACAAGTTCTCTTGCTTTTTTAGCCGCCATCCTTGCCCTTGAAGAATCAATAGCTTTTGTCACAATTTTATTTGCAACAGAAGGATTTTCCTCAAAAAACTCTGATAGGGCTGTCATAACAATAGAATCTACCAGACCTTTAACTTCTGAGTTTCCAAGCTTTGTTTTTGTTTGACCTTCAAATTGAGGCTCTGCTAGTTTTAAACTTACAATAGCTGTAAGACCTTCTCTAACATCATCTCCTATAAGAGAAGATCCATTTTTAGAATTCTTTCTCCTTGCATAATCATTTATAACACGTGTAAGCGCTGTTTTAAAGCCAGATACATGTGTTCCCCCTTCAACAGTATTAATAGTATTTACAAAACCAAATATATTTTCTTGATATCCTTTATTATATTGTATTGCAACATCTACAACAGCATCATCCACTTCTCTTTTAAAATAAACTGGCTTATGAAAAACCTCTTTAGACCTATTTAACCACTTCACAAACTCCACAATGCCTCCTGCTGCAAAGAATTCTTCTTTCTTGCCTGTTGCCTCATCTATTAATAAAATCCTTAATCCTGCATTTAAGAACGCAATTTCCCTAAACCTTGTTTCAAGAATTTTGTAATCCCATTTTAAAGTTGAAAAAATATCATCATCTGCCCAAAAAGTAACTTTAGTGCCTGTTTCCCCATTTTTTGTTTTTCCAACAACTTTTAATTTGGTTTTAGTGTTTCCCCGTGCATATTCTTGCCTATATATTTTTCCACCACGTTTAATATCAATAACTGTTCTTTTAGACAAGGCATTTACAACAGAAATACCTACTCCGTGCAATCCCCCAGAAATTGCATAGGATTTTTTATCAAATTTTCCACCTGCATGAAGCTTTGTAAGTGCAATCTCAACAGCTGGTTTTTTATAAATGGGGTGTGTATCCACAGGAATGCCCCTGCCATCATCTTCAATAGTAGCTGACCCATCTTTATTTAGAGTTACTTTTATTTTTTTACAATAACCTACAAGTGCCTCATCTACTGCATTGTCCACAACCTCGTAGACCAGATGGTGAAGACCATCTTTCCCAGTGCTTCCTATATACATTGCAGGTCTTTTTCGAACACCTTCAAGACCTTCAAGCACTCTTATTTGGGATGCTCCGTATTTTTCAGCCATTTTCTTATTGTTTTATTTTTGTCTAATCTTTTCTTAAAAGATTATTTGATCTAAAACTTTTCTAAAGTTTTATTTGTCTAATCTTAATCAATTTTTAGTTAACCTTTTCTTAAAAGGTTATTGGTTAGCTTTTGCTAAACTTCTTGATTTTGTGAATTAAAAAAGACAGAAAATCTGCCTAATTTTTTGAATTCTATGCCAAAAAAAGGTATAAATCCTTTATAAACTTTTCTACCCAAAAATGCAACTTTCCGACGATAAAAATGGAAAAATTATTAAAAATTCCTCAAAAGACATTCCTCATTAATATCTTTATTATCTCTCAAGAATGATAACAAAAGAAAGATTTAAAAAGAAGGGATTATAGACTTTTTTATGGAAAAAGCAGTGATCCTAATAGCAATATCTTTAATAATTGTAGCTATTGCTCTTTCAGTTGTTTCTCTTAATTTTATAAATGCAACAGCTAGTTTTGATGATGATTTTGAAACACATTCATATACAAAAGCTATTTGCGATGAAACAAATTACTGCCAAGATTATGTTATTAGTTGTAATAAAGAAAAGATTCTTAATATGAATCCTATAACAGGGGCTGCTGTCCAGTTTTCAGAAGGATGGCAAGATCCTCGTGACGAACAAACAATAAATAGTTTTTGTGTTTGGAATTAAGATTATTTTCACGATATAATAGCATATTTCTTAGATTCGTCAAAATGAAGAGAAAGATTTTTATAACGTGTAGATAAAATATCCCCTACTGCATTCATACCAAATTCCGTGGTTCGATCACATATTACTTTTTTAGGTAAACCCCTTTCATTGAATAATTCTCTTAATGTTCTTGTAAGATCTCCACCATGTTTATACCCAAATATAATTATCTTAACAATTGGTGAATAATATACCATAGATACACGCTCTGGAGGAAAAACAGAATCTTCAGCCATATCTAATCATATAATAAATAGTTTATAAGTATTATTATAACTAAAAACAAATATCAGGAATTATTCTTTTTTCTCTTCCTTTGGTTTCTCTTCTTTCTGCTCTTTTTCTACCATATCTTCAATTATATCTTTTGGTTCACTTTCAGATTTATCAGTTTCTATTGATTCTCTGTAACTAATTTTTTTCTTTACATGTGTTTTCTTTTTTTCTTTTTCTTCAACTTCTCTTATTAATTCTCCTGCAGATTCTTTTGAAAGTTTCCATTGTTCTTTTTTCTTTTTAATAATTTTTGCTGGATATTTGGCTTCTTTGGTAAAAAATTCTTTCAGCAATTCATATTCTGAACCTTTCTTTTTAAATAATTTTTTTATATTAATCTCTTTTATAATTTTAAGAATATCCCTTGGCAACCTTCTTATCGATTTTATCTCCTGGTCATATAGTTTTGCTTTCTTTTCCATCTTTTTTTTCTGTTTATCAAAAGAAACCATCTCATTAAGATATTCTATTAATTCTTTCGTTAAAATTGCTGCATTTCTCTTTACCTTAATAATTTCTCTATAAAAATCTAACTTGCCATCTTCAATTTCCTTTTTTAATTGTCTTCTTTTGGACTTTAACCTTATACTTACAATATCCTTTAAAATTCTCAAATGTTGTTGAGTAAATTTCCCTGTCTTAACAAGTTTTTCCTCAAATTCTTTTATAGTCTTTTTTTGAGATTTTTTTCCAAATATTTTTCTTAAAGGAGTAAAAACATCAGTATAAATTTCTTCTACTATTTCCTTACTTTTCCTAATGTCTCTCCTTACTTTTTTAGAAAAGTCTTCCTCCTTTTTCAAAGTAAATCTTCTTAAAGACCTAAACATTTTTTTAACAAATTCTGAAATATTAAAAGTTAATCTTTTTTCAGCTCTAGTCAATCTCCTCGCTCTTCGCTTAATATCTTCTGTCGTTTCTATCTTAATTTTTTGAACTTTTCGTTTTTCATGCCTCTTTAATTTTTTTATTTTCTCCTGAATCAAGTCAAGAATTTCTCTCAAAGAATTTTTCTGTTTTCTTAAGC
>SDBV01011815.1_pt1 | contig 11261 bp, 10 predicted proteins | sample 2277081 | NCBI WGS metagenome assembly SDBV01 (sample SAMN10402039, study PRJNA504765) | marine sediment metagenome | isolation source: marine sediment core GS10_PC15, 223 cmbsf | place: Arctic Ocean: Southern Knipovich Ridge | collected 2010
CATCTCTCAGGAGGTGAAATGCAGCGTACAGCAGTAGTGCGCGGGCTTATAAATAATCCTAAGATACTGCTCGCTGATGAACCAACAGGTTCGCTTGACAGGGACTCAGCAATTGGGCTTGTTAAACTTCTTGTTGAATTAAATAAAGAGAAAGATATTGCTTTGGTTATGGTGACCCATTCTACTATGCTTGCTGAATATATGAAGAAAGTATTAAGCCTAAAAGATGGTAAGTTAAAGGAGGTATAGCTTATTTGGAGTCAGACCTCCGGGTGCTGTCAAGTACTCCAAATAAGACCCAAATATGAAATTCCGGACGCTGATCATAAGAAGTCTCGTGCACTATTGGCGTATTAATCTCGGGATACTGCTTTTAGTTGCTGTTGCTACAGCTATTATTACAGGCGCTTTGATCACAGGGGACTCTGTTAAATACAGCTTAAAGAAGATCATGCTCTCCAGGATTGGCAGGACTGAATATGCCCTCCATGGTGAAGAACGCTTCTTCCGGGATGAACTGGCCGATGATATTGTGGAATCACTTGATATAGATACAGCTTCTGTGATGCAGCTTAAGGGTATTGCTATAAAGGACGGAGGAGAGCAGTCTGTGAATAGGGTGCAGATACTTGGCGTTGATAAAAGATTCTGGAGTTTCTCTACAGGGACCGCAGAGTTTTCCATTCTTAATGAAGATGAAGCAGTTGTAAATGACAGATTAGCCGGGAAACTGGGCCTTCATAAAGGGGATATGATATTGCTCCGAATAGATAATCCTTCTCTTTTAGCCCGTGATGCACCATTCTCATCAGATGAAGATTCTTCAGTTACTTTACGGCTTAATATCAAGGCTATAATTTCCTCTGGAAAGTTTGGTGATTTCAGCCTTAAAATGAATCATATTGTTCCTTCAACTGTTTTCATTCCTCTTTCAGTTTTAAACAAAAAGGTTGAACTCCCCTTTAGAGCGAACATAATACTTGCCTCTGCTAAGCAGCACAGGAAAATAAATATTGAACAGATCAATCAGGCTTTAAAGAATAACTGGCAGATGGCTGATGCAGGCCTTGAACTTCGCAGTAATTCAGAATTAAAATATATTGAGCTTCTTTCCAGGCGCGTCTTTATTGATGAAAAAGTTGAAGAGGCTGCAATGCAGGCGGATAAGTATGCAAAGAAAGTATTTTCTTATTTTGTTAACAGTATAAAAGCAGGCAGAAGATCCACACCTTATTCATTTGTTTCAGCTCCGGGCAGGCCGCTGGTTAAAGATAATATGGGTGATAATGAGATAATTATTAATAAATGGTTAGCCAGTGATCTTGGGATTAAAAGAGGTGACATAATAGAACTGAATTATTATATAGTCGATCCAATGCGTAATCTTAAAGAAGCCGCATCAAAGTTTAAAGTCCATTCAGTAATACCAATAAAAGGATATTCAGCAGATAAGTATCTCATGCCGAAGTTCCCGGGGCTGGTTGATACTGACTCCTGTAGGGATTGGAGCCCGGGGATTCCTGTGGACCTGGATGAGATCCGGGATAAAGACGAGAAATACTGGGATCTGCATAAGGGCACTCCTAAGGCATTTGTAACACTCTCGTCTGCTAAGAGGATGTGGAAGAATCAATTTGGGGGCCTGACAGCTGTTCGATATCCTTTAAATAGAGATATAAAGAAGTTAGCTTCTGAAATCATGAAAAGATTAACTCCCGCATCCATGGGATTTTCCTTTATGCCGGTACAGGAGCAGGCACTTAAAGCAGGCAGGGGATCAAATGATTTCGGACAGCTTTTTATTGGTTTGAGTTTTTTTATTGTTATATCAGCATTACTGCTTCTGGGGCTGGCTTTTGTATTCAGTATAGATAACAGGGCAGACCAGACAGGGAGTTTGCTGGCTTTGGGATTTTATCCTTCCTATATAAAAAAGCTTTTCCTCACGGAAGGATTCATTTTAGCTCTACTTGGTTCTATTCCCGGGGTAGTCCTGGGAGCTTTCTATAATTGGTTTATACTTTATGGACTCTCAACTATCTGGCAGGGTGCAATAGGCAGTACAACTCTTTATACTCATATAAAATTTTCAACATTATTAATCGGTGCATTTTCAGGGATATCTATCTCAATTCTGGCGATATACTTAACTGTACAAAAGCAGATAAAAGGTTCTGTAGTTAATCTGCATCAGGCAGAATCAAAGAGTCCTTTTCTTAGCACAAGATCAGGAAAAAAGTACAGCCTGGCAGTTACAGCAGCAGGTGGTTTGAGTATTTTAATTATTCTTATATTTGTAAATCCAATTAAAAGCATAAATGCTGCAGTTCTATTTTTTACAGCAGGTTCTCTGCTTTTAATAAGCAGTTTAGCAGGTGCTAATCTTTTTTTCAGTAAAATATCCGAAGGAGATACCCTCAGGAAGATGAATATGGCTGTGCTTGGCCTGCGGAACTCCATCAGAAGACGGGGCAGGAGCCTTACTGTTGTGGGGATCCTGGCTGTAGGTGTCTTTCTTGTAATAGCAGTATCAGCCAACCGGCAGGATGTCAGAAAAAGAGGTTATCTTAGAAGCTCGGGTACAGGAGGGTTTTCGCTGTTTGGTGAAACAACTATGCCAATATTAAAAAGTTTGAATACAGAAGAGGGGCAGAAACAGTTTGGACTGGAAGGAAAATTTAGTAATGTAAAGTTCGTTGAGATGCGAATGCTTGAAGGTGATGATGCAAGCTGTTTGAATCTTAATTATGTAGAAAAGCCGAGGATACTTGGTGTGGATCCGAAAGAGTTTGCTTCCCGCGGGGCATTTACTTTTGTTGGTCTTGATAAGAAATATTCGAAAGAAAGAGGAAATCCGTGGATGCTTCTTGATAAAGAGATGGATAAGGATATTATCCCGGCCATTGCAGATAATACTGTTATCATGTGGAGCCTTGGAAAATCAATAGGTGATACATTATCATATAAAGACGAGAGGGGTGAAGAGATAAAGATAAAATTAGTCGGTGCACTGGCTAATTCGGTTTTTCAGGGTAATATCCTGATATCCCAAAAGTTTTTTTTAAAACATTTTCCGTCAGTCAATGGGAGCCGTATCTTTCTTGCAGATGTACCGGGGAAGATATTAGGCTCTGTAAAAAGAGATCTTATCCATGCTCTGCAGGATGTTGGCCTTGATCTGACAACTGCTACTGGGCGGCTTGAAAAATTTAATGTTGTACAGAATACTTATCTGTCGATTTTTCTTATTTTAGGTGCTTTTGGGATAATAATCGGCACAGTAGGAATGGGTATAGTAATATTGAGGAACGTGATCGAACGCCGGGGCGAGCTGGCCCTGCTCCGTGCTGTGGGGTTCCCCCGGAAGGCAATATCAGGGATCTTATTCTATGAAAACTGGCTGCTCTTTGTAATGGGCCTGGTTATTGGGCTGGCTTGCGGGATCCTGGCTGTATTGCCGAATATTATTTCATCAGGTGTGAAATTGCCTTATGGATTATTAATAATTATAATTGGCAGTATGGTTTTAAGCGGCGGGCTTTGGATTTATTCAGCCTCAATATTTGCTACAAAAGGGGATCTTCTTGGTGCTTTAAGAAAGGAATGAATAATTTGGGATCAGTCCGAAGGTGCTGTCAAGTACCCCAAATTATATCAGCATCTTTATACATGCTGCTGCAACAAGTATAATAATGATAATGCGGAACAGCCTTTCCGGAATATATTTTACAACTTTGATCCCAATGAAAGCACCAAGAGCAATAGCAGGGATCATAGATAGAGTAAAAACAAGAGTTTTTACTGTAATGGTTTTCCAGAAAAAGATATGCAAAGGGAGTTTGATCAGATTTACTATAAAGAAGAACCATGCCCGGGTACCTAGAAATGTATATTTCCCCAGATTCATGTGTAAGAGATAAATGGACAAGATCGGCCCGGCAGCATTGCTGATCATTGTTGTAAAACCGCCTGCCAGGCCTGTTAATATTGTTAGCCATTTTGGAGTTTTAACGGGTGCCTGAATATTACTGCGCCTGCGCAGGATCATTATCACAAGGCCTGATAATATAATGACCGCTAATACTATTCTGAACTCTGTATCAGAGATAATGCTGCCTGTATAGAGGCCTATTGCTATCCCGATAAGTGCCCAGGGGAGTATATGCAATAGTTTGGACCAGTCTGCATGATGATGATAATATTTTATTGCAAAGATATCAGCTACGCAGAGCATTGGGAGTATAAGGCCTACTGAAGGTTTTGCATGAAAGATACTTGCCAGAATGGTCACTATGAGCAGTCCTGATCCGCTTATACCGGCTTTTGTAAATCCTATCATTATAGCGCAGAAAACAACGATTATCCATTCAATAAAAGTGAGATTAAATGATTGTAGAATTTCTATCACAGAGTCTTAAATACCTTATCAAGTTTCTGGATAGCTTCATCCACATGATTTTTTTTAATGATCAAAGGAGGCAAGAATCGCAGGACATTATCCTGAATGCAGTTGGTTATCAGTCCCTGTTTAAGAAGTTTTTTCACAACATCTTTACAGGGAAATTTGAATTTTAAACCAAGCATAAGGCCGATCCCTTTGACTTCAATAATGAATTTGTATCTCTTTTTCAGAGATAAAAGTTTTGTATGAAAGTATTTTGAAATTTTTTGAACATCATCCAGAAAAGATTTTTTACTTATAATATCTATAACTTTGCATGCAGCACTGGAAACCAGGTCACCGCCGCCGAAAGTTGATGCATGCATGCCTGGTTTTAATATGCCTGCAAACTCTTTTTTTATGATGGCAACTCCCATGGGCAGGCCAAAAGCTATAGACTTTGCAAGTGTGATAACATCAGGTATAATATTGAAATACTTAAAAGCAAACAGCTTTCCTGTTCTTCCTAATCCTGTCTGTACTTCATCGACCATAAAGAGTATCTTTTTTTTTCTGCATTCTTTATAGAGATATTGGACAAATTCTTTATCAAGTATATTAATTCCGCCTTCGCCCTGTATCAGTTCGATTAAAACTGCAGAAACATCATTGTTTAAGATCTTTTTCAGCATCTTTATATTATCAGGCCGGATATAAGTGTAATTCCCTACTTTTGGTTTAAATCCTTTCTGGTATTTCTTCTGTCCTGTTGCAAATACTGTAGCAAGGCTGCGTCCGTGAAAAGAATTTTTTAATGTTATTATTTTTTTTCTTGGATTTTTAAATCTGTTCCCATGAGCCCGCGCCAGTTTAAGTGCTGTCTCATTTGCCTCTGCGCCGCTGTTGCAGAAGAAGACCTTGCCATTATTTGTGCTTTTTGACAGTTTTTCTGCCAGATTGATCTGGGGTTCTGTATAGAAGAGATTTGACGTATGTATTAAATTTTCAAGTGATTTATTTATGATGGAGTTGATCTGTTTATTATTATAGCCCAGATTATTTACTGAAATGCCTGCTATAAAATCAAGGTATTTTTTATTATTAACATCCCATACATATACACCCTTTCCTTTTTTTAAAGCAACAGGATATCTGGTATAAGTCTGGAGAACATACTTTTTATTCCGTTTTACAATATCATTATATGAACTCATAAACATTTCCTTAGGTCTTGGGTTTTAGGTCTTAGATCTTAGGTTATAGGTTTCTTGCCTGACACCTAAGACCGAACACCTAACACTCAGTGTACTATCTGTGTTCCTATGCCTGCTTCAGTAAAGATTTCCAGGATGATAGAGTGGGGTATTAAACCGCTTAAAATATGGGTTTTTTCAACACCGTTCTTTAAAGCATAGATACAGGATTCCACCTTTGGCAGCATCCCTTTTGTGATGGTTTTATTTTTTATATATTTTATGATCTCTTTTATTTTTATTGTAGATAAAAAAGTTTTTTTATCTCTCGATTTTTTATAGATACCTCTTACATTGGTTAAAGTGATCAGTTTTACAGCTTTAAGTGCTGCTGCTATTCTGCCGGCAGCAGTATCAGCATTGATATTATAAGATTCATCATTTTTTCCGATCCCTATAGGAGATATAACAGGAATAAAGCCTTTATTATTTAAAGTTAAGATAATTTTAGTATTGATCTTTTTTATCTTGCCTACATAACCAAGATCAGATGAAGCCCCGGTAAATTTTTCTGCTTCAATTAAATTTCCATCCTTTCCGGATATTCCTGCAGCTTTTCCTTCATGATGATTGATGATATCTATTAGCTCTTTATTAACCATCCGGGTAAGCACCCTTTCAGTAATATTCATTGTTTCTTTATCTGTAACACGCAGGCCATCAACAAATATGGCTTTCTTACCAAGGCGTTTCATTTCATCTGAGATCTGCTTGCCTCCGCCATGAATAACAACAGGGTTAATGCCTACATATTTCATAAGTATAAGGTCCAGGGCAAGGTTTTCCTTGGACTTTTCATCTATCATTGGCTCGCCGCCTATTTTGATCACCATGGTTGTGCCTGAAAATTTTTTAATATAGGGTAAAGCTTCAAGTAAAATATTTGCTTTTACTATCCATTTTTTTATTTCTTTCATCTTTTACCTTTTAACTTCTGTAATGAGCATTTATTTTTATATAATTTTCGGTTAGATCAGATGTATAAATAACAATATTATTACTGCCTGTTTTAAGATTAAAAAAAAGATCAATCTCCTTTTTCTGCAAATATTTTTTTAATGTTTTTTCTGAAAATTTTACAGGCAAGCCATTTTTGAACAGCGCATGCTTTCCGAATTTAATCTCTATCTTATCAGGATCAAATTTAACTCCTGCTGAACCTGCAGCAGCCAGGATCCTTCCCCAGTTAGCATCACAACCGTAAAATGCTGTCTTAACAAGGGGTGAGTTAGCAATTTTAAAGCCGATCTTAAGGGCTTCTTTTTCATTTTTTGAATTTAATATATTGACCTTTATAAATTTTGTTGCTCCTTCTCCGTCTTTTATTATCTGTTTTGTGAGTTCATCCAGAACATAGTAAAGACTGTTGTAGAAGATTTTTAATTCTTTTATATTCTTTTCAGTGATCAGTTTATTTTCAGCCATAGCATTACATAAAATAACAACTGAGTCATTAGTACTCATATCACCATCAATCGTGATCCTGTTAAAGGTTTTATTAACTGTTTCTTTGAATATTCCGGTTAATACTTTTTTTTCTATATTAATATCAGAAGTAATAAATGCCAGCATGGTAGCCATATCAGGAGCTATCATACCGGAGCCTTTTGCCATACCACCCAGTCTGACCTTTTTCCCTTTGATCATGAATTCAACAGCAATCTCTTTTTTTACTGTATCAGTAGTTAAGATTGCTTCTGAAGCATTATTATGTGCTTTCTTGCTTAAAGAAGGAGCGAGTTTTTTTAAGCCTGCTTCTATCTTTTTTATATCCAGGTAGACTCCGATAACACCGGTTGAAAATACAAGAACATTCTTCTTTTGAATATTTAATAATTTAGAAATGATCTCTGCTGTTTTTTTTGTATCATTATATCCCCTTTTTCCTGTGCAGGCATTGGCAATACCGCTGTTGATCACAACAGCCTGAATATTATTTGTAATATTTTCAGAAGAGAATAATACAGTAGGGGATTTAACAATGTTTTTTGTAAATGTTCCCGCACAGGTAGATGGTTTCTCTGAATAAACAAGACTCAGATCCATTTTTTTTTTCTTTATGCCGCAATTAATCCCGCCTGCTAAAAATCCTTTTGGCGCAGTTATCCCGGACTGAATAGTTTTCATTTATTTAAAACTCCTATGAAAATTGACTTTGTCATCCCCGCGAAGCTTGTCCCCGACTTTGATCGGGGAACGGGGATCCAGTGTTTAATATTATTATCTTCTGGATTCCCGCTTCCGCGGGAATGACATTATTCAATGACCCCAAATTTTCGTCTTTTATCCGGATATTTTTCCTTCAACAGCAGCGGGCTTGTCTGTCTCGGTTTTTATTTCAGGTTTAATATTTTTTTCTGTCCCCGGGTTTTTAGATTTAGAATCTGCTTCAGGTATAGAATCTTTTTCAGTGGATGGCTTTTCCTTTGAAGTGGATTTTTTATCTGTATCTTTAATAATACCTGCGTCTATCTTTATCTGTTTTTCAATCTCTTCAGCAATTTGAGGGTTCTGTTTTAAGAATTCAATAACATTATCTTTTCCCTGACCGATCCGCTGTCCTTTATATGAGTACCATGACCCGGCTTTTTCTATGATATTAAAATCACAGCCCGCATCGAGCAGGCAGCCTTCTTTTACAATGCCGTTACCAAAATGTATATCAAATTCAGCTTTTTTAAAAGGGGGCGCAACCTTGTTTTTTACTACTTTTACCCTGACACGTGTCCCGATCATCTCGTCCGGGCCTTTCTTTATTGTTTCGATCTTTCTTATATCAAGCCGTACAGAAGTATAGAATTTTAAAGCAATTCCGCCGGTAGTAGTTTCCGGGTTGCCAAAATAGACCCCGATCTTCATTCTTATCTGGTTGATAAAGAGAACACTTGTATTGGATTTGCTTATTACACCAGTTAATTTTCTTAGAGCCTGGGACATCAGCCTGGCCTGCAGGCCCATATGAGCATCTCCCATGTCACCTTCTATCTCAGCCCTTGGAACAAGAGCAGCAACAGAATCAATAACTACCAGACTAACAGCACCGCTTCTGACAAGGGATTCAGTTATTTCAAGAGCCTGTTCCCCTGTATCAGGCTGTGAAACAAGGAGGTTGTCTATATCTACCCCCAGATTCTCGGCATAGACCGGATCAAGCGCATGCTCTGCATCAATAAAAGCTGTTGTACCGCCCATCTTCTGGGCTTCTGCTAATATATGAAGAGCAAGGGTTGTTTTCCCGGATGCTTCAGGCCCGTATATCTCTATAACTCTGCCTTGCGGGATACCCCCGATACCTAATGCAATATCAAGGGTTAATGCCCCTGTAGGGATGGCAGGCATCTGGCCCCTGGCATCCTCGTCCCCCATCCGCATAATTGAGCCTTTGCCGTACTGTTTTTCGATCTGTAATAAAGCCACATCAAGGGCTTGCTGCTTTGTGTTCTCTTTGCTTTTTTCCATAATTGATTCCTCCTGAAACTGTTTTATATATATTATATACAAAAAATAATTCAACTTTTTTTAACTTTTTTTATTTTTTTGCATCTATTATTATGTAAAAGATAAAAAAGTTCTTTGAAAATGTTTTAAATGTATTATATTTGATATGTGAAAATTAAAAATGATACAGATAAGGCCATAGAGGATAAGAATTTTCTGCATAAATTAAAGAAAAAGGATCCTGTGTATTTAAGGGAGATTATTGGCAAATATAACAGAAGATTATTTTTCCTGGCATACAGGTTTACTAATAATCATGATGATGCAGAAGATATCATCCAGGAGGCCTGGATAAAATTTTTTAATTCTTTACAGAATTTTAAAGGTAAATCCAGCCTCTATACTTATCTTTACAAGATAACTGTAAATGAGTCACTTATGTGGCTGAGGAAGAACAAGTTAAAAAAATTATTAACAAGCCGCTTTATTGAAAAAGCGGATAATGTAACACCGGAGGAGATATACTTAAAAAATGAGAAATTAAGTCATCTCAATACTGTTGTTGGGAAACTTCCTCCAAAACAAAAAAAGGTGTTTTTATTAAGGCATGAGGGAAATTTGTCTTTTAAGGAGATTGCAGGAATATTGGATATAAAGGAGAATAATGCTAAAACACTCTTTTTTTATTCGTTAAAAAAGGTGAAAAAATATTTAAAGGAGAATGATTTATTGTGATATGCAGAAAATTTAATAAATTTATGATCAATTACTTTGCTGATACTATAGCTGAAAAAGAAAAAAAAGAGTTAATGGCCCATATAGATCTATGTGAAGAATGCAAACAGGAATTTGAGGAATTAAAATTTGCCAGTGATGCTGTTAGTAGTTATTTCAAGCAGAATAAGGTTCCATATAATACCGGTATGGAAGAAGAGATAATGCAGAATGTGACTGCAGAGCAGACATCAATTCTTTCCTATATAAAAAGATTCTTTTTTAGGTTCAGGCCTGTCCTCCGGCCCGTAGTGATATCAGCAGCTTTTGTTTTTATATTTTTTATTGGTTTTTATACGCATTCAATAATTCAAAGAAATAAGATCATCACTGAAATTTCAAAGTTTATTAAAATTAATAAAGATACAATGGATTTTGTAGTATTCAATAATATAGATTATATAGTTCAGCTTTATATACAGCAGGACAATGATCTGGCATTTTCAAATGAAGAAGATGTATATGCTAATATTAAATATTCTCTCTACTTATATCTTCAAACAAAGATTGAAAAAGATTATTTATATAAAGATCCGGCTGTAATAGATAACATACTCGATAAATATGCAGGAGAATATTTAAATTATATTAAAGAAAATCATAAAAATATTTTAATATAAGGAGGTAGATAAGATGAAAGTTTTACGAGTTTTTTTCTCTTTGATCGTTATTATTTCTTTATTAACAGGTGCAGCTTATTCTAAGGAGAAATTTAAGGAAGGCAGGAAGTTGCGTCATAATAAACAGATGAAATGGTGGATGAATCCCAGAATAGTTAAAGCGCTTGAGCTTACTGCGGAACAGCAAAAGCAGGCCAATAAACTTAAAAGTAATATACAGAAAAAGATGATCAGGCTTGGTGCTGATCTGTCATTAAAAAAGATTGACCTTTCAGATGCTCTGAGTGAAGATGTTCCTAATGAAGCTATAGTCACGAAACTGGTTAATGAAGTTGCTGATCTTCAGGGAGAAATGTTTAAAATCAGTATGCTGGATATGTTTGCCGGCAATAAGATCCTGACTCCTGCGCAAAATGAGAGATTAAAGACACTTATGAAAAAAAAGCCGGGGAAAAAGAAGGATAAGAAAGATATGGAAGCAAAAAGAAAAGAAAAAGCGAAAAAAGCAAAAGAAAGAAAAGCAAGAGAGAAGAAATAAGCTAAATCTTTAAAATAAAGTTTTTTAATGCCCGTAGCATATTTCTGGATAGGCGAAGGGTGAAAATAATTCTAATAAAACAAGGGACAGATTCCGTTTATTAAATAAATAGGGCTGTCCTTTTTTTTATTTATGGGGATCTTGAATTACCTTATAGGATGATCCCCATACAGGGCTTTTTATCTTGAAAAACATCAATAAAACAAGAAAAAAAGTAGTTTTTCAAGATGCCCTTATAAAATAAATAGTGGCAATAT
>SDBV01011816.1_pt1 | contig 11260 bp, 11 predicted proteins | sample 2277081 | NCBI WGS metagenome assembly SDBV01 (sample SAMN10402039, study PRJNA504765) | marine sediment metagenome | isolation source: marine sediment core GS10_PC15, 223 cmbsf | place: Arctic Ocean: Southern Knipovich Ridge | collected 2010
ATTTTGGCTGAACCCCACGTCACCGTCAGTGCTGAAAAAGAATTGTGTTAACAGGGTTGGACAATCATCGGTTACACTAATTTTAATTTCCAGTATCTCACTATTTAATCCACAAGTTTTACGAATAGGTAAGGTATTTTGATTTACCCTGCTTGAATCGTAGATCATGGGCTGTCCTGCAAACAGGTAGCCCAATGGCTCGGGGGGATTCGGGGCACCATCTCCCGGGCAATCAGAACTGCCGTCAATCCTGAAATCACCGCCTGTCCTTAAAACATAACCGGAATTGCCGGGCGCTATGGCTCTTACCTCAAAATCATCGAAAAGGAGTGAATCAATATTGTTATAGGCATTGACCGTTGTAATGGTTACGGCTACTTGTGTTGCTGAGTTATAGACGAATGAGCAAGCAGAAATATCTCCACCAATGGAATTGGCAACCGTTGCCGTAATGCTTGAGGTATTGAATTCAAAGCCGGCAGGAAGGTCAACGATAAAGGTTTTGCTTATTTCTTTTTTCCTGAATATATTATCAAAATCCTCAATAACAGCAAAACTAACAGTTGCATAAGCCGTTGGATAAGGGGCTGCCTGGCACCAGCTTTGATTAAAAGAAATAACAGTAAAATCGACACAGGAACCACCGGAGAAAGCACGGGGTGTGCTACCAAGTATAAGTATTATGATCAATAAGATTTGAAGACGTCTTCCGATACTAATCATTTCGCCAAAAAAGAGTTTATTAATTATATTTATATAGAATGTGGAATGAACAAAATCAAATCATATGTAAACGTAAATAGAACTGTTTAGTTACAATAAAAGGATTTGCCGGTGATCTAAATTATCAAACTGTGTGATGGCGGCAATTTATAGACGGTGAACAAGCGTGTTGGTTGCTTTGTGATTTGCCTTTAAGGGAGAAGGGGAATAATGATGCGGGTACGAAGCATGTTTTTATTCAGATTCAAGCAAACACTGTCCGGATGACAGCGTGGACTGAAGCAATGGCAGGTTAAGGTTATGTAATGGACACGGAAGGTTATGTAATGAAGCCGGTTGGTCATGTAATTGAGTCGGAAGGCCGTGTAGCGATGTCTCTTGGTCAATCATAAGGGTCGGAAGGCCGTGTAACGATGTCTCTTGGTTAATCATCAGGGTCGGAAGGCCGTGTAACTGTGTCTCTTGGTCAATCATCAGGGTCGGAAGGTCGTGTAATGATGTCTCTTGGTCAATCATAAGGCACGGAAGGCCGTGTAACGGTGTCTCTCGGTCAATCATATAGCTTGGAAGGGCGTGTAACCGTGTCTCTCAGTCAATCATAAGGGCCGGAAGGCCGTGTAACGGTGTCTATTGGTTAATCATAAGGGTCTGTTCAGTAAGTTTGCGCCCTAACGTGCTTCTGTGCACACTCAGTCCTGAAGGCAGCGCACACTAAAGCCGAAAGCCTTATTGGTGCCGTAGTTCCGGTTGATACGTGCCTCCGTGTAATTCAAGTACCGGCCCCACGCATCCGTACCACTGTTCTCCGTAGCCGACCACCAGTAGCCGTTGCTACCGACATTGAAGAACGCACCGGACCATGAGTAGCCGCCCGGAAGGGCTGTGAAAGCGCTGCTGTTGGTGGCGCCCGTGTTAGGTGTTGTCCAATTAGTGATGCCGGTTTGCTTGAGGCTGCCGCCTTCATCTGTGCCGAGCAATCCGGTTGTAGTAACATCATAAGGAAAGGCGCCCGGATTGCTGCCGACATTTTTTTCCAGTGTAGTCCATTCGTAATGGGAGGGTATATGCCAACCGGTGGGGCAGATACCTTGAACAACCGTTACACACCCGTCATTAGGTGGCGCGCCTGTTCCGTTACAAGTAAGTGAACCGTCCATCATCTCATCCCATTCGTATAAGCCGCCAAAAGGACAGGCAGGGTCATTAACCCCGCTCAAATTCTGGCAGTATTTTTGTGTGCCAGCAGGGGCTTGTCCTCCTGCTGCAACCGGAACATAAGTGCCAACATTCAGGTTTTCAGCCATCCAGCATTGTGAGCCTATTTTTACTACATCGTACCAATTTCCATCTGCATCCTGAACAGAATCTTCACAAACCAAATTCGCAGCATAAAGTCCGGGAATTATTACAAAATTGGAATTACTGATAAATAATGTATCACCAAATGATATTGAAAAACTTTGTAATTCATTGGTAGAATCGGCATCTGCATCATTTACATTGTCGGTTAAAATTACATTGTTGCCGTTGCTGATGCTTAATGTGTCTCCGGCTAAAGAAAGATTCTGTAATTCATTTGTTGAGTCGGCATCTGTAAGAATAACCGAGGTTCCGCTGCTGATATATAAAGTGTCATTAGATAATGATAAGTTTTGCAGCTCATTTGTTGTATCAGCGTCTATTTCTGTATCTAATTTATTATTCCAGTTAGTTGTATCTGCTCCTGTTATTCCACCTGCCACTGATGAACCAAATACAGGGTCGGTTTCTGATATTGTACCTGCTACATATCCAAGATTAGCAATATCTGTAGAATCTAATTGTGTATCGGTGTCAATGGTATGTGCTCCTGCAACAAAGCCAAGTGAAGCTACGCCTGTTGAGTCCAATTGTGTGTCGGTATCAACTGTATGTGCTCCTGCGACATAACCAAGAGCCGCTACTCCTGTAGAATCTAATTGTGTATCGGTGTCAATGGTGTGGTTGTTCCAGTTTGCTGTATCTGATGCAGTAATGCTATTAGCTACTGATGAACCAAATACAGGGTCGGTTTCGGTTATTGTGCCTGTTACGCTTTCAGCAGTTTTAGCATGCAAAGCATAAGGTACGCTTAATAACTGGCTTGTGCCTGTTATAGTGTAAGTTGTACCGCCTGTTGGGTCGGTTTCTGTTTTAATAAAGTAAGGGCCGTTTGTCCAGTCAATGGTGGTGAAATCGCCTGTAACCACAGTTCCGCTGCCTATTTCAATAGTTACCAAACCATTTGTATTGGTAACCGGTGTTTGGGTTTCTACATAAACGGCTGTACCACCGGCAGAACCTTGCAAAATGCTTATTTGCATACCTACCAACTGGTTCGTTACAAGGTTATCACTTGCGTCTCTTACAACGGCTTGATAGCTCATTTTTTCAGGTGATTGAGCGAGACCACTGATTACGCTGATTGCGCTAATTACACAGATTAATAGTGTAGCAGAGACGAGACATGGTCTCGTCTTTACATTCCAAATGATTGACTTTTTCATGATGATTTTTGTTTGATAATTATTAATTCATAACTTTGTATTATGGAAACAGTATTTCGTTTAAAAGCATCTGAGCTTAATAATAAGTTTTTAGCTATAATAAGGTCGCTTTTTAAAGAAAAGGAAATCGAAATCAGTATATCTGACACCGTAGATGAAACCTCATTTTTGCTGAAAGACCCAAAAAACAGGGCACATCTGCTGGAAGCGATAGAAGAAGTGAAACGCAACAAAAACCTTGTTCGCTTTACAGGTGAAGAATTTAAGAAGTACAGTAAAACACTTCTGAATAAATGAGACCTGTTGTATTTGCTTCCCGTGCGCAAAAGGATTATGATAAATGGGCAAAAAGCGACAAAAAAACGTTTGAGAAAATCAACGGACTTATCAGCGATGTGGACACCCATCCTTTTACAGGGCTTGGCAAGCCAGAACCATTGAAACATGAACTGGCGGGTTATTGGTCCAGACGCATCAATAGCAAAGACCGCCTCGTTTACCAAATCTCTCCGCAAAACGAAATTGTTATTATCAGTTGTAAAGGTCATTATAGTTAGTTTTTTACTCCGGGTTTCCGGGGTCATTTTTAACACCCCTTTTCCATCTTGATTATAGTTCGCTCATTCAGTTTTATAATGCAATGTGCTTTTGCATCCTGAATGAACTTCTGTGCACACTCAGTCCTTGACGCACCGAACGCTGAAACCGTACAACTTATCAAGGGTATTGCGGCTGACTCCCGCATTACCAGAGCCCAGATAGGGTCTCCACGCATTAGCACCACTCTCTGTAGATGACCAAAAGAGCGTGTACACACCGCTATCGTAGAACAGCCCAACACCGGGAGCGCGGTTGCCTGCTAAAAGAGCCTCAAAACCAGAGCTGCCTTCTGACCCGTCACAAGTAAAACAGTCGCCAGCCGTTTTTAATTTATCTCCTTCATTTGTACCACGCAAACCAGTTGTAGTGTTGTCATAAGGGAAATCTGTAGTGCATGTTCCGCTTGTACATACTGCTCTTTCTAATTCTGTATATTCATCATGCGTAGGCAAATGCCAACCAGTAGGGCAGATGCCCTGAGCACCCTCTGTGGTAACATACTGCATCATTTCACCCCATTGGTAGAGGCCCCCCCCATACAGAGCAATCTCCCTCTGTACCAGAAGCATTTACGCCTCCGTGGCAGTATTTTTCTATTGTTGCATTATCGGTTTGATTACCTGCGGGAGATATTTGAGTGCCTACGTTAAGGTTTTCAGCCATCCAGCATTGAGTGCCGATTTCAACTGTTTTGTACCAATTTCCATCCGTGTCTTGAACAGAATCTGCTCCAAGGCAAGGAGGAATAGTCCCACAATTTATAACAATCCATTCCCCGGAACCAAATCCATAATAGCTACATATCTCCAAACATTTTGTTGTGTCGTTATACCTCATTGTCCCATCAGTAGATGAATCACAAGTTGTAGTAAAGCCTATTTGTATTCCACCATCACCTTCATAAGATACATAGGGTAATACAGTATAATTTCCATTACTTAGATATAGTGTATCATTAGAAAAAAATAAAGCCTGCAATTCATTGGTTGAATCGGCATCTGCATCGGTGGTTTGGTCGGGTGGTAATTTTACAAAACCGTCATTTGATAGATAAATGGTGTCGTTTGAGATGGATAGCGACTGCAGTTCGTTGGTTACTGAGCTATCTATTTCTGCAGTCAGGTAACCGTTGTTTGCAACAAAAGAATCTACTTCAGCTTCATTAGTATGAGCTCCTGCAACAAAACCTAGTAAAGTTACTCCTGTTGAATCTAACTGTGTATCAATAGTATGTGCTCCTGCAATAAAACCGAGTGAAGTTACACCTGTTGAATCTAACTGTGTATCAATAGTATGAGTTCCTGCAACAAAACCAAGAGTTGCTACTCCTGTTGAATCTAATTGCGTGTCTGTGTCAATGGTGTGGTTATTCCAATTAACTGTATCTGCTGCAGTAATGCTGCCTGTCACTGATGAACCAAATACAGGGTCGGTTTCGGTATAGCTGTCAAGTTTATTGTTCCAGTTGGTTGTATCTGTTCCTGTAATACCACCTGCTATTGATGAACCAAATACAGGGTCGGTTTCGGTTATTGCGCCTGTTACGCTTTCAGCAGTTTTGGCATGCAAAGCATAAGGTACGCTTAATAACTGGCTTGTGCCTGTTATAGTGTAAGTTGTCCCGCCTGTTGGGTCGGTTTCTGTTTTAATAAAGTAAGGGCCGTTTGTCCAGTCAATGGTGATGAAATCGCCTGTAACCACAGTTCCGCTACCTATTTCAATAGTGACCAAACCATTTGTATTGGTTGTTGGTGTTTGCGTTTCTACATAAACGGCTGTACCACCGGCAGAGCCTTGCAAAATACTTATTTGCATTCCTACTGACTGGTTCGTTACAAGGTTATCACTTGCGTCTCTTACAACGGCTTGATAGCTCATTTTTTCAGGTGATTGAGCGAAGCCACTTGCAGTTAATAATACTGCTGCTGTAATTGTGAATATTTTTTTCATTTTTTGCAATATTTTTAAAAAATCAAATAGACAAATAATCAGTCCTTGACGCAACGTACGTAAAATCCGTTCAACTTATTGGCGTTGAACCGGGCGCTACGCGCCTCCGTGTAATACAAGCCCCGGAACCACGCATTCGTACCACTGGACTCGGTAGAACTCCACCCGTAACCGTAGTTACCGACATTGCCAAACGAACCGGACAAGGAGCTGCCACCCGGAAGGGCTGTGAAACCACTGCTGTTGGTGGCTGTGTTGGGACTTGTCCAGTTGGTGATGCCGGTTTGTTTTAGGTTGCCGCCTTCGTCTGTGCCGAGCCATCCGGATGTAATAATATCATAAGGAAAGGCGCCCGGGTTGCTGCCAATATTTTTTTCTAATGTAGTCCATTCATAATGTGAGGGTATATGCCAGCCGGTGGGACAAATTCCTTGTATAACCGTTACACACTTGTCATTAGGTGGCGCTCCCGTGCCATTACAAGTTGTAGAACCGTCCATCATTTCATCCCATTCGTATAAGCCACCCAAAGGACAAATTGGGTCATCAACCCCACTCAGATTCTGACAATATTTTTGTGTGCCTGCTCCTCCTTGTCCTGTAGCTACTGTTACATAATTGCCGTAATTGAGGGTTTTCGCCATCCAGCATTGAACGCCTATTTTTACAGTTTTATATATCTTTCCATCTCTAACATCTGTAAAATCATCTCCACATCGCCATGAATTTTCAATTAAATTTCCTAATAAAATATAATTACCATTGCTAAGAAACAGGGTATCTCCTGATAGTGATAAGTTTTGTAATTCATTAGTCGAGTCGGCATCAATCTCTATAGTATGTGCTCCTGCAACAAAACCAAGAGTTGCCACCCCTGTTGAATCTAATTGTGTATCAGTATCTACTGTATGTGCTCCTGCGACATAACCAAGAGCCGCTACTCCTGTAGAATCTAATTGTGTATCAGTGTCAATGGTGTGGTTGTTCCAGTTTGCTGTATCTGATGCAGTAATGCTATTAGCTACTGATGAACCAAATACAGGGTCGGTTTCGGTTATTGTGCCTGTTACGCTCCCGGCTGTTTTGGCATGCAAAGCATAAGGTACGCTTAACAATTGGCTGGTACCGGTAATCGTGTAATTTGCCCCGCCTGCCAAGTCTGTTTCTGTTTTAATGAAATAAGGGCCGTTTGTCCAGTCAATGGTGGTGAAATCGCCTGTAACTACAGTTCCGCTGCCTATTTCAATAGTTACCAAACCATTTGTATTGGTTGTTGGCGTTTGGGTTTCTACATAAACGGCTGTACCACCGGCAGAACCTTGTAAAATACTTATTTGCATACCTACCGACTGGTTCGTTACAAGGTTATCACTTGCGTCTCTTACAACGGCTTGATAGCTCAATTTTTCAGGTGATTGAGCGAGACCACTGATTACGCTGATTACGCTGATTAGTGTTACTGCGAATGTTAATGCTGATTTTTTCATGATAATTTTTGTTTGATAAATATTAATTCATAACTTTGTGTTATGGAAACACTTGTTGTAAAAACAGATAATGCAGCCAATGCCAGGAAACTTGCTGACTTTCTGAAAACCATCGGGTATGTTAAGTCTGTTGGCACTCTTAAGCCTCTCACCGATGAAGATTGGATACGTCCCGGCAGGCCTGCAACGGATGAGGAGCATGAGCGAATGCTTAACGAAGCAGAAGAAAGCCCGTCAATGGTTGCCGAAGAAGCCGAAGAATATTCACGGAAGCTTATTGACAAATGGAGCAAAAAGAAATAGTTACTGTAATATTTAAAAAACGTGCCGCTAACAGTATTGCCAAACTCGCCTTTTATATAACTGAAAAGGGATACCCTGAAACGTCTCAAAAATATCGCAAACGGCTTTATCAATTCGGACATTCTCTTGCACTTTTTCCTGATAAGTACCCGGTGTGCAAACATAAAGTTTACGCTAAACGCAAATACCGCTGCGTTGCGTTTGAAAAAACTTACGTATTTGTTTACAAGCTCGTTAAAAATAAATTGATTATTTACAACGTTATCCATGGCAAACGGCTCGGTTAACCCCGTTAGATAATTTCCTGATTTTTTTAACTCTCGGTTTAAGTTTTTCATATCTAACGGGGTTAATATTTGTTTCGGGTTCTTCATTTTCAACCTGCCCGTCCGGTAGGCAGGGTTAGTTGTTAATTAACCCCCGAAAGAAAGCGTAGATGCAATCTACGCTTAACGGGGGAATTCATTTAGTTAATGGTTTCTGTTGCTTTATTTCTTTTACAGTCATTCTCTAAAATAAATTTCGACCGCTTCGCGGTATAAATTGTTAAATAGATAAATAGTTAAAAAGCCCGAACAGAACGCACGTAGGGTGTGTCGGTCTTACCGTTGGTGCTCGGAGGGCCAGTGCCGAAATCCTGCCTCCACGCACTGACGTTATTGTACTCGGTAGAACTCCAATAGTAGACGTTAGCAAAAGCAGTGCCACCATTTGCTGTTGCTGTTGCATCTATTGTAGCTTTATTTTGGTACATTAAGTTTAATTCTTGTTTAGAAGGCAAATACCAATCGCCATAAGTTTTGCCTCCTTCAGTAACTTGCAACTCTGCACAAACAAATGCTGCATAGGTAGCGCCATCATCTCCTATAGCCACTTGGCTGGCAATAATAATACTCGTATTCATTTCTCCAGAATATGGGCCATCTCCATAAGCTCGTGTATAACCATAGGTTCCTGCATACCAACGCATACCTGCACTTTGGTCTGTTTTAGCACACACCAAGCCATGTTGACCTGTTTCATCTACCCAAAATACAATGCCTCCTAGGGCGAAATCACCAACAGCGTATGTACTACCTGTTACAAATCCCATATTGGCTATTGCTGTAGAATCTGTATGTGCTCCTGCAACAAAACCAAGAGTTGCCATTCCTGTTGAATCCAATTGTGTATCGGTGTCAATTGTATGTGCTCCTGCAACATAACCAAGAGTTGCTACACCTGTTGAATCTAACTGTGTGTCGGTGTTAACTGTATGAGTTCCTGCTACATAACCCAAAGCAGCTACACCTGTTGAATCCAATTGTGTATCAGTGTTAACTGTATGTGCACCTGCTACATAACCAAGAGTTGCTACACCTGTTGAATCAAGTTGTGTGTCGGTATCTACTGTATGGTTGTTCCAGTTGGTGGTATCTGTTCCTGTAATACCACTTGCTATTGAACTACCATATATTGGGTCGGTTTCGGATATTGTACCTGCTACATATCCAAGATTAGCAATATCTGTAGAATCTAATTGTGTATCAGTGTTAACCGTATGTGCTCCTGCAACATAACCCAAAGCAGCAACTCCTGTAGAGTCCAATTGAGTATCGGTGTCAATGGTATGGTTATTCCAATTGGCTGTATCTGCTACAGTAATACTACTTGCTACTGATGAACCATATACAGGGTCGGTTTCGGTTATTGTGCCTGTTACGCTTTCAGCAGTTTTGGCATGCAAAGCATAAGGTACGCTTAACAATTGGCTGGTGCCGGTAATCGTGTAAGTTGTCCCGCCTGTTGGGTCGGTTTCTGTTTTAATAAAGTAAGGGCCGTTTGTCCAGTCAATGGTGGTGAAATCGCCTGTAACTACAGTTCCGCTGCCAATTTCAATACTTACCAAACCATTTGTATTGGTAACCGGTGTTTGGGTTTCTACATAAACGGCTGTACCACCGGCAGAACCTTGCAAAATACTTAATTGCATACCTACCGACTGGTTCGTTACAAGGTTATCACCTGCGTCTCTTACAACGGCTTGATAGCTCATTTTTTCAGGTGATTGAGCGAGACCACTGATTACGCTGATTGCGCTGATTACACAGATTAATAGTGTAGCAGAGACGAGATTCGTCTTTATTGTAGCAGAGACGAGACGTGGTCTCGTCTTTACATTCCATAAGATTGATTTTTTCATGATTATTCGTTTAAATTGTTTGTATAAGGCCCCGATATTTCGCTATCGCTTCAATCGGGATTAATTCGATTACGTATTTTTTAACAAATACGATCTCATTAATTTTTAATAATCTTAAATGTTTTAAGTTCTTTTTGATCATCAATTACTTTCAAAAAATATGCTGCAGGAACTAATGCCTCCACCATTATGGTTGTTTCGTTTCCTGTCAGTTTTTTGTTTTCCAAAAGTTTTCCGTTGATGTCGAAAAGTTGATACGATAAATTTTCGCTATCATAGTTTTTAATTATTAAAGTTAGAAGATCAGTTGCAGGATTTGGGTAAACCTTGTATTCAAGGTTAATTCCTTTGGCTTCTTCAAGTCCTATTACTTCCGAAATTTCATAGGGCTGTTGCACACCTTGTGCTACAGAACCATTTGCTCCTGTATTTGTAGTATAAACAACTTGTCCAACGGAATAGCTCACCGAGCCCCCGCTGCCTGAAGCATCACCGCCCGAGGCAGGTATTGCTTCCTGTGCGTGTAGCCCTGTCAGTCCAAGCCCTAACAAGAGTACTGCGCTTAATTTTAACTTTTTGTGTTTCATAAGTGTTGTTTTTTTGTAAATATATTATTATTATTTGGTTTTTTATGTTGGGTAACGGGCCCCTCATTTTGAGGGGTTTTTCGTTGGAAATGGTTTATTTATTATCAATTCTGGTTGAATGCAGCATTTGGAGTTTCCATCCGTTTTTTGTCTTTATCGCAAATGCACTTTCTAACCAATGCGCTTTTCTAACAATTTGATTTTTTATTGTAAAGGTCGCATAGTTGTGGTAAGCAACCCAGGAAAAATTGCCTGATACCAGAACCTCAATGAAGTCAAAATTATTTACTCTTTTAGGAATTACCTCATCTTTTCGTGCAGTATTCAGATGATTTCTAATTGTATCATTGTTCCAAACTTCTCCATTTTCCAAAAGCAAAAAATCAGTTGTATAATAATGCACTACATTTTCAGGACTCAGCTTGGACCATATTTCATCAAAAGAACCTATGATTACTTTTTTCACTAATTCCTCTTCTGTGATATTGTTGTTTTGGGCAAATACTATATTGGAAATGAATACGAATAGAATAAGAATATGTATTTTTTTCATTGTTCAAATTATTGCTGACGGTTTGTGTATGGCGTGTTTTAATGCAGTTTATACATTATTATGGCACGTTTTTCCTGTTCAGTCAAAATAGTTTTAGAAGTCTGAGTTGTCTATCACCGTTGTATAAGTTGCAATTCTTTTCTTATATTTCTTATAAGACCATTCACTTCTATTTTTGAAATTTTTTGGTGATAAAATTGTGTCAGATTTGTAAACTTTAATATAATCGAAAACCCAAATTGAATCTTGTTGCCTGTCTTTAACTCCCGAGCCTCCCCTCTCATCTTCATCAACATAGAGAATCGTTTTATTTCCAGGGTTGATGTCTAATATTATTCTTCCTTGGTTTC
>SDBV01011817.1_pt1 | contig 11259 bp, 10 predicted proteins | sample 2277081 | NCBI WGS metagenome assembly SDBV01 (sample SAMN10402039, study PRJNA504765) | marine sediment metagenome | isolation source: marine sediment core GS10_PC15, 223 cmbsf | place: Arctic Ocean: Southern Knipovich Ridge | collected 2010
GTGATCCAGATAAATAAAACCCGAGTTAAAAACTAAATCAGCCCCTTTAGGGGCTTTCCCTAAAGCAATGCCCCCTTCGAGGGGGCTTCATCATACCACGTCCTATGGGCGTGGTCGGTGATTTGATATAGGGCAAGTGGCAATTGTTCATTTTACTTCCGGTCTGGCTGAAATTGATTTCTCTTTTCATATATTTCAGTAAAATTTATTGAAAACAGGTGAGGTTAAACCGTTCCACGACAAAATACGAAAATGCTCCATGAGTGAAATAGGCTTCGTGGTTTATTTGACGAATTTCGCTGGATAAAAATGTTCAAAGTTAAAATAGTAAAGCCGTCCAGCCAAGGCTGGACGGCTTTACCTTCCGGCTTATCCAGCAGGAGTAGTGGTCGTTTTCGCCAATTAATGACGCAATACAGCCACAATGCGATGCTGCCTATGGTGTGTCCGACTATTATGATTCTTTTGAATCCAGGCCGCCTGATGGTTTAACCAATGCTAATTATCCAACTATAGGGTTTATGCTTTTACATAAATACCTTTTGTTGGGGTTGTGATGATTCCCTGTTTCTTGAGCCTGAAAACCGTGTTTTGAACTTTTTTTGCGTTAAAGCCGGATTTTTCAATAAGGGCTGCGGTATTCAGACCTTTTTTAGTCCGACCGATGATTTTAAGAATTGTTTGGGCGGCTGTGGGCCCTGCCGCTTTTTTAGGTGCCGCTTTTTTAGGAGCGCTTTTTTTGACTACTTTCTTTGGTGCCGCTTTTTTAACAGCCTTTTTGACAGCCTTGGGCTTGGGCTCTTTTTTTTCAGGTGCATCTAACTTGCTAGAAATTGCTTCCAGTTTTTTGGCCAGTACATTTAACGTTTTTACAGCAGATTGCAAACTTTTTTGTAACTGTTTCATGGCATACTCCTTTTATTGTGTTTAATTAATTTTACAACTACCTGTAGTTCACATAAAATTGTAGAACAAGTTCAGTTTATACTTTATAATCATTTTATCCGAATAAGTCAACTAAGTACTCACTTATATTTAGAATTATGATAAAAAGTGAAGGATATGTCCTGGTTTTTAAAAAGATGAAGCGACACTTTTATACCATGAAGCACTGGCAAATTTCCAAAGGTTGACAAATGCGTAAGATACAGTATCATCAACTTTCAAACGGAGTAGAAATATGATAAACTTTATGAAATCACGGAAGGTCAGTTTCCAAAACTTTAGCTTAGCCTCTTTAAACCCTTACGCTAAAGGCGATTTACAACCTTTATCATTTTTTGATACAACTAAATAAAAATGCTCTGACTCTTCAAAAAATCGATCGAAAGGAAATTAGGTTTATGTATGTTAACGATATCATTAAACCGCGTCTGAGTATTCGCAGATACGCTGAAAGATCAGTTTCAGACAACAATATGGAAATACTTTTTAAAGCATTGCAACTGGGCCCTTCAGTCAATAATTATCAAAACCGGGAATTTATCTTTGTAGGTGATCCGGACTTAAAAGAAAAACTCACACCTGCGTGTTTAAATCAAAAGTTTGTGAATGTTTGCCTCAATGCAACCATTTCAAAATTCGGACATTACAGGTAAAACTCTTTGGCATGGACAGTACCGAGAGCGTTTGACAATCCTCCAAATAATCAGAAAAAATGCCATGCGGGATTTTTATGACAAAAGAGACAAGTATACATGAAAAATATTTTTTAAAAACAAGCCGGTTAGGGTTTCGTCATTGGCATGAAAATGATTTTGACATTGCCCTAGGCCTTTGGGGGGATTATAAGGTCACAAAATATTTTGATTCACGGGGAAGATTATCCAGAGGCGAAGTTAAAGAACGACTCCAACAGGAAATTATGAATCAAAAGGGCCACGGTGTTCAATACTGGCCGATTTTTCTTTTGAAATCCCATGTGCATGTGGGTTGCTGTGGGCTCCGACCCTACGATTTATCACTGCAGATATATGAGATCGGTTTTCATATCCGTTCGACTCTGTGGCGGCATGGCTACGGACGCGAAGCTGCGACTGCAATAATTGCATATGCTTTCAGTAGACTCGATGCAAAAGCGCTTTTTGCCGGCCATAATCCTGAAAATGAAGCATCACGATATCTTTTAGGGCAGCTTGGTTTTTGTTACACCCATGATGAATTTTATCCGCCCACAGGCTTGAATCATCCATCATACCAGCTGAAAATAAATTATCTGTCGCATCAAATAAGTTGAGGACACCGCCCCAATGAAATCGACATTGTTTTTCGTTTCATGAATTTCGTAAACAGATCCAAACCCTCTTGGACCTCATAGAATTCGGGCCGGCGGTCGGAGAACAATAGCTCCATTGTCAGTCTGTTGCCCAATTGTGATGGAACTGGAAATCCAACCGCACCTGTCATTATCAGGCCAACATTTATGATCAAGCGCCCATATAGTTGCTTTATCGCCAAAACGAAAATTTACGATCAGAAATTCATGGCCGAGAAACCGGCTGTCTTTCAAACAAATTCTAGAGAATGGCTTCTTTCATATTTTCAAACCCGAGTCTATCAACAAATCTAGCAGTTCGCTCATGCTTTTTTGCTTTCTTTTGGTAATATTCTAAAAACCGTTTTGTTAACTCAATAACACTTTTTCCGGAGAGATCTTCCACCAAAACGTCTCCGATACGGGGACGTCGCGCAGAGCTCCCCCCAACGATTAATGTCCAGCCCTTTTTTTTCCCAAGAATTCCGATATCACGGACATAGCTTTCACCGCAGCAAAAGGGGCATCCGGAAACCCCTATTTTAACTTTTGCCGGGAGGTCCATCTCAGTAAAAAAATCTTCTATTTCCATCCCAAGGCCCAATGCGTCTTGAACACCGAATTTACACACAGCCGTACCCGGACATGCTTGGACATAGTGGAGACAAAGTTCGGTGGCCTTTCCAACATCCATTTTAAGATCTTCCCATATTTTACTTACATCCTCTTTTTTCATCCCCACCAGAGCAAAACGCTGGCCGGAAGTAATTTTAATAACGGGAATCTCATACTTTCGAGCAACCTTTGCAATCCTTTCTAAATCTTCCGGTGTTACTAAACCCACCGGGGTTCTCGGAACGATGGCGTATGTCTTTTTGTCGCGTTGCAAAATTGAACCCTTTGGAATTTCAGACATCATTTACCTCCTTAATAGAGATTTTCAGCCTATTGTTGGATGCATTTTATTATTAGCAATATTTTATATCGGGAATCCCGAATACCTGATCAGTATCCCCTGTTTACATTGATCTGTTAGATTGAGACCGTCTAAGATACCCTGGTTCTTCAATCCTATTTCGGAGACAAACATCGGTACCACTCTCGCTTTGAAACCAATTTCATTGACTTTCGGTGGACGCTTTATTTTTCTGATTGATCTCCTTGTCAGTCCGCACATTAACATCAGAAGTTTTCGTAAGATACCATTTTACTGAAGCAGTTAACGCATCAGTGACCAGACGGCCCAAAATCTCTCCAAACAAAACATGTTTTCCACAGTAACGTACCGTCTCCGGGCCGTGACCACTGACAACAGCAATTGCATCCGTACCCGTCCCGGTTGCAATTTTGTTGGAAACCGGACTCCTGATCCCACTTTCCTGAAGAACCGCTGCTTTCGCTTCAGTCACAATCATCAGCGCTTCTACCATGGCAGGCGCGGTTAAGGTTGTGGAGGTTATTGCGATGATGTTAATCGTCCCTACCTCTCCTGACGGCATTGTCATTTTTCGGTGTTCGGCATGATCCCCCACACACCTTGGGTTGGACAAGCCGGTCGTGACGAGAACAACGATATCAATGTCCTGGACAGAATCTGTTGCTATCCGAAATGAATCCATTGACGCGGCGGTCATCATCCCAACGATGGTTCCGTTCCAGCCGGCATCCGCACAGTACTTTGCAAGGGTTATCTCAGGTGCCTCCGGGGATGTAAAACGTTTGGGTACTCGCAGATTAACAAGGTGGTCCGCATAGACAAGGCCACCATTCAATACTGCAGAACTAATCACCTGGCGCGGGGAGCGGAACTCTACATGAATGTGATTCTGATCATGCTCCAGGGATACTTCTTTTGTAAGTGTTTCTTTCATAATAAAGTGGCTGCTTAGTATCCAATTCAACAATATGTAAAATTTTATCTGATATAGGCCGCGTCAAAACGCGCAACAGCGCAAAAAGATCTGGTGTTCATCGTAATTCGTAATACGGCCTCTGCCATCGGTTGTCTGTCTAATCATATTTCGGCTTTGTAGTATCCCCCCCGATACAATCCACCATCGTTTCTGTTGTATTAGGGCCGGGTCGTTCGATGACTTCAAAAACTCTGCAGGATACGGGGCAGGGTAGCACCAAAACGGGTATTGCGATCAGCGTATATTTTATGCTGAACCGCTTTTTTTAATGACAACTTTGTGAAAAGTCAGAAAATTAGTGATTTAAAAAGCTGTTCTTATCGATAACTAATTAAAATAATACGGAAATAATAAATATCTCAATCCCTAAATCCGTGTCGAATAAACGATATGCAATGTATGGGTGTCTTTGTTAAATACAACATATAGAGTCTCTTTGACCCACTCTTTTCGTATTTTTAGAGAGCAACAGTTATTAAGTTAAAGCTTTTTACGCCAAGGGCTTTCCCGCAGAGGTTCTAAAAAGGATGACTTCGCTGAAAGCTTTTTAAGCTGCTCCCGGGCTTCATGGGCCGATTGTTCCATCTGATCAAAGGACTTAGGTGTGGTTTGAAAAGGTTTTAAACTAACCGTATTGTATATGACTTTTACAGCGTCATTCACGGTCATTTTATTAATCCGGATCACCAGGTCATAAAGTCTGGAATCCCAGGTGTCGATACCGTACAACTTCATACTCCATGCCCTTCTTTCTTCATCAACCTGTTTGACCATTTTGAGGGCTTCTCTTTTGTCGGACACCTGCTCGCGGGTCATCATACATCTGATCCGGGCATCCATATCCGCAATGATTCTGACCTTTAAAACATGTGGAATGTCTTTAACAAAAAAGTGCCCGGCAAATCCATGATAGATGGTATTATCCTTGGATAAATGATCCAGTATGGCTGATCGGATAAAAGCGATGTATTTCTCTCTTGCAAACGTGTACGGTTCAAGCGCTGAAGGGGAATGGCAGATGGCTCGGATCAACTTGATTTCAGGAATGTTGAATTCATGTGAGATTTCGATGAGGATATCTCTGGATATGCATTCGTAACCCATTTGTTGTGCCAATTTTTCAGCGACCACGCTGCCATGGCTGTACGATCCTCTTGATATGATGATGACAGACATTTTGCCTCCTCAGTGGATAATGAAATTGCACACTTGATACGCCGGAAGAGAATTTTAACTTCGAAATATGCGGTAACCTCTCCCAAAGAGAAGCTTCGTACAGCTGTTTGTCGGATTTAATCGATTTTTTTCTAATTAAAGTAAAATATTGTTTTGAGAAAAGTCAAAACTCAAATAACCATCTCTTTATTCGAGAAACGGAGTTTGGTATTCAATCCATGGTATTCTCATTTTTATAGGTCAAGAATAGCAATTCCGTTTTTTATCAGCCTGTCCTTTGTAAATCAGAGTCTAAGAATAGCCTATCAACAACAATGTAGATTGCAACACTATTTTTATAATATTATTTTGTTTTACGTGCCACAAATTAATGCCCCAAAAGGGTTTCTTGAACATGGCGGGTTTCCAAGATCACTGGATTGATATCGAGCCGGGTTGACCGCGAACATCAAAATATCAGGCTTGACGGTTGGAGAAATCAAAAACAACGAGGTGCGAACCCGGATGTCTGGCCCAAAGACTTCTTCAAGTGCATAGGGTCACAATTTTGGGTGCAATCCACGATTCGGCACCAAAAAAAGGGGTTACCTAAAGTTAGTTAACCCCTTGATATCATTGGTGCCCGGGACGAGACTTGAACTCGTACAGTCACAAGGACCGAGGGATTTTAAGTCCCTTGCGTCTACCAATTCCGCCACCCAGGCGATCAATTCTTAAGGCTGTTTTTGCAGGTGTGTTAAAATCGCCCCATCCTTATATGCCTGTCGGGTAATTGTCAAGTTGGAAGAAATTGAACCGTTCATATTTTGAATAATATTTATGAGTTTCCATCCCACAAATCAATAATGGCCGGGGTGACTTTGAGGTGATTATCACTCCCCAATGGATAAGAAAGATTTCGTCCGATTGCTTTTCCCTGGACAACATTTCTACCGACACCTCCAGAATCTGACTCGTTTCTCAATTTTCAATTCCGAAAGATCTGATAGGCCGTACCGGAGGGGTAGAGCGGGCTCGCCAAAACTTCTCGAAACAATTGGGAAGATAACGGTTTTTCCGGAGGGTCATTTTTGGGAACGCAGGTAAGGCCATTACCCTCTTTTTGAAGATTGTTTGGTTTTTTTCGAACCAATCTTTCATCAATTCCGATTACACTTCGTCACATTTTTTCGGGCTTGTAGACTATCACGGTGTTGCGGCCTGCTTTTTTAGCCTGATAGAGGGCTTTATCCGCACTGTCGATCAATTCGCGGTGAATTCTGTTAGGAGTATCGGCTAAGCAAGAGACACCGATACTGGCCGAGATTTTGAACTGTTTATTCTGGTATTCAAATAGGCGATCATTTATGGTTTCTCTAAACCGATCACATGCCACACGGGCTTTTTCGGAAGAGGTGTTGGGCAGTATGACTGAAAATTCTTCGCCGCCGTAACGACATACCAGATCGCTAAACCGGTTGTACGTGTTAAACATTTTGCCGATTTCAGAAAGCACCATATCGCCTGCCGAATGCCCGTAAGTATCATTGACATCCTTGAAATAATCCAAATCGAGCATGCAAAGCGCCAGATCAATGCCGTACCGATCCGCTTTCGAGACTTCTCTTTCAAGGGCTTCTAAAAAATATCTGCGGTTGTAGAGTCCCGTGAGTTCATCTTTAATGGCCATTTCAACCATTCTCTTCTGGGCCACGGCCAACTCTTTTTTGAGCTGATCCTTTTCCAGGGCCCGTTTGACCGCGCCCAAAAAAGTCTTTTCATTGATTTTAGACTTTAGCAGGTAATCATATACGCCTGTCTGGATCAGCTCGGAAGCCGCCAATTCGTTACCGTGCCCGGTAATTACAATCAGGGGTATTTCAAATCCTTTTTTATCCAGTGCTTTCATGAAATCGAATACGTCTCCATCAGGAAGGATATACTCTGAAACAATAAGTCCGAAAGGTGATACCTCCATCTTGCCGATGGCCTCTTCGATGCCTTGGGCCGCCATAATCAGGATGTCGCTTTTTGTATTGAGCTGTAAACAGAGGGCCTCAAAATCATCATTTTTATTGCCCACCGATAAAATTTTAGTTTTTTGATGGATGTCGATGAGGGAGTCTTCGGAAAGGTACGATTTAGCATCATAATAGCGAATTGTATTGATCTTATTAACGATTTTGGATATACGCAGACCGGATTCTCGAATTTTATCGATGTAGGTAAAAATTTTATCCGGCTGAGTTTTATACATTTCCAATAAGTCCAGATAACCCAGCAGCCCGGTGAGCGGCTGGTTTAGCTCATGAGCTGTGGCTCCTGCAAGTTGAAGTAATACTTTGACCCGTTCTTCCTTAATTAGAGATTCCTGCTGCTGCAGGATCCTCTGGTTGGCCTGCTTAAGCTTGTGGGTATTTTCAACCAACGCTTTTTTTTGCCTGTACATTTCAATGAAAACATTGACTTTGCTCTTTAAGATGTGTGGATCGACCGGTTTAAATAGATAATCAACCGCTCCGGCCTCGTACCCTTTGAAGATGTGCTGTTCCTCTTTGCTGATTGCGGTAATAAAAATAATCGGAATATTTTTGGTCCGTTTTTTCTTCCTCATATATTCAGCGGTTTCAAATCCGTCCATTTCAGGCATCTGCACATCTAACAGAACCAGTGCCGTATCATATTCCAAAAGCAGTTCCAGGGCCTCAGTTCCTGAAGTGGCCATAATGACATGTATTTCAGGCAGATCCAACCAGCCTTCCAGCGCCAGCAGATTCTCTTTTCGGTCATCGACAATGAGCACGTTTACTTCATGGTTTTCGGTCATAATTAAGAAATCCTCTTACCGTTATTCAATAAAGCCAAACACGAAGCATGGAGAGCAATTTTTCCGTATCAACCGGTTTGGCCAAATAATCGTTTGCGCCGGCTTCGATGCATTTGGCTCGATCGCCCTTCATTGCTTTTGCCGTCAAGGCAATAATAGGAAGGGTTTTGTACCGGGCCTTTTCCCTGATTTTTCCCATGGCTTCGTAGCCATTCATCTCCGGCATCATGATGTCCATTAGAATGAGATCGATATTTTGATATTTTTCCAGAACGGATAGGGCTTCATGCCCGTTTTTTCCCACCCGCACAACAACACCCTTATCTTCAAGGATATTGGAAATGGCATACACGTTGCGCATGTCATCATCAACCAAAAGCACAGTCTTATTTTTTAAAATGGATGCTTTGTCGTGAACCATTTTTAAAATATGCTGTTTTTCTTTGGGCAGATCGGCTTCTACCCGATGTAAAAACAAGGCGGTTTCATCCAATAGTTTATTAAGGCTATGGCGGTCTTTTGGGATTAATCGCTCAGAGTGTTTGTCGATCGCGGCTTTTTCGTCGTGGTGTAACTCTTTATCCGTGTGAACGATGACCGGAATATGGGCTAACCGTTCATCGGTCTTGATCTTTTCCAAAAGTTCTGAACCGGTCATATCCGACAGCGTCAGATCCATAACAATGCAGTGGAATCGGTCTGTATGGAGTCGGTCTAAGGCCTCCTGTCCGCTTTGGACGGTGGTGATGGAAATATCTTTCCCATCCAGCATCTCGAAAATGGATTTTCGCTGATGGGGATCGTCATCCACAACCAGCAACCGTTTATTTTTAGATGAAATCAATTTTTCAATATTGCCGAAGGCTATGTTGATGTTATTCATGCTCACCGGTTTGGAGAGAAAGCCGACAGCGCCCATTTTTTTAGCTTCGCTGGAGCCACCACCGGCCGATATAAAGTGAACCGGAATATGACGGGTCCGGGGGTTGTCCTTTAACCGTGCCATCACGTTCCAGCCGTCTATTCCGGGGAGTCGGATATCAAGAATAATGGCACTGGGACGATAATAGTCGGCCAAGTGAAGACCGGTTTCGCCGTCACCCGCCACCAGCACATTGAACGCCTTTTCCTGTGCAAGATCCCTTAGTATTCGCGCAAATCCGGGATCGTCTTCAATAATTAAAATCGATTTTTCGGCCGGGGATAGTTTGTGTCGATCATCGCGGATCCGTTCGACCCCCTGACCGGATTCATAATCGTCAGTATGAGAACTTTCTATCATACCACCGGAGAGCGGACCCGGCGTCTCTTTGATCGATTGTGGCCGCTCTTTTTTATCGATTCGGACATCCTTGTCATGAACCGCCGGCGGCAGGTAAAGTGTAAAAGTGCTGCCATGGCCCTCTTTACTTTTAATTTGTACTTCCCCCTGAAGATGTTTGGATAGATGCCTGGAAATAGAGAGTCCTAAACCGGTACCGCCGTATTTCCGATTGGTCGTACCGTCTGCTTGCTGGAAGGCTTCAAAAATCACTTTTTGTTTAGAGCCCGGAATGCCGATTCCCGTGTCAATGACAGAAAAAGCAATGGCAGAATCTGGATTAAGACCGCTTTGGGAAAGATCAACCACATTTTCAGGGCGGGTAACGGAAAGGGTGACACTCCCCTTGGAAGTAAATTTAATGGCATTGGAGAGAAGGTTTTTAATGATTTGTTCCAGCCTCAGGGAGTCTGTTTGGATATCAGGCGGCAGGCCGGAACTGACACGGATGTTCAATCCAAGCCCTTTTTCCTTTGCGAGAGTTTCGTAAGTCCGCCTCATTTTTTCGGTAAATTGTTCGATATCGACCCGGTTGATCTCAAGACCCAGTTTGCCGGATTCGACTTTGGATAAATCCAGCACCTCATTGATCAGCTTCAAAAGGTCGGCACCTGATGAATATATGGTTTCGGAGAATTCGACCTGTTTGGCAGTCAGGTGTTTTTCTTTGTTTTCAGAAAGAAGTTTTGCTAGAAGCAGAATGCTGTTTAAAGGGGTCCTCAGTTCATGGGACATATTGGCCAAAAATTCAGATTTGAATTGGCTGGTCAATTTCAGATCCGCCATTTTTTCTTCGATAATCTGTCCAGCGCCCTCCAGATCCGCATTTTTTTTTGTAATCTCTTCTTTTTGCTCCTCAAGCAACTGAGCTTGTTCGGCCAGTTCTTCATTCGTGACCTTCAGTTCCTCCTGCTGGGTCTGAAGCTTTTCTTCAGAAGCTTTCAAAGCCGTGGTCTGTTCCTCAAGTTCTTCGTTTGTCGCTCGAAGCTCTTCCTGCTGTTCCTGAAGCGCTCCGGCCTGCTGTTGGGTTTTTTTAAGCAGAACTGCCGAACGGTTGCGTGATTGGGTGGAGTTGATTGCGACGGCGATACTTTCGGCAGCCAGTTTGAGGAAATCAAAATCGGATTTTAAAAACGCCTGAAAAGAGCCCAACTCCAACACACCCTCTACTTTTTCATCATGGATCAGAGGATATGTCAGAATATACCGTGGCGCAGAGGATCCCATTCCGGATCTAATATGGAAATAATCTTGAGGGCAGTCGGTGGTTAGAATATGTCTCTTTTCCAAGGCCGCCTGTCCCACGAGACCGTCTCCGAGTTTGATTTCATGAGCGCCCTGAGGTTGAAATGCATAAGTACCTGCCAATTTAAGGCGAGAGTGCTCCTCCATCACATAGACGGCGCCAATACCGGCATTGAGCATATCGCATAAAAACCGAAAGATCTTTACGGTTAAACCGGCGATCACCTGTTCACCCCTCTTGGTTTCATATAATTCGGTTTGCACGGGTTTTTGACGGTTCTGTTCCGGAAGACTTCTTCCGTTGCTCTTGATGCCGAACTGTTGACCGCCGCCGTGAAAGTGAGAACTATCGAAAGGGAGAGAAGTAAGACACTCAGGTGGGAAAAAAACCAGATTGAGAAAACCCTTGAGCCGACGTTATTCCAATCCCGGTGTGTCGAGTCGAAGATCATGCTAATCCGTCGCGCAAATGGGCGATAATGCTTCATCTGTGTGGTGCAGATCTCAGGGCCTTTCTCCCGCCTTCAGATTCACTGATCTGGTT
>SDBV01011818.1_pt1 | contig 11257 bp, 13 predicted proteins | sample 2277081 | NCBI WGS metagenome assembly SDBV01 (sample SAMN10402039, study PRJNA504765) | marine sediment metagenome | isolation source: marine sediment core GS10_PC15, 223 cmbsf | place: Arctic Ocean: Southern Knipovich Ridge | collected 2010
AAGGCAATATATTTGGCGTTGATGCCGCTCCAGACTTTGCATGGTTAGGGGCCAATAAAGCTCAAACGGATTTGGCCTTTTCGAATAGCACGGGAACAATTACTCTTTTTACGGTTACTGGTGATGTGATTGTAAAAATTATTCCGATTGTTACAACGGATTTGGTTCCTAATACGACCGCAGATGTCAGAATGGGAGTTGTTTTTAATACCGATGCGATGATTATTGATTCTCCCTCTGTTAATTTAGATGCTCGTGGAATTTGGGTTGATCAAACTCCAGATTTTGAAGTTGAACCTTTGGATAGAATGAGATCTTATATTATAACAGATGGTAATAATATTATATTGACTCTTTCTGCTCAAGTGAACTCGGGGGCAATAAGATTTTATTGTTATTGGACAGCACTAAGTAACGACGGAAAAGTGGTTGCAGCATAAGGATAATTTTTAATGACAATAGAACATATAGCAGGCAGAGCAACAAATTACGATAAATTACATGTATTGGAAGAACATGCACATGGGGCCTCTCTTGTTTATCCAACATTAGCGGGAGGAGAAATAGTTACTGCTGGAGCCGCTTGGACTCTCGGGGCATTTAAAGAAATAATTCCGGTAAATACAATATTGTATGATTTTGATTTACATTGGGTTAATATTGAAGCAGCAAGTGTAGACGAAATATATGAATTGGTTTTTTATGCAGCAACAACTGAAATAGGTAGAGTTCGTTTTACTGTAACTCTTACCGCTGGCAATAGAACTTTGTTACCTCCTGTAAGAATACAGACTGGAGTACAGCCTAAAAATACACAAATACAAGCTAAGATAGCAACTGCCAGCGGCGGCGATACTTGTACTATTTCTTTATTTTATCATATTTATTGAGGATGAATTATGAATAATAAATCATGGTGGAATGGAAATCAAACTCGGATTTGGCGAATAATAATTTGTGTTTTATTAGTAATTATTATTCCTATTACTGGATGGGGTTTGCTTCAGATAGTTGACTTTCCAAAAGTCTATGCTGAAAAAGGAACAGTTCAAATTTTATCAGAAAAAATTGATAAACAATATAGCCAATTATCACAAAAAATGGATCGGCAATATGAAAACCAAATGGAATCAATTGCCGATATTAATCGATATTTAAGGGGAATTAATAGATGAGTTGGCAATCTTTTAAAGAGTTAATATTTGGTGATCCAGAATGGATTATAGATAAAAAAGCAAGTCGAACAGCTCCAATTATTGTACCATCTGGAGGGGGTGGGGTTATTTGGACTCCAAAGGGGTATGATAATTTTGCCAGAGAAACTTACTTGAAAAATGTTACGGCATTTAGGTCAATAGATGAAATATCAACAAGTGTGGCATCAGTTCCTTGGAAACAATTTAGACGAATTGAAGATGATAAGCGCGAGATTGTTACCGATACTGCAATATCTGAAATATTAAAAAGAGCGAATCCACAAGAAAGCTTTGGATTTGTAATGCTTATGGCAACAGCTTATTTGGTTATGTCAGGCAATACGTTTTTCGAAAGAATTACTCCTGATTCCGGTCCGAATAAAGATGATCCAAAAGAATTATATGCTAAACGCCCTGATCGATTTAAGCTAAAAGCTAATCAAACAACTGGTCAATTAGAAGAATATATTTATACTGTTGATGGAAAAGAAGTAAAATGGGAGGTTGATCCAATAACTGGTCAAGCAGATATATTGCATTTAAAATCTTTTCATCCACTCGATGATTGGTGGGGGGCTGCTCCGACTGAATCTGCCGCAAGAGAAATTGATACTTCTAATGCAAGTACAGAATGGAATATGAATTTGCTTCAAAGACAGGGCAGGCCAGGGATGGTTTATACTTTAGTAGGTCAAGTAGGCGAACAATTTATGGATCAACTTAAACAATATCTTGCAAGCAGATCTGGTCCGGCTCATGCTGGCGAAGATATGGTAATTAGTGGTGATAGAGGTACCGGAATTCAGCCATTTGGATGGTCGCCTACTGATATGGATTTTAGTGAAGGTGATAAACGGTTAATGCGAAAAATTGCAATGGCTTATCGTGTTCCACCTATGATTATTGGGATAACTGGCGGAGATAATCGTTTTGCTAATTATAAAGAAGCTCGTTTAGCATTTTGGGAAGGAACTATTTTTTATTATTTAAATTATTTTCGAGGAGAATTAAATAATTGGCTATTTGAAAAAGAAAGCGATTTATTTATTGATTATATCTTAGATGATATCCCTGCTTTGGCAGTTAAGAGAGATGCGATTTGGGAACGAGCACAAAAGAGCACTTTTTTAACTTTGGATGAAAAAAGAGAGATGGTTGGAAAAGAAAAATATGAACCAAAAGAAGGAGAGCCAGGGGGTCAAATATTTATCGAAGCGAGTAAAACTCCGATTGGATCGGTAGCGGAGGGAAAAGAAGAAGATGAAGAAGAAACGATAAAAAGTTTGCAGGATGAGGGATATTCAGAAGAAGAAATAGATGAAATGCTTGGGTATAAAGAAGTTAAAAGACAGAAGGATTTGAATAAATGACAGAAACAATTAATCATATCAATATTGTTCGGCAAAATTAATTAAGAAGTGATAAATGGAAGAAGAAAAAGGAATATTTATTATGTCTGATCCTATGCATATTTTGTTATTTCAATTGCGAGTTGCTAATTTCAAAGCTCTTGAATCTAAAGAAAAACAAATAGAAGATTTTGAATATCTGCTTCATCATATATCTATAGATGAGGAAACTGGAAGTGAAGAGATCCATCATTGTTTTCTTTTTGATCATATGGCTAATTTATTTGAACAAGGTCATCTTGAGATTAGAGATGGCAAGACTTTTGTAAATGGAAGGCGAGTTAAAGAAGGGCGTTTTCATATTCTTAAGGGATTAGAATCAAAACAAGAAATTTCTTGGTCAGATGAACAAGCAAAATCTGCTGGAATAAAACTCAAACGTTTAAAAGCAGGAATGACACTTAAAGAAAAAGCTAAAAGGTGGTAAATGATGATAGTAAAGCCTAATAATTGGAAATTAGTTGGTCTTCCCGTTACTTTAGAGGATATAGAGCAAATATTGTTAGAGGTTATTCTTTCTATGGAATGTACAAATTTATCCTTGTCTGGCGGTATAGATTCATCTCTAATGCTTTATTATATGACGAGGTTTATTAATCGGGATCATATTAAGTGTTATACTATAACCAATAGCATTGAGCATCCCGATTATATTTTTGCAAATATGGTAGCAAAGTATTTTGGCGTTGATTGCTTTACTTATATCCCTGATAGCGCTCCAATACGACTTGAAAACGATTTGCCAGGAGATGAAATAGTTAGAGCTTTTTATGAACATCTTTCAAATATTGGAATAGCCGACATAATAGCGTGTGATGGAATTGATGAATTTACTGGAGGCTATTTTGCCCATATGGAAGACCCAACAGAAGAAACCTATTATAAGTATCTTGAAAAATTACGGGATGAGCAATTAGTGCCTCTTGATAAAAATAGTGGTAAGGTTAAAGTTTTGCTTCCATATATATCTCCTTCGGTAGTCAATAGACTTAGCCAAATACCGTTATCAAAAAAATGCAATAAGACTCACAGAAAAATAATCATGTTTGAATTGGCAAAGGGGAACCTTCCAAAAGAAGTACTATCCAGAAGAAAATATGGTTTTTGTGATGCAATGCGAATTAAAAAATGATCAATATCACTAATGTCAGAGCAAAACGTCTTTATGTTGCCGAGTTCGATAGACATATGACTGTTTTAGAAAATACTTTTATTCGTGAAATTCGTCCGTTGCTTGGTAGGCAGTTTTTTAATTCTGCATCATTAGTTCAACAAGGGGTCGGCATAGAAGGAGTAAGTCATGCAGTTGATTTAGGCCGCAGGCGATTAATAGATATTTTTCAAAGGCATTATAAAAGAGTGGCAGCTTCATTTAGCAGAAAGGCCTATAAGATATTTGAAGAGTCTCAGAAAAAAGAAGCATATTATCAAGGAGGAGAATGGGTAGAATTACTTCCTTCTGAAATGAAAACTCCAAAAGATGAATTTTGGCTTTCCATGAATAAGTGGTCTCGAAGGCAAGGAGCTCAAAAGATCAGAGGGATTCAGGATACGACTAAAAATACCATTGCTAAGATAATTCGTCGGGGCCAAAGCGATGGGGAATCGCATAGAGAGATTGCAAAAAGAATAAGGAAAACAAGTGCTGCAATTAATCCGCATCGATCAAGGACTATTGCATTAACCGAGACTCATACAGCCGCTGTTAAAAGCGTGGATGTTGCTGTTGCCAGTACTCGGATTGAAATGGAAAGAGAATGGGTATCGGCAAAGGATGATCGAACTCGAACACGAGGTAGGCATAATCCCTGGGAACATTTTAAATCATTTAAAAATGGCGGAGCGGATGGAGAAAAAGTTGCTCAAGATGGTTTGTTTAAAGGGACTGGTCAGGCTTTGAGGTTTCCAGGGGATCCGAGGGGGAGCGCAGGGAATGTGATCAGATGTTTAACAAGTTATAAAACTGCTATTTATACTTCAAAAGGATGGAAAAGAATAAAAGATATTGTGATTGGCGATTTAGTATTAACTCATAAAAATAGATTTAAAAAAGTTCTTCGCACAAATACTGATTTATATGAAGATGAAATTGTAACAATTAAAATTGAAGATCAAGGATGGGCAATAACAGTAACCCCGGAACATCCATTTTTAATTAGATCAAAAAAATCAAAATTTACAAGATGGGAAAATGCTGAAGATATTGTGCCGGGTGATGAAGTAAGTTTTATGGCAGCATATTGCCGATATTGTGGCAAGGCAGTTCCTTATTATTTAAAATCCTGTAATCGAAATTGTGGAAGTAAAGTTACAGCAATAGAACAATGGAAAGATCCAGAACATAGAAAAAATATAAGTAAAAAAGCCGCTGCCCAAATGAAAAGAGAATTTGCCAATGGAACAAGAGATCGATTTGAAATAATTAAAAAAGCAAGACAAGTTCATTTTGATAAGTGGGGACCAGGCGGATCATTAAAGGTTCTTAGTAAAACACCTGAATTTCAGAGAAAGAGATTGCTGGCAATTGAAAAAAAATATGGATCTGTTTTAGATATGCTTAAAAAGTTTGCTTTTCCAGCCTTGGGAAAAGTTAATTTTGGGGGTTCAAAAATAGAACAGGCAATGGCGGCTTTTCTTAATAAAGGTAATAAAGATTTTGTTGCTCAATTTTCTGTTGGCCGTAGACGAATTGATTTTTATATTGAAGCAGAAAAATTATTTATAGAAGTCGATGGATATCCATTCCATGAAGATAAGGAAGGAGAGAGAAAAAGAGATTTAGAAATATTAACTCAATATCCAGATCATCAGATAGCTCATGTTGATTATAAGCCGAATCCTCCAAAATGGGAGTTTTTTGATTTGGTTGCTTTAAATCATACAGGAACATTTTCTCAGATTGGGATGAAAGTTCAATCTGTATCTAAAAGGCAATTAAAAGAGAATATTAAAATATATAATTTGGCTGTTGAAGATGATGAAAGTTATATTGCTAAAGGATTTGTGACTCATAATTGCCGTTGTGTAATTATATACCATTCAGTTAAACGGACTCAGGAATTAAAACCGTATGAGCCGGAAGTTTTGCCGGGAGTGCAACCAGAATTAACATGGGATAGAAAATTAGATTATGAACAAAGTGTTAAACAATTTAAAGATAAGATAGGAGGATTTGATTTTGTAGCGGATTTGGAAATTTTAGATGCCGAAAGAAGAGGGGTTATAAATATATTAGGCTCTGACTTTGTTGAAATTCAAAAAAATAGAAAGGGGTTAAGGAATTTATTATCGGCAAATAAAACAAAATCTGGTAAGTTTCAAGCAGCGAATCTAAAAAAGTTAAATGATAAAAAAGGTATAACTGGTAGATATTTTACCGATAATTTATCTATTTCTATTGCGACGAAACAAAAAAAGATTCCTCAATTAACTATAGGGAAAGAAACATTTAATGTTGGAAAAGATATAAGGAGTTTAGCAAGGCATGAAATGGGACATCATATTCATTCTATAATCCCTCAAGGATTTAAAAATAAAGAATGGATAGATATATATGCAGAATTAAAAATAAAAAAAATAAAAACAATTGAAAAAATAATATCAAAATATGCATCAGCAAATAGTAAAGAATTATTTGCTGAATCATTTTCTGCTTATACTTCTCCCTTATATAAAAAGGGAATGCTACCAAAAGAAATAGAAAAATATTTTGGTAAAATATTTAATTAAATAGGAATAAAATAATTCTATGCTTGCAGAACCAAGATGTTTTCAAAGGCAATGTAAAAATTATATAGGTGTTATTCAGCCAGATGGAACCGAGCGAACGGAGACAAATAGTTGTAAAGCATTTTTAAAAGGCATCCCATCTGAAATCGCTTATGGAAATAATTTACATTTAAAACCTTTGCCAAAACAAGACAATGATATTATTTTTGAACCAATTTAAAATAAAGCTTGATTTATCAGGAAAAATATATTATATAATATAATATAGTATAAAATTAATCTTTCGGGTCTGGCCGCTCGAAGAGATAGCAAGAGAATTTATAAGGGGCAAATACGGTGTCCGTATCATCGTATTTAGCCCCTTTTTTCTTGCTTAAATGCTATTGGAGGAAATAATGACAATTGAATCTTTTGACAAGCCTGAAAATAAAATTCTGAATTTTCCATTTGAAATAAAACAAGAAGATGTTGAAGAAAGCGGCATTTTTAAAGGCTATGGATCTGTCTTTAATAATAAAGATGCACATTATGAGATAATTATGCCAGGTGCCTTTACCAAAACTATATTAAAGGGTGGCAGGAATGGAAATGGGGTAGCTATGTTATATCAACATGATGCCCGTCGCCCCATTGGAATATGGACCTTGCTTGCTGAAGATAAAAAGGGGTTGAGAGTTGAAGGCCAACTTGCAATGAAAACAAAAGACGGCAAAGAAACATTTGAGTTAATGAAAATAGGAGCCCTTAAAGGATTAAGCATTGGATATGATACAATAATTGATGAGATGGATAAAGATAAGAAAGTTCGTTTTATAAAGGAAGTGGATTTATGGGAAATTAGTCCGGTTACATTTGGAGCAAATAAAAAAGCAACAGTTACTAATGTCAAAAAGATAGATATTGAAAAGATAAAAGAAGCAAAAACCGAACGCGAATTAGAAAAAGTTCTGCGGGAGGCAGATGGTTTTTCGGAATGTTCGGCAAAGTTTCTGGTGAAGATGTGTAAACCTTGGTTGCGGGAGGCGCTAAAGGAAGAAAATGGCACATCGGAGGAAGCCCTTTTACTATCTGCAATATTGGATAGCCTAAAGGAAACAAATGAAAACATGGGAATGGTTGATATTTTATGCAGTTTAAAGAAAGTAAATTAAAAGGAGATAAATTATGGTTGATCTTAATAAAGATACTCCTAATCCTGAAGTTGTGGCTGCTGTTCAAGCAGAGATTAAGGCATTTGGAGAAGGAATAGAAGCAAACAAAAAGAATTATATTGAACTTAATAAAAGTGTCAAAGCATTACAGGATGAAGTTAATGCTTCTGATGGAAAGTTTGATGCTATAGTCAAAGAAAAAGTTACAAAGTTGACTGAAGATATTACAGTTCGACAGGAGGATGTTGATACAAAATTTGTTGCATCTGAAAAAGCCGAAAAAGATCTGAATAAACGATGTGATGATATTGAAGTTACCTTGAAAAGAACTCCAAAATCTGGGCGGGAAGTTGATGATCTTATTGATTTGGAAACTAAATCAGTTGAATTTCAATTGAATGCTTTGGCAGTTCGAAATAAAGGTAAGGGAATAAATTTTACTGAAAAGATTGAACCAAATGTAGAGGATTTTAAGGCGTATCACGGAGCTATGAAGAAATTCCTTCGTGTTTATGATCCACGAAATCCAATTCAAATTCACTTTACTTCTGATGAGTTAAAGTCCTTGACTCTTGGAATTGATCCTGATGGTGGGTATACAGTAACTCCAGTAATGAGTAATCGGATTATAACTCGTTTGTATGAAAGTGATCCAATTCGGCAATTAGCAGCTACAGAGTCAATTACCACAGACGCCATTGAATGGTCAGTTGATTATGATGAAGCTGGTTGGGGATGGGAATCTGAGACCGTAGCAGGAGATGAAACCACTACTCCACAAACCTTTAAAAAGAGAATTCCCGTGCATGTGATGTATGCTAAACCTCGTGCAAGCCAAACATTGCTTGAAGACTCCTCAATTAATATCGAGAGATGGTTAGCTGATCATGTTGCCAGGCGTTTTGGTCGAGGAGAAGGGGCTGCTTTTGTATCAGGTGATGGAGTTGGCAAACCCAGAGGTTTTTTGACTTATGCCGATTATGCTACTGCTGGAACAGATGAATGGGGAAAAGTTGAACAACAGAATATGGGAAATGCAACAGCATTAACCGCCGATGGATTTACCGAGGTTATGTATCGATTGATTGAGGGATATTTACAGCGCGGAACTTGGTTGATGAATCGATTAACTGTTGCAGCGGCTATGCTATTAAAGGATGGTCAAGGTAATTATATTTGGAAGCCAGGTTTGGCAGAAGATCGGCATAGCACAATTAAGGGCATGGATGTTCGTATGTCTACTACAATGCCACAGATTGCTGCTGGTGCTCTTTCTGTAGTAATTGCTGATTGGGCGGAAGCTTATATGGTTGTTGATCGTCTGGGAATTAGTATCCAGAGAGATCCGTATACGCAAAAGCCAATGGTTGAATTTTATACTCGAAAACGAGTTGGTGGAGATGTGATTAATTACCAAGCTATTAAAATTGGTGTAATTGCTGTTTAATAATGTTTAATTTAAATATAAAAAATAGTTCATAAAGGGAGGAAAATATTATGGGCGGAGTAAGAGATGGCTTTTCAAATTTTAGATTTTTTGAAGCATTAGGGCCTGGGGACTATCCTGGTAGCGCTAATGTAACTGGCTCCACTGTTGATCGGCGTGGACTTAATGCCGGTGAAAATTATGAAACCTTAGTTTTTGTTGTTCATGCAGGAGAAGATCAGTCTGGTAATTCTGCTGGGGTTTCTGTTATGTCAGCAGGTTGGATCAGAATGCAGCATGGAACTTCTAATGTTGCTGGTGCTGTTGTATGGTCAAATGTTTCTGCACAATTTATTTTGACAGATATACGACGTGGCGATGATGATACAGTTCTTGGCAGCGGTGATGGCTCCAATACAAATGGCTGGCTCAGTATTTCTCATGCTCTTTTGAGAGTAAGTGGAACAGGTTCTGGCCTTGATAATGGAACTTTCTTTATTATGGGTGGAGTAAGTGCAGATCATCAGAGTTATTGGGAATCAAAATGTGTTGCTGCCGGTTATGTTGGTGATCATCGTTGGGTACGTTTGGTTGCCTCTGTTAGTAATGCTGGGGATACAAGTGGAATTGCATTTGCTGCAATCGCAGTTCTTGGTCTTCCTGGTGATTGGCCAGTCAATACAAATCGACATACTGACTAAAAAAACAGTTAAACTTTATAACTGGGAATAAGTTGCAAAGCGTCATTATTCCCAGTTTATAGAGCTATAAAGGAAGGGCGCGATATGGTACAAGATATATCTTATAATACAGTAGTATATAAAAATAGAGGAGCAGATCTTTTGACTGTTGGCTCTGGTGGAAAGGTACAAACAGAATCCGGCGGGAGTTTGAGAACACCTGTAGTTATAATTGGCATTCCATCTGTATCGCAGGCCGCGGCTCCTCTATCTGTAGTTAATTTGCCATTTAGCCATGGCATTGTAATACTTTCTGCTGCATCTAATATCCAAAGCGCTTCTTTTTGGCTTACTTCTGTTTCGTATGGTGCAGATATTTTACTTATTTTACGTGGCGATGCTGTTGGTGGATTTGCTAATGCCAGTACGCAAGTTGATGTATCTACTTCAGGATGTCGTCTGCTTGATTCATTAGGAGGGGCAATAAGTGGGTTTGAGATGCATACTTCTCTTACCAGTGATTGTTGGGTTCATTTGAAATCATTTACAGATGGGATATGGTCAATTGTCGCTCAAGGCGGAGATATTGACGGATAAAAAAGGGAGATAATTATTATGGCACAAGATGAAACTTATACAACTGCAATTTACCAAGAACGTGGCGGAAATGCTTTTGTTATTGGATCAGGAGGGCAAGGGAGAGTAGAATCAGGGGGAGTTATGATAGCTCCCAGAGCAGTAATTGGTATTCCGTCTGTATCTAATGCTGGGGCAGGACTTGGAGTACTTTCAATTATTAACTTACCATTTAGTTATGGGACTATAATATTTTCTGCTGAATCAAATCTGATTAATGCTTCTTTTTGGCTTACTTCTGTTTCTATTGGAGCAGATATTTGGATGTTATTGCGAGGGGATCTTGTTGGAGCATTTACTAATCTCAGTACTATTATTGAGGTCTCTCTTTCAGGATGTCGTCTGCTTGATTCATTAGGCGGAACAATAAATTCTTTTGAGATGCATACTTCTGGGGCAAGTGATTGTTGGGTACATCTGAAATCTCTTACAGATGGAGTATGGTCAATTGTGGCTCAGGGTGGTGATATTAACGGATAAAAAATTATATAGGAGAATTTTATGGCTAAAATTCAAATGATCCAAACGATTGCAGGTTGCATGGACGGAATACATCCTAAGCAATTTGTTAATGGAATAATATATCAGATTGACGGCAATCAAATTAATCAACGGCTTGCAGATATTTTTGTTAATTGCAATGCTGCTGTGATCATTAGAGAAAGAAAACCAATTTTAGAATCGCCTGAGCAGGCCGTCATTAAAGAGGCTCCAGAAAAGAAAGCCCAATTATCTGTGTCTAAAACAATGAAGGCAGTTTCAAAAACAAAAAAAATAGTGGAAACAAAATCAGATGATAAAAATATGAGGGTTTTTCATTTAGCAGATAAATTAGAGGTTCCTTTTCAAAAAATTATAGAACTGGCTAATAAACTGGGCATACCAGTAAAGGCGGCTCAGTCAGGATTAACTGAAAAAGAAAGTACTTTAATTGAAGCTGAATTTAAAAAATAATGTATACCGGATATCCCTATGATGGCTTCAGTGGAGGTGGATTACCTCAAAAACGCGGTAGTTTAATTTCAAGAGA
>SDBV01011819.1_pt1 | contig 11257 bp, 9 predicted proteins | sample 2277081 | NCBI WGS metagenome assembly SDBV01 (sample SAMN10402039, study PRJNA504765) | marine sediment metagenome | isolation source: marine sediment core GS10_PC15, 223 cmbsf | place: Arctic Ocean: Southern Knipovich Ridge | collected 2010
GACAAAGCGAAAACTAATAAAACGATGACAGCTAGAATGCCGCTTATCCCAGAATACTTCTCGTAGCCCATACATCTTGACTCATTCTTACCTTTTGGGGCTACCTATCGCTGTAGTACTAGGATTCTTCCCGCCGGATGAAGGCGGGGAGATCCGTTGGATTGCGAGGTCTGAATTTGTTACCTTAATGGCATATTGTTGGCTACGCGATGCGCCGCACCAGAGGCAGCGATGATGTGAGGAGGATAAAGAAATGTTGAAGGCTGGAGACAGGGCACCCGACTTCGATCTGGAAGACCAGAACGGAAAGCGGATCAAGCTATCCGATTACAGAGGCAAGAAGCTGCTTCTCTACTTCTATCCAAAGGCAGACACCCCCGGTTGTACGACACAGGCATGCAGTATCAGAGATTCCTCGGATGAGCTGAATAAACGCGGCCTGGCCGCGCTGGGAGTCAGCCCCGATAAACCCGACAGTCAGAGGAGGTTCGACGAAAAATACGGGCTGGGCTTCCCTCTGCTCTCCGATACGGATCATGCTGTGGCAGATGCCTACGGAGCCTGGGGAGAGAAGCAGATGAATGGGAAGAGCTATGAGGGAATCATCCGTTCCTCCTTTCTCATCGATGAAGAGGGAAAAATCGAGCAAACCTGGTACAAGGTAAACCCAAAGGATACGGTACCCCTGGCCCTGGACGCGCTGTAGATGGAAACGCTATGATGCAGCAATTCCATGCAGAAGGGTGAATCGTAGCAAATGATCCGAATCAACGAGAATTTTACCAAGCTTCAGTCGTCCTACCTCTTCTCTGAGATAGCCCAGCGGGTAGCGGAGTTTCAGAAATCCCATCCAGAGATGGAGATCATCAAGCTGGGAATAGGCGATGTGACCCGGGCTTTGCCGCCGGCCTGTATCGCGGCCTTTGAAAAGGCGGTTCGGGAGATGGCGGAGGACAGCACGTTCAGAGGATACGGGCCGGAGCAGGGCTACGCTTTTCTGAGGGAGAGCATAGCGAAGCACGACTACCAGGCTCGTGGCGCCGAGATATCGGCTGAAGAGGTCTTTATCAGCGACGGAGCCAAGTGCGATACGGCGAATATACAGGAGCTTTTTGCGGACGACGTGAAAATTGCAGTGCCGGACCCGGTCTATCCCGTATATGTTGATTCCAGTGTCATGGGTGGCAGGACCGGTGAGTGGGAAAAGGGGAGATACAAAGGGATGGTCTATCTGGAAGCTAATGAAACCAACGGATTCGTTCCGGATCCTCCAGCGGAGAAGGTAGACCTCATCTATCTCTGCTTCCCCAACAATCCCACAGGAGCGACCATTGGCAGGGAAGCCCTGGCTTCATGGGTCGAATACGCCGTGCAAAACAAGGCATTGATCCTCTACGACGCAGCCTACGAGGTCTTCATCAGAGACGAATCCATTCCAAAGTCGATCTATCAGATTCCCGGTGCAAGGGACGTGGCCATCGAGTTTAGAAGCTTCTCTAAGACCGCCGGATTCACCGGGACCCGCTGCGCGTACACGGTGGTTCCCAAAAGCTGCAGGGCCTTCGATAGTTCAGGCGAGGCTCATGCTCTGGCGCCTCTCTGGAACAGACGCCAGACTACGAAATTCAACGGTGTCTCCTATCCCGTGCAGCGGGCGGCCGAAGCGGTTTACACAGCAGAGGGGCAGGAGCAGGTCCGGGAGCTGATCGACTACTACATGGAGAACGCTCGCAGGATCAGAGAGGGAATGAGTGACATGGGGTACACCTGCGCGGGGGGCGAGAGCTCTCCCTATGTTTGGGTCAAGGGATGGCAGGATTCCTGGGAGTTCTTTGATCTGTTGCTGGAACGTGCCGGAGTTGTTTGCACTCCTGGAAGCGGTTTCGGTCGATGTGGCGAGGGCTACATTCGAATCAGCTCGTTTAACAGCCACGAGAATGTTGAAAAGGCTATGGAGAGAATACGTTCTGCCTTACAAAGCCCTTGAAGTCTCTGTACGCGACAAGCACCCGTTTAAGGTTGAGGTAAACTTTTTTTCTATTTTTTTCTCGTCCTGAATTTTCCAGCTTCGCGGCCACATTCCCCAGTCGTTTTATCTCGAGGTTCCACGCGCTACCCTTGATGGAGTGAGCGATCTCTCTGATGGTGTTGAAATCCTGGTTCGACAGAGCCTCTTTGAGCTGAATCGTGTCTTCATCTACCTTTTTAATGAACGCTCTGATGACCTTGAGGACCACATCCTTTTTGCCCATGAAGGTTTCAACAGCCTTATCCATATCAAAGATGGGAGGGCTGGCTTCATAAGTGTCCGGTGAGGGTGATGCAATCCTGGCTGTGTCTTGGGTCGCCCGCAACTTGTGGGTCGCCCACTTCTCGACGATAGGCATGATATCCTTTTTTTTGAAGGGCTTTGTGACGAAATCGTTCATTCCAACGTCCATCGCCCTCTGCATCTCCTCTTTCAGCGCGCTTGCAGTGACGGCGACGATGGGCACCTCGATTCCCGCCTCTCTTATCGCCCTTGTCGCTTCGAGGCCGTTCATGTTGGGCATTTGAATATCCATGAATATCAGGTCAAAGAGATTCTTTTTGGTGAGCTCGAAGGCCTCCTGTCCGTCATTGGCTACCTCGATGGAGTACCCCTGCTTTCCCAGAATCGACTTGAAGAGGGTTTGGTTCACAATGTGATCTTCGGCGATCAGGATCCTGATATTTTTCCTCTCCTCCGCGGTCGCCGAGATCGGTCCGGGAACTTCCACAGCCTCCTCGACTTCCGCTGCCTCCAGATCCATTACCTCGCCTGTGATCCGTATCATCGCGTCCCGCAGCAGCCTCATTTTAATGGGCTTGCTCAGATAGGCATCAAACCATTTGAGCAGTTTCATCTTTGCCTCATCGCCGCTCTTCCCAGCAGGGGTCAGCAGAATGAGGTGAGTGCTGTTGATGAGTTTATCCGAGATGATCTCCTGGCCCATCTGCCAGCCGTCCATTCCGGACATCTGGGAATCGATCAGGGCGAAGTCGAACATATCTGGCGTGCCCGCAGCCTCACGCAGCGTTTCCAGCGCCTGCTCCCCGTCTTCCGCCTCTTGGACTTTGCAGCCCCAGGCGGCGAGATGGCTGCTCAAAACGATACGGGTATTCTGGTTGTTGTCTACCACGAGCACCTTGAGGTTTTCGAGCTCCTCGGTTGTTTGCGAGACAGTCTCGGTTTTCTCATCACTGATCTCTAGAGGAAGTGTAAACCAGAACGCAGATCCCTCTTCCTCCGTGCTCTCGACCCCGATTTCACCATCCATCATCTCTGTGAGAGACCTCGAGATCGAGAGCCCGAGACCCGAACCGCCGTATTTTCGGGACGTAGACGAGTCGACCTGCGTAAATGACGTGAACAGCTTGGCCCGTTTCTCTTCAGAGATACCGATTCCGGTATCGATTACGGAGAACTTCAGATGACATCTCTTGTCTCTGGCGCCCGCCGGGTTTACGATGAGCATGATCTCACCCTGGGACGTGAACTTCACCGCATTTTTGACAAGGTTGATGATGATTTGCGCGATACGATGAGGATCACCTTTGACAAATCGAAGCACGGTGGGATCGATCCATGTGATGAGCTCGAGTCCCTTTTGATGGGCCTCGAGTGAGACAAGATCCACCGTATCTTCCGCCATCTTGGACACATCGAATTCGATGATTTCGAGACTCAGTCGTCCCGCCTCGATTTTGGAAAAGTCGAGGATATCGTTTACGAGATTGAGCAGCACATCGGCTGAAAATTGGATCTGGTTTGCGTACTCTGTCTGTTCCGCATCGAGCTTTGTTTCTGAAAGCAGCTCTCCCATCCCGATTATCGTATGAATCGGGGTGCGGATCTCGTGGCTCATATTGGCCAGAAACTCCGATTTTACTTTGGTTGCCTCTTCCGCCGCCTCCTTTGCGCTTTTTAGTTCCTCCTGTATCTGCACGGCTCGAGTAATGTTGGTAATGATCCCGAAGACGAACCGGGGTTGACTTCGGGAGTCCTTGAAGGTGCTGAAGCTCAAATGCACCCAGAGAATCCTCTCATCACCGCTGAGGAGCCGGGTATCGAACTGAAAGTGATCGAAGCCTCCTCTTATGAGTTGACGGAACGATCGGGAAAAGGAATCGGAATCCTCGCCGTAGATCAAGCGAGAGACCTTGGTATCTATGAGATGATTCTTCGGACAGTCCAGCATCCTGCAGAGCGCCGAGTTAGGCCAGAGCAGGTTCCCTTCCAGGTCGACGATCATCATGCCCGAGCCCGAGCTTTCAAAGATCGGTTTGAACGAATGGTAAAGAGGAAGCAGCGTTTTTTTATCTACACTCATAAGGTCTTTACAGAGTCCAAAATCGGTTCAGCTAAATTTTTAGCCTCAACACCTCTTCGGTTTTGATTTTAATAGCCGCGGGTTTCAGCGGTTTGCTCAGGTAGCTTTTCACACCGTACTCTAACGCCTTTATGACGGTCTCCCTTTTGGTGAGGGCCGAAAGTATAATGACCGGTTTGTTTATCTTTTTCTCCCGCATCTTCTGGAGCACCGTGAAGCCGTCCATCTCGGGCATTCTCAGATCCAGAAAAACCAGGTCCGGCACTTGTTCCTCAATATTCTCTATGAATCTCTTGCCGTTTTCGTATCCCGTGACCGAGTAATTTGAATCTGCAAAGGTGGTGTTGAGCAGCTCTCGTATCACGGGGTCGTCATCGACTACAGCGATCCGCGCCATCACCTGTTTTTCAGTCTCCGGTCCGACAGCCTGGTCTTCCTGCACCGTCTCGTGGCCGAACTTGAGATCCATCGTCTCTGAATTACCCTCAGCGCGGTCTTTTGTTTTGAAGAGATCTTCTCTTACAACGGCGAGCCCCTCCTCTATCCACTCACTCACCTTAATTCCCAGCAGCTTGTCCATGGCCTGGGTAATATTGCTGGTTACTTCGATCGTTTTGAACTCGTCCAGTGACAACAGCACCCGGCGAACAGATTTCGAAGCGGTGAGGATTTTAATACCCTTCAGGGGTGTGTTGGTGGTTTCGCGTACGATGGTGAGAAAGCTGTTAAGCTTGCCGCTGTTCTGCGTCGTCAGCTCCATATCGGTCATTATGATGAGGATTTTTGGGATCTGAACTTCATAGAGCCTGAGGATCTCCTCGATTTTTAGCTTCAGGAGGTCTATCTTTTCTGAGTTTATGCCGCGGGCCAGATCGATGATTAAAATGCCGTCGTTGAAATGGGCATCGATGATACAGGGAGTGGTATCGATCTTGATGTCCAGTCCCATGAGCTCCGATACCGACTTGATGAGGCTATCCATCTTGATCGGCTTCGCAAAGTACTTTTTAACGTTGTAGCGAGCGAGCTCCATGAGACGCTTTTTGCTGAGCTTTTCTCCTGTTACGATGACCGGGACGTTTCTCTTGTTGGGATTCTCCACTTTGACCTGGAGCAGTTCCGTAGAGCTCACCCGAGAGAGGGAATAGTCCATGATGATCAGGTCCGGTTCCTCATTGCGTATTTTGAGCTGGCCGTCGAAACCGTTTACGGCCAGGACTACCTCCAGACCGAATGTCTCCAGCTTCTGCTTGAGAAAATCTCTTACCAGTGTCGATTCGTTGATTATGAGAACCGTTTTCACTCTGAAATCGTCCTTTGTTCGAATGATAGAATGCCCTATTTTCAAAGTCAAGACACGGATACTCTTACTATTATAAGTCTATGCTTAGCCGATTTCTATTTTTTTTCTCATATCTCTTGTTATGCCAGGACAAAATCGGTATAGTTCTATCAGTTTTTATTGGAGGATTCCCATGAGCACAGTTGAACAGATAGCGGAGAACTTGATTAAGGGAAAGGCAAACGAGGTCAAGGAGTTGGTACAGAAGGCACTTGATGAAGGATTGAATGCCGGTGAAGTTTTGAATAACGGATTGCTTGCCGGGATGAGTGTCGTTGGAGAACGGTTTAAGAAAAACGAGATTTACGTTCCCGAGGTTCTCATAGCGGCGAGAGCCATGAAGAGGGGAAGCGAAGTTCTCAAGCCTCTCCTGGCTGAGGCCGGAGTAAAACCAACCGGAACCGTTGTTCTCGGCACGGTAAAAGGGGACCTCCATGACATCGGGAAGAACCTCGTCGGAATGATGCTCGAAGGTGGCGGATTTCAGGTTATTGATCTGGGGACGGATGTACCTTCGGAAAAATTTGTTGAGGCCGCTCGCGAGAACGATGCTCAAGTCATAGGGACTTCTGCACTTCTGACGACAACCATGACGGCCATGAAGGAAGTGGTTGATTCCCTCAACTCGTCGGATCTGGGTGGCAAAGTCAAGATCATAATTGGCGGCGCTCCGGTTACTCAGGCTTACTGCGATGAGATCGGGGCGGACGGTTACGCACCGGATGCCGCTTCAGCCGCCGATCTTGCGAAGACCTTCGTAACTTAGATCTGAATCGATTACAAAACAAAACTTATCCAACCCTTTTCTCCAGGTTAGGTAGGAATGGCCGAAGCAGTTCTCGAGGTAAAGGTTGATCCCGGCGGACTCGTTTTCCACGTTAGAAAAGGAACCCCCCTAAGAGAGTTTTTCATCAGAGAAGGGATTCTCGTGGACTTTCCCTGCGGCGGTAAGGGATTGTGCGGTCAGTGTCGCATTCAGATCGATCCCCCAACCGATTCGGGAGGGGAAAAGGTTCCTCCTGATGAGCTGAAAGAAGGGTTTAGACTGGCCTGTGGGGTGGTGTTGGAGCGAAGCTGCACGGTAACCGTTCCCGAGGGAAAGCAGACGGGGGGTGTGTGGCTCGATGCGACGGGGGTCGAGCAGACCCATCTCACAACCGGTGAAGCCCTTGTTACACGCAGGCACTTGGAGATCCCAGCCCCTTCACTGGAGGATCAGAGGTCGGACTGGGAGAGGGTCACGGCTGCAATCGGGGAGACGGGTTCTGCTGTCTCATCCCCTGACTACTCCTCCCTGGAAGCGGTGTCCCGAAACCTCAGAGATAACGATTGGCGCATCACCGTCCTAATGGAGAATGAGTCCTTTCTCTGTGCCTGTCGGGGGGAATCGGAGCGGTACTACGGGTTTGCCGTAGACCTGGGAACCACCACAGTGGATCTCGCTCTTCACAATCTCGAGAGCGGGAGACGCATAGGGCGAAAGACGCTGCTCAACCGGCAAACGGCATTCGGAGCGGACGTGGTCTCCCGTGCGCAGGCATTCGCTTCGAATCGCGAGGCTGTGCGCTCAGCGGCTCTTCAGACGATTCAGGAAGCCGCCGATCTGTTAATCGATGAGACTGAAATCGATCCCGAATGTATCGTACGAACGGTGGTCGTGGGCAATTCGATCATGCTGCACATCCTGCACGATCTGGACCCCGTTCAGCTGACCCTTTCGCCGTATATCAATGTGATCTCGGAGCTTACGCGAAGGAGACCGTCGGATTTCCACTGGACCTTCCAAAAATATGGGTACGTGGAAACCCTGCCTCTTATCTCTGCCTTTGTAGGTGCGGACACAACGGGTATGATACTGGCCCTTGGATTGGACAGCAGTAAAGGTACCTCCCTCTCTGTTGATATTGGAACAAACGGAGAGGTTGTTCTATCACGGGACGGCAATATCTCCTGTACCTCGGCGGCGGCTGGGCCCGCCTTCGAAGGTGCGCAGATTGCCTGCGGCATTCGCGCCATTCCTGGTGCGATCTGTGATGTTCGAATCTCACAGAACGATGTATCCTGCGAGGTTTTGGGAGGTGTGAATCCGAAGGGTCTATGCGGAACCGGCCTCATCAGGCTGGTCGCGGCGCTCCTGGATGTCGGGCTTATCGAGGATACCGGCAGGCTATGTCCACCCGATGAGGTAGAAAACAAATTCCTTCGAGACCGGCTATTCTCTCACAACGGAATGACGGCTTTTTCCGTTACCGAGGATAGGAGCGTCTATGTCACCCAAAAGGACATAAGGGAGCTCCAACTTGCCAAAGGAGCCATCCGTACCGCCATCGAAAGCCTTTTGGAAGAGGTCGGAACAGGATGGGACGAGATAGATCTTGTCAGGCTGGCGGGTAACTTTGGAGCCGGTATGGATGGCAGGGCGGAACAGAGAATCGGATTGATTCCCCGAATCGATCCCGGTCAAATCGATGTTGTGGGCAACGCGGCACTGAGGGGTGCGGCCCTTGCTTTGGTGTCCAAGACCTATCGCGAGAAGGCCATGAAAGTGCCCCAATCCTGCTCTTTCGTCGAGCTGGCTGGAAAAGCCAGCTTCCAGACTAGATTCTCAGAGTCCATGCTCTTTCCAATGGACTACTGACCTATTATCTGACTCGCCGAAAAGGCCCACAACACGCCGACGATCATGCCAACCAGGATCTCCGCGAGACTGTGACCCACGTATAGCGGCACATCGACTCTCTCGGTTTCCGGCAGCAGGCGGGATAGCCTGGCGATGATCTGAGAGTTTTTCTGCACGGCTCCTCGAAGCCGAATCGAATCGTAGATGATGATAGCCGAGAAGACAAAGGAGAGAGCGAATAGCTCGGAAGCGAACCCGTTGTAGATGCCGATCGAGACGGACAGGGCCGTTACAAAGGCGGAATGAGCGCTGGGCATTCCGGCAGGGTGTATGAAGCGGCCCGGCTGAAAAGTCCTGTTCTTGATGGAGTAGTAAACGACTTTGAAAAGCTGACAGAGCAGCTGTACGAGAACGGCAATCACGAGAGAGGGACTTAAAAATTCTAACTTAATCATGTGCTCACTCTCAGTTTTTTCTGGCTATTTTCTCCAATAGATCTTCTTAGATACTATGGATCTTCTTAGATACTATGGATCTTCTCCAAGGGCTCTACCTTCGGACACCCGTTCTGGGCTGCGTTGATCCGCGGTTTAGCCCATCGCACCGCGTTTGCAAGAATCCTGATCACCGATTGGTTGTAGTAGATAGGAAAGGTCTCGTGGCCGGGACGGAAATAGAAGATCCTGCCGTTTCCTCTCTCGAAGGTGCATCCGCTTCGAAAAACTTCACCTCCCTCGAACCAGGAGATGAAGAGGACTCTGTCCGGAGAGGGGATATCAAATCTTTCGCCATACATTTCCGTGTTGGGTAGCTCTATGTACTCGCCTATGCCCTGAGTTATGGGATGCCCCGGCTCGATGTTCCACAGACGTTCCCTTTCACCGGCTTCCCGCCATTTGAGCGTACACCCGGTTCCCAGGACGGCCCGGAAAATCTTGGACATATGGGCCGAGTGCAGGACAATCAGTCCCATTCCAGAGAGGACTCTCAGCTGAACCCTTGTCACGATCCTGTCATCTACCCGATCGTGGGCCTTGTGGCCCCACCAGAGGAGGACATCGGTGGAGTCGACAATCTCCTCCGTTAGGCCGTGCTCCGGCTCATCCAGTGTTGCCGTTCGTACCTGAATACCTTTAGATGTAGAGAGCCCGTCTGCTATGGCCTTGTGGATACCCTCCGGATAGATCTCTCGAATCGCCTGTGATTCTCTCTCGTGTTGAAATTCGTTCCATACGGTGACTCTAATGGTTTCGGCCATTATTTTCTCTTTCCTCCTCGGCGTGGCTTCGTTGGTGTCCCCAAAGGGATCGTTCGTATCCCCAACGGGATCGTTCGTGTCCCAAAAGGGATCGTTCGTGTCCCAAAAGGGATCGTTCGTGTCCCAAAAGGGATCGTTCCGTTGTCTTCTATTAGCCGAAGTTTCGATGCTCAGTCAAGGGCTATTATCTCTCGATACCTAGAGATTTGAGTTTTTTCCACAGCGTCACCCGGCTTATCTCGAGCTGCCGTGCCGTTTGAGCTTTGTTCCAGTCGTTTTCTTTTAAAAGCCGGAGCAGCTCCTCTTTCGAGAATTTCCTGCTGCCCCTCCTCTCGCTCCTAGGTTGCGCCTCTGAAAATCCAGCATCCGGATGGCCTCGGCCGGCCACGCCGGACCCCGGGTTCCGGCTATCCGGAATCCGTGCATCGAGGAATCGGGATTCCCGGTTTCGGCAGATCTCATCCCTGACACGTAATACCCGGATATCCTGGGGTAGTTCAAAGATATCGATCAGAGGATTAGATGAAAGAACGAAGGCGTATTCGATACAGTTTTCCAGCTCCCTCACATTACCGGGCCAGCAGTAATCCATGAGCAGCTTCATCGCGTTCTCGGTCAGCCCTTTGATATTTTTTCCTGTCTTTCTGTTGAACTGCTTTATAAAGTGTTGACACAGGAGAGGGATGTCGTTCTTGCGATCCCTGAGAGCTATCGTCTGAATGGGAAATACCTTGAGCCTGTAATACAGATCCTCCCTAAACGTGTCCTCAGCCACGAGCCTCCTCAGGTCTCTATTGGTCGCCGCTATAATACGCATATCCACATCGATTCTCTTGTTGTCGCCGACCCGCTCGATGGTCTTCTCCTGAATGACGCGAAGAAACTTGAGTTGGATCACAGGGCTGATGTCACCGATCTCATCGAGGAATATTGTTCCCCCTTCCGATGCCTCGAACCTGCCGATTTTATCTCTGTAGGCCCCTGTAAAGGATCCCTTGACATGGCCGAAGAGCTCTGATTCCAAGAGACTCTCAGGAAGGGCGGAGCAGTTCACAGTGACAAAGGGCATCTCTCTCCTCGGGGAGTTGAGATGTATGGCCTTTGCAATCAGCTCTTTTCCGGTCCCGCTCTCTCCGCTGATCAATATATTTGCCATCGATTCGGAGGCCAGCTCGATCAACTTTATGATTTCCTGAAACTTCGGATCCCTGCCTACGATTCCATAGTAGTTACCTTCACCCATCTCCGCGCTTTTTGCATCCAGGAGCTCGCAGGAGATCTCTTCTGAAATATCGCTGACGGTAACCAATATGTGAAAATCGGGGAATCCCGGGTGACTTGCATTAACGGCCTGGATGAATCCCAGCCTCAGTTTGGAGTCACTATCCTCTATGTATACGGCACGGCTTAAAAAAGGGGATTTTCCTGTTGCGGCACACTGGAAGGGATTGATGAGGTTGTCCTTGTCTGAGGGATCGTGAAACTGAATCAGAGAGGCGTCCCGTCCAATCATTTCCTTTTTACTGAATCCGGTTATGCGGGACATTCCTGTATTCCAGGCCGTGATTATATTGTTTTCACCTATGGCATATACGCCGCAGGGAAAAGCGTCGAGTTCTGTCTCTTGGAGCATTGTCTTCTATCCTTGCAGTTGTTGCTTAACGTTAACTTAACGTTAAGTTTTA
>SDBV01011820.1_pt1 | contig 11256 bp, 12 predicted proteins | sample 2277081 | NCBI WGS metagenome assembly SDBV01 (sample SAMN10402039, study PRJNA504765) | marine sediment metagenome | isolation source: marine sediment core GS10_PC15, 223 cmbsf | place: Arctic Ocean: Southern Knipovich Ridge | collected 2010
GGAGACAGCGGTGCGGTCAATACCGCCGATTGAGTCCCGTGTCATTCTTCATCGGGCCTGTAGGGCACAACCGGACCCCCCGACATCACGTTGACCTGAATCGGCGGTAACCCCTCGTGCTCGTGCTGGGCCGGGAGAACGGCCCGCAACTCCCGGATCACTGCCAGGATGTCGCTCAGCTTGAGCTTGGAAACCCCTGGAATGAAGGACCCGCACGCGCTACACCGGAGTCGATCCCCGTCGCTCTCCCGCCGTCTCGAGGAGCGCCGACAGGTCCTTCGCCGCTCCCTCCAACTCGGTGACCAGCCCAGCCCGAACCTCCGCCGCGTGCTCCCTCGGGCTCTGATTCGGCCCGCGTGTGCCTGTTTTCCCACCCGAAAGCAGGGCACCACCATGAACTTGTGGTATTAAGGAAGGCCCCACCGCCGCCTCGAGCGGGTAAAGTCGTGGTCAATACCGACGCAAGTGCTCCAGGAGCATGGAGGAGTCGATCACATGGGGCTCTTTCTGCGGAATATGAGGAAAGGCCCACTGCTACCAACACCGCTACCAGGAGCGAGCAAAGTCGCGGGTGGGAGATAGATGTGAGAAGATGTCGCATTGTGTAGGGTTGCTGTCGCCTTTTCTATGAGCGCAGCGGATGGGGCTGGGGCGACTTACGAGAACGCCCACATTTGACCGGGCGCCGAACCCGGCAGCGCCCAAATCCGGCTGTAACCTTTGGCCATCTGAGAGCATCTGTAACAAAGGGATGGGCCCGAAAAGGCCCCTTCCAGATACACATTGATCGCTCTCTCCCACCAGCCGCCATTCCCGGGCGTGCTTTGGGGCGACTTCGCTAAGATAAACCAAGTGTGTCTTGGTGCCTACCGCAGCCATCTGGGTCCGTAAGTGCCCCGAGACCAAGACGCCAGAGTTCTGCAAAATGCCGACAGTGCAACACCAAGATGACAGACTGCAGGCATTGACTCCCAGGCAGCGTGAGGTGTATCGGGTGCTTGCCCAAGGTCGGAGCAACGAATCAGTGCAGCGGTGGTACTCGCTGGGGGGTTGGTGCTCGTTTCGCCGCGGGTTGCGTGGGCGCGATGTGAGTCTACCCCAGACGGAGGCGAAATGTGTTGCATTAGAGCACCCAGAAGATGCCAGGTTTACATGCTGCGAATGAGACGAGAACGACGTTTACTTGCACTGCTGGACTTTACACTAAATCCACAGAGGTGTCGTTTCGCGAGGGCCTGTGCGCATGCGTGGAGGTGACGTACGCAGGCCCTCATTCGAGTCCAGCAACGAGCTGGCGTAATCAACCGACGTAATTCAACTGGCGTCCGACCTTCCCCCCACATCACCCCCCACGCAGCTCGAGCTGGTGCGCCTGGCGCGCGACGGTGAATCGTCCGCGATCGAGCATCTCTACCGACAGTACCGCCAGGCGGTGTTTGGCGTGGCGTACCGGATGCTGGACTCCGTGCCGGACGCGGAAGACATCACCCACGACGTGTTCTTGGAGCTTCCCACCACCCTGCGGACGTTCGAGGGCCGTGGCGAACTCAAGGCATGGCTGAAGCGCGTCACGGCCCGCAAGGCACTCATGCGGCTGCGGCGCGAGAAGCTCCAAGGCGAGGTCTCGATCGACGGGTGGTCGGAGTCGCTGGAGTCGAACGGTCCGAGCACGCACGCCGAGCGCATCACCCTCGACGACGCCATCCGCAAGCTACCCGAGCACCTTCGCGCCGTCGTCGTGATGAAGATGGTCGAGGGTTTAACATACACACAAATCGGTGAAGCGCTTGGGCTTCACATCAGTGCCGCAAAGTCCAGAATCCGCCGAGCCAGAAAGTTGCTCCAAGCCTTCTTGAAGGAGGCGGACTGATGTCGCACGTGAGTGACACCGAGCTGAACGATTTCGTCGATGGTGAGCTGTCGCGTCGCTCTCGCGCCAAAGTGCAACATCACGTGACCGAATGCCGGGAGTGTGGACGCCGCCTGGCGTCGCTGCAGTGGTTGGAGGCGGAGCTACGGGGCGGATGGTGGATGCCGAACCACCCCCGGTGCTCCGTCACCGGTTGGGAGAGAGCCTGCGGCAGCGCGACGCCCCCGGGCGGGGCGGCCACGCGTTCGCACGCTCGCCGACGACGGCTCACCCAGCTCCACCCGTGGACCATGGCGGCGTCGGTCGCCGCAATCGTCGCGGCGGTCAGCGTCCTGCTGGCTCTGGACGTTATCGAATGCAAACGCCCTTTCGTTCCTGCCGACGGACCCGGCGGCCGGGGGCGAGGTCGAGAACCGGAGTGACGCACGATTCGCGGGGCGCAGGGAACTCCGGTTGCGCGCCCGCTACCGGCGTTCCGGCGATCGCCTCTATGTCATGGCGACAACCCCCGTGGCCACGCTGGTCCGGCGAGGGCGCAGTCGGGTGTTCGAGGGCCGGATTCGACTTCCGGACTCCGTCGTGCATGCGGTGTTCGCCCTGGAGGATCTGCCAAGTGATGTGGTCGATAGCCGCGGCCTGGCCGGATGCGAGCTGCTCGTCCACACCGACGGTGTTCCCCTGTATCAGGCCTTGGGGCAGCAGCGCGAGCACCTGATCGGCGAGAATTGGGAGGGAGCCCTCCGCGTCCAAGAACGTGCGGCCGCGCTGTATCCCGACGAACCCGGTGCGTGGCATGGGTTGGGGACGCTCCACCGCGAATTGGCCGGTCCGCAGCTGCCCGATTCGATTCGCACTATGCTGCGCAGTGAGTACGAGCCGTGAGCGGTCGAGAAATGAACGAGCTTCGTCTCAAATCGCACACGTTCCACGGTGATTGGAACTACACGCTTCAACCTCAACAAGCACGATAGGCATTCTGACCTCTCTGAGATCAGGAATAATTGTCAATGTTATTATTTAACAGAGCCTTAGCGCAGGCCGCCCGGCGTCGTCCGCTCGCGCGTCGACGGAACGGAAGACCGGCCGGTCGCGTATGTCGTCCGGGCCGGGCTCGCGGCCGGTGGCACGTCCCCGCGTCGCACGCGCGGTCTGGCGCGTGCTCCGAAGCTGGGGGGCATCGAGGGCTCCGCACCCGAGCGACATGCGATGTCCGAGGCGAATGCCCCACCCCGGCGCGGCCCAAAGAGCCACGCCGGGGTGCCCGATCATCGTGCTCGGGCCGGGCAACGGCCGGATCAGTAGGCCAGAAGCTGCGTGACAGGCGTGCTCGTCTCGGAGACGCAGCTCGCCGCCGACCTGCAACTGACGTCCGAGGGACAACTCACATCGGACGCCGTACAGGAATCGGCCATTCCGGCAATTGGGAGCATTTGTAGGCTGAGAATGGTGGTCATGTGGCTATCCTCCTCTGGGTTAGCTCAGCGAGCCTCGTCGAGTCCGCGGGCGTCTTGGCACGACAGCCCGTGCCCGCTCGCGTGCACCGCGGGGCCGTGCTTTGTGCCCGCGGCACCAAATGTGTCCGCCGCCGATACTCGGGCCGCGGTCCGGTGGTGCCGCGGCCGGCGGAGTCAGTAGATTTCCATGGCCGTTGGAGCGCTCTCGGCAGAAACGCAGCTCGCATCCGAGCGGCAACTCGCTCCTGAATCGCAACTCACATCGGAATCCGAGCAGGAGTCGGTGAATCCAGCGATCGGAAGCATCTGTAGGCGAAGGACGATGTCCATCCTACCCTCCTCCGGGTGTCATGAGTGGTGGTCGACGCATCTTCACAGGCTCCATTCGAGTTCGACCGGCCCGTTGTGGCTTTGCATGGAGAAGCAGCTGGTCTCTGAATCGCAACTGGAGTACGACTCGCAGCTGATGTTCGATACACACTCCATGCCCGTGCCGAAGGCCGGGAGCATCTGGAGCTGCAACACGGTTTGCATGAATCAGCCTCCATCTTAATGACGTGGTGGACGTTGAGGTACCCGTGGACTAGACCGTCCAATCCATCTGCGTTGCCTGACTCACCAGAGACACGCAGCTCTCGCCGGAGTCGCAGCTCGCGTGCGAATCACAGCTGATCTGTGACCGGCACTCCATGTCGAGGCCGCAAGCCAGTAGCATCTGCAACTGCAGCACGTTCTCCATTGTTCCGCTTCCTTTCCGGTTGAAGGGCACGGTGCGCGAGCCAACGCGCGCAGACGGCGTGCGTCGCGGGACCGCTGCGGCGCAAGCGGCCACTCGACCTGCGACCGGTGCCGCCGCTCGGGTCTGCAGCTCGCACTCGGCCCCGTGGGGTGGTCGTGACGGGGAGATCGACGCTGGGATCCCCCGCCACGCCCGTCGGCGTGATCAACCCACGATCGCCCGTTAAGGATCATTCCACTGCTTCCGGGGCCCTGCTCACGTTTGAGAAGCAGCTCGCCTGCGAGAAGCAACTGGCCTCCGAGTTGCAGCTCACCGCTGAATCCTCGCACTGATCGAGCAAACCAGCGACCGGCAGCATCTGCAGCATCAACACATTGTTCATTCTGCTTCACCTTGTGACTGAGAACCGGATCACCCGATGGTGTGCATGACCTCGTGCGTCACCTGGCTCCATTCCGACCAGCAGCTCTGATCGGAGCGGCAACTTGCCAACGAATCACAACTGACAGCGGAATTGCCGCAGGCATCCACAAACCCAGCGACCGGCAACATCTGCAGCGTCAACACATGTTCCATGACGCGCCTCCCTTAGTTGCAGTTGTTAAGGACAGAGTGCTTTACCCGCATGACCGCGCCGGTGGCATGCGATAACGTGCTCTGCCGGACTGATCCACGAACCGAGAGGGCTTCGCCATCGTGCCGTCGATCCCGATCGACATCGGTCTCTCCGTGCTGGGTGCGCACCATATACAGAATATCTGTAGTTGGTGGTAATGCGTGCTAGAGGCCGAAGCAACGGATCGGTGGGCCAAACGAACGGTTAGGCGGAGATCTTGGTGGAGTCGAGAGTCCCTGACGGAGTGGGCACGCCGGCACGGTAGCAGGAGCGGCGAAACGTGGTGCGATCGCTGATCCCCAGGTAGTGCTCGACGTGGCCGCGGTCGAGACCCCGGTCGATGAGGAGGCCCCACGTGGCCAGCCGAAGCGCGGTGAACAGATGCTCGGCTCGGTCGAACCCCGAGGCGTGCACGACCGCCTGTGCACGTTCTCGGGACAGGGACGGAAAGGCCCGCTGCAGGTCGCGGCGGCGCTGCATGCGCTGGGGATCGCGCAGAAACTGCTCGATGATTTGCGGTGCGAGGCGGCTGAACTCGTCGCGGCTCGCCAGCACGCGGCTGACGGAGTCGATGTCGGTCCCAAGGGCCGCCGAGATGGCGGCCCGCAGCACCGTGGGCCCGCTCACGTCATCGAGCCTCAGAAACACCGCTCCCTGGGCCGCGACCCGCACCATATCGGCATCTACTATCGCCGCCCCGCTCACGAGGATGACCGTCGGCCCCGGCAGCGCGGGAAGCTGACTCGCCAGGCGGGATCCGAGACAGTAAATGACATCCCGCTCACGCACCTGTGAGAGCTCGCCGGGCGCCACGACGCGGTACCGGAGGCGGACATCCTTGAGCACACGTTCCAACCGCCTGACGACTCGGTGATCCTGCGCGGATACTACTGCAGTGAACATGCTCCAACCCCCGCCTCGAACACGGCGCCGGCTTCCGTCATGCGGGTTACTGGCCCACACCGACGCCCAGCGCCGAACCCAAGGTCGTCGCTCCCAACGGGAGTCCGTCTGTGGACCGGACAGCCGGTGGGTCGCGGACCCGCCCATCGTCCGAGCCGTTCGGCCCGCGGCGCTCCATGATGTGGAGACCTCGACCCTCCGCTGCGTAATTTGGGCAACGTCGTTCGCAGCGTATCGCCGTGCCGCGCGTCGTGAGCATTGGGCGGACGTGAAGCCAGATGCACGGCGGGGGCAAAAGGTTGTGCGTAGATCTGCCCGGCCGCTGCCGCAATCGTGCAACAACTTTTTGCCCCCGCCGTGCATCTGGTTTTGTGGCCCGAAGACGGCGGGGGCACCGAGGCGGGCGCGCGACGCCCGGAGGTACTGGCGCCACCGTGAACCGGAGGGGTGACATAGACGACGCCCTGGGCGCCCAGATGCTTCCGGCCGTCACGAGCAGGCCTCTCACGCCCTTCGCCAGTCTCCTGATTTCGGCGAAGCCGCACCCGCGACGCGATGCGCCGGAGGGCAGGGATAGATGCACAACGTTTTGAGCCTACAGATGCTTCCGATGGCCGGCCTGAGCGACGTCTGCGACCATTCTGCGGTGAGCTGCGTTTCCATGCCAAGCGTCATCACGACTCTCGACATTGGGTGATCGGCACACCGACCGAACGGTCGCACCGATGGTGCTAGCGACCCCGTAGCGGGACATCCTCCGGGGTTCGGCGCCGTGACCGTGATGAAGACTCTGACCCATGGCGGAGAGCAATCGACATGGCTAGCGGCCCCGGGTTTTTCTACACGCTGTTGGATCCGTACTTCTTCGAAAGCCTCGATCGCTACCGACCGGGGGACGAGTTCCTCAGCATCGTCGAGCCGCACCTGAGTGATGCGTGGACGGTCAATCGGGGGGGATTCTGGACCAATGTGCTGCCCAACGCGGGCCCCCAGCTTAGGAGGAGCGGAGGGCGCCTGCATGAGGGATGGAAGATCCACATCTCGTCGACGGTAGAGCGCGGAAGTGATATCCTGAGCCGCATTGCCCCACTCGTCATCCGGCGGCGGGTCGGTTTCAAGTTTTGCTCCGACCCCCGCATGCTCGGCCTCTCACTCACGAAGAACTGGCCGCGCACAGGTGCGGGCAAATTCATGACGATCTACCCCGCAGATCTCGACGGCTTCAAGGCGCTGATCCAGGAATGCCACGAGGCCACGGAAGGGATTGTCGGACCATACATCCTCTCCGATCGGCCGTATCGAGACAGCAGGACCGTGTTCTACCGCTACGGCGAACACGTCAGTCGCGGGGTTGTCAACGCGTACGGCGTGCGCACACCGACCCTCGTGTCCACCGACGGGCGACAATTCTCGGATGACCGCGTTGCGCACTACCAATTGCCCGAGTGGGTCGAGGATCCGTTCAGTTCCGTTCCCCCACCCACGCCGCCAGGCGAGGACGGCGTCTTGCTGAACGACCGGTACCGCGTGACGATGGCCATCAAATTCTCGAGCGTGGGGGGGATCTACCAGGCGCTCGACACGCTGCAGGACAAGGACGTCATCATCCGTGAGGCGCGGCCGATGCTCGCGCGGGTCAACACCGGCTACGATGCGGAACAACTCCTCCGCAAGGAGGCGCGCATCCTCCAGGCGCTCGGAGGCACCGGCCTGCTCCCAGAGTTCATCGATCTGTTCCAGGAGTGGGAGCACTCCTTCTTGGTCCAGGAGAAGCTGGAGGCGGAGTCGCTGTGGGGGTACGCAATGAACTTCGCGTTCGGCGATGCCTCGACGCCGGTGTCGATGTTCGACGGGATTCGAGAGACCGCGCGGGAGATTATTCGCGGTCTCACGACGATCCACGAGCATCGGATCGTGTTGCGCGACATGACCCGAACCAACGTTCTGTTCACTGATGAGGGCCAGGTCAAGTTCATCGACCTGGAGTTCGCGTACGAGCTGGACGACTCGGCGCCGCCCGTGGCCGGCTGGACGCCTGGCTACGCCTCGCCGGACCAGCTTCGCAACCAGAAGCCGAGGCTCGAGGATGACTACTATGCGCTGGGGGTGTTGCTCCTGGACATGATCTCGTTCACAGCGCCCGGGTACGGCATCAACCGGGAAGGGATGTTGCGGTCGCTGGCCATGGACTTGGACGACTGCCGGCAACCCGCCGGCATCATCGGGATCATCGAGGGGCTCACACACGCGGATGCGGCGGAACGCCTGACGCCGGCGCAGGCGTCGGCGCGGTTCGACGCACTGGAGACGCCGAGCGACACGACCCCCCTCTTCCCCGAGGGCGAACTACCGCCGCCACGGCCCCCGCCGAGCGACACGCTGCGCGAGGAGGCGGCGCACACCGTCGACGGGGCCGTCGAATACATTCGGAACCACGCGGACTACACCCGCGATGACCGTCTCTGGCCGGCGTCAGGGGAGGTGTTTCACACTAACGCGGTGCATGTCCAGTACGGCGCGGCGGGAACGGCCTATTTCCTCTTCCAGGCAACCGGCGAGGTGTCCGAGCGGGAGGTCGGGTGGATCGTCGATCACCTCGGTGGGCGGGCGTTGCCCCCGGGTCTCATGGCGGGTGCCGGCGGCGTGGCGCTGCTCCTGTGCGACGTTGGCGAGACGGGCCATGCGTCTGCGCTCATGGATCGGGCCCGGGAGTCAGCCGACCTCCTGACGCTGCCGGACCTCTACTACGGTGCGGCAGGGTGGGGCATCGCCAACCTCGGCCTCTGGGCGCGCACGCGAGACCCACGCTTCCTGGAGGATGCCATTGCGATCGGCGACGAGCTGCTTGGCACAGCCCAAGAGGACGATCGGGGGCTCTCATGGGAGGCCGACGGCTTTGTGCGCCTCGGCTACGGCGAGGGGCAGAGCGGGACGGCGACGTTTTTCTTCTACTTGTATGCGGCCACGCAGCACGCGCGGTTTCGCGACGCCGGAGTGCGTGCGCTGGAATTTGATTGGTCTTACGGCGTCGATGTCAGGTTCGGCATCCTCTGGTTCCCCCATATCGAGGCCAAGCCGGGCGATCCCAAGTCACCCCATATCCGGTTCGGGACGGCGGGGGTGGGCACCGCCGCGTTGCGCGGGTTCCTGGCCACGGGCGAGGAGCGGTTCCTCGAGTGGGCGCGCCGCTGCGCCTACACCGTCTCCAGGCGCTACACAAACAAGCTGTGGCACGACTACGGGATGGCTGGGTACATGGAGCTGCTGCTCGACATGTACCAGGTCACGAACGACACGGCGTACCTGCATTCCGCGTGGCACCTGGCCGAGCGGCTCGTCCTGCATCGGATAGAGACCGCCGAGGGTGTGGCATATCTGGGTCGTGATCTTATGCGCATCAGCTGCGACTTCGCCATGGGTTCAGCCGGTATCGGCGTTGTGCTCCACCGGTTGCTGCATCCCGAGACGCCTCGGTTGCTCTTGCCCGATCAGCTCTTGCGCCCGGCCGAAGCGACGGCGCTCGCGGAGAGCGGCGCCGGGTCCCCGGCGACGGCCCACACGCCGTGACGTCGCCGCCTGACGCCGGCCGGGTGTCCGCCGACGAACGTGCGCTGATGTGGCAGCGCCTCAGACGGATCTTCCGGCTCGGCTGGCCGTACCGCCGCCGGCTGGGGATCAGCGTCGTGCTCTCCGGCTTCTCGGTCGCGGTCGCACTCGTGTTGCCGCTCGGCATACGAGAACTGCTCGACGCCGCCATCTATCGGGGCAGCCTGACCACGCTCAACCAGCTCGCGCTGCTGCTGCTTTGCCTGTACCTGTTGCGGGCCGGCTTGAACTTCGTGGGGCCGCTGCTGCTCCAGCTGACGGGCGCGCAGATCACCCTCGACTTGCGGAAGCGGGTGTACGAACACGTCCATTCGCTCGGGCTGCGGTACTTCGCCGAGCAGCGAACCGGCGAGCTGCTGTCCCGGCTCACCGGCGATGTCGCGGCCATTCGCGGCGCAATCACCGACATCTTCATCGGGTTATTGCTCCAGAGCTTCAAGCTGGTCGGATCCGTGGCCGTCATGGTTGCGCTCAACTGGAGGTTGAGTCTCGTCATCTTCCTCGTCACGCCCATCGCGGGCGTCATCTCCCGCCGGTTCGGTCCCCGGGTGCAGCGGCTGTCGCGTGAGGTGCAGGACCAGCAGGCTGAGGTGACGGCGGTGGCGCAGGAGGCTCTCGCCGGGATCCGGCTCGTGAAAGCCTTCGACCGCAGCGCATACGAGGTGGGGCGATTCGGCATGGCGCTTACCCAGGTGTTCACCAAGATCCGCCAGATGGCGGTGGCCACGACGGGGCTCCACGTGATCGTCGAGTTCGTGTTCATGGTGGCGATCGTGGCCATCTTCTGGTACGGGGGAACCGAGGTCCTCTCGGGTCGGCTCACAGCGGGTGACTTCGTCGCCTTCATGTTCTACGCGCAGAACATCTCTGCGTGCATCGGGGAGCTGATCCGGTTGTACACGTCGGCGCACCAGACGGTGGGCGCGTCGGGCCGGGTATTCGAGCTGCTGGACACCCGTCCGGATATCGTCGACGCGCCGTCGGCCATCCACCTGCCCACGGTGCGCGGTCGCCTCGCGCTCGAGGGCGTGTCGTTCGCCTACCAGTCCGGCAAGCCGGTCCTCGAGAATCTGTCATTCGAGATTCTACCGGGCGAACACGTGGCGATCGTCGGGCTCAGCGGAGCGGGCAAGACGACGCTGCTGCACCTGATGCTGCGCCTGTTCGACCCCACGTCCGGATGCATCCGCCTGGACGAACACGACCTCCGCACGATTCGAATCGGCTCGTTGCGAAGGCACATCAGCATCGTGTCACAGGACGTGTATCTTTTCAGCGGTTCGGTCAGGGACAACATCCGGTACGGCAAGCTGGACGCCTCCGACCGCGAAATCGAGCAGGTCGCTGCCATCGCACAGATCGACGATGTCGTACGCGAGTTGCCGCAGGGCTACGACACGCCCGTCGGGGAAAACGGGGTGAAGCTCAGTGGCGGGCAATGCCAGCGGCTGGCGATCGCGCGTGCCCTGCTCAAGAACGCTCCGGTGCTGCTGTTGGACGAGGCGACCTCGTCGGTCGACGCCGCCGCCGAGGCGTCGATCCGGGAAGCCACCAATTTGTTGCAGCAGGATCGGACGACTATTACGATAACGCATCGCTTGGAGTCGATTCGTCAGATCCCACGCATCATCGTGCTCGACGAGGGGTCAATCGTGGCCGATGGCTCGCATGGGGCCCTGCTGTCGCTCGGCGGACTCTACACAGAGTTGGTGTCGCAGCATCGGCAGGCGGAGCTGGCCATCGACTGAGACCGCGAGAGTCGGGTTGGGTTTGAGGGGACAGGGCGTTGAGACGTGCAACCAGGAGTGTGGCCCATGGCCGGCGTTGCCTTGAATGTCCGTGAGACCGTCCGCTCTTTGATCCGGAGTCCCGGCTTCTCGGGCGCCGCGATTGCCACCCTAGCACTGGGGATCGGGTCCGTCACCGCGCTCTTCTCGGTCGTCACCTCGGTCGTCCTCGCGCCGCTCCCGTACGAGGAGCCCGATCGCCTGGTGCATATCGAGCACCCGGTGCCCGGTCAGGGCCCGGACCGGAAGTGGAAGGTCTCCGAGGCCGGGTACTTCTTCTT
>SDBV01011821.1_pt1 | contig 11256 bp, 8 predicted proteins | sample 2277081 | NCBI WGS metagenome assembly SDBV01 (sample SAMN10402039, study PRJNA504765) | marine sediment metagenome | isolation source: marine sediment core GS10_PC15, 223 cmbsf | place: Arctic Ocean: Southern Knipovich Ridge | collected 2010
AGTGGGCTCTCGCTCTATAGTAAAGCGCTTTGACCTTGACCTTAGTCCGGCCACGGTCCGCAACGTGATGGCCGATCTTGAAGAAAGCGGCTATTTGGAGCAGCTTCACACGAGTTCTGGTCGCGTTCCTACGGACAAGGGTTATCGCTATTATGTGGACTGTCTGATGCGTGTACAGCAGTTGACGCATAATGAACGCTCCAGAATAGAGGAGGAGTTTTCAGAGCGTCTTAACGACGTGGAGGCGGTAATGCAGCAAACGAGCCATTTGCTTGCGCTTGTATCGCACCAGACGGGAATAGTTGAGGCCCCTGATTCTGCGGGTGCTCTTGTTCGCCGTGTGGAAGTGGTTCCTGTTTCCCCGACGCGGGCCGCGGTTATGGTTGCAGACAGTTGCGGTCGCGTACAAACAGTGATGGTGCCTCTTGAACAACCTCTTGGCAGTGACGAAGTTACGGTGCTCAATCGTTTTCTGAACGAGCATCTTAGCGGCGTATCTGTGGAAAACATGGCATCGTCAATCAACTCAAAGATGCGCGAGTTTCTCAACGAGCAGAGGCTACTAGCGCAAAAGGCGCTTCAGGTACTGAACCTACTGCCGGTGCATCAGGGCGGAAGGCTTTACCTGAACGGAGCGGCGCAGCTTTTCGAACAACCGGAATTTCGCGATCCGGAGCAAGCTAGAGAGGTTTTTGGACTTCTCGATGAAAGCAGCAGACTCGCAAAAGTTCTAAGGTCCGGACTGAGCGGAGCGAAGATTGATAAGACTTGGATACTGATTGGTTCTGAGACACATGACGAGAACTTGAGAGACCTAAGTTTGGTCGCGAGTCCTTACCGTATAGGCAAGTCCGAAGTGGGTGTGCTTGGCGTTCTGGGACCTCGGCGGATGCCTTATTCCAAGTTGACGTCGGTTGTGGATTACACTGCGAAGTTGTTGGGCAGGTTTCTTACACGGCTGGCAGGATAGATTTTTCCCGCAAACCTGGAAACAGGAGTTGCGGCTTCACGAAAGAAACAGAAAGAGGTGGGTTTTGAAACGTAATTCGAAGAAAAAGATAGACAAGAATGCTGAAAAAAAAGCGAAGAAGCAGAAGCATGAAACCGTAGACGAAATGCCCGAAGATGAGCAAGAGGCAACCGGTGAAGATGAGGCCGCTACGGAGGCAACCGAAGAGCTGCAGGACAAGAAAGAATCGGAATTTGAAATCGCTTTGAAGGACAGGGACTCGTTCAAGGACCAGTTGCTTCGCCTGCGCGCGGAATTTGACAACTACCGCAAGAGGATGGCGCGGGAGGCCAAGCATACGCGTGAAACTGCCGCGGAAGAGGCCCTTCTGGATATGTTGCCCGTTTTGGACCATCTCGAATTAGCGCTTCAGCACGCTGCCGACGACTCGGGCACTCTTGCCGAGGGAGTCGAACTTGTTTTGAAACAGATGCAGGACGCACTTTCGAAACATGGCCTTAAACATATACCCGCCCTTGGGGAGGTTTTTGATCCGAATGTCCACGAAGCCCTCATGCAGGTTGAGTCTGATGAATATGATGAGGGTATTGTAGCCCAGGAGTTTCTGAAGGGCTATATGCTGGCCCGGAAAGTACTGCGTCCCGCCAAAGTGGTAGTAAGCAAGGGAAAAGCGGATGAAACGCCGGCGGAAAACGGGCAAGAACAGCAGGAGCCCAAAGAGGTTGCCGCGGAAGAACAGAACTAAACGATGGCTAAAGTTATAGGCATAGATTTAGGCACAACGAATTCCTGCCTTGCGGTCATGGAGGGCGGCAGGCCTACGGTAATCCCGAATCCTGACGGAAACCGCACGACGCCTTCCGTGGTGGCGTTTAACAAAGAGGGTGAACGTCTTGTTGGCGCCGTTGCCAAAAGACAGGCTGTTGCGAACCCAGAAAACACTGTTTCATCGATCAAAAGGTTCATGGGCAGGCGGCACGAGGAAGTGGCCGAAGAGGAAAAAAATGTGTCCTTTTCGATTGGGGAAACGTCTTGCGGGGACTGTCAGATTGAACTTAATGGAAATGTCTTGCGGCCGCCGGAAATATCCGCAATGCTTCTGCGAAACATAAAAGAGACGGCGGAGTCGTATCTTGGCGGGCAGGTTGGCCAAGCGGTTATTACGGTACCGGCGCATTTTAATGACGCGCAACGTCAGGCGACCAAAGACGCTGGGCGTATCGCTGGCCTTGAGGTATTGAGAATAATCAACGAACCCACCGCGGCAGCGCTCGCTTATGGTCTGGAGAACAAGCAGGACGAGAGGGTTGTCGTTTACGATTTTGGCGGTGGGACTTTCGACGTTTCGGTTCTTCTGATTGACGATGAAAGTTTCGAGGTGCTTAGCACGTGCGGCGATATGCATCTTGGTGGCGACGACTTTGATAAACGTATAATTGACTGGCTTGCTGAGGAGTTCTTTAAGGCCCAAGCCATAGATATTAGAAAAGATGCGGCAGCTTTACAGCGCGTGAAGGAAGCGGCGGAGAAGGCAAAGTGCGAACTTTCAACTTCGATTTCGACGGACATAAATCTTCCGTTTATAACTGCGGATGCGTCGGGTCCCAAACATCTGAACTTCACGTTGACGCGCGCAAAACTCGAGCAACTTTGCGATTCCCTTCTTGGACGAACAATTGGTCCGTGCCGGAGCGCTTTGTCTGATGCGCGTCTTAGTGTTGATGATATTGACAACGTAATTCTTGTGGGCGGCATGACGCGTATGCCGGCTGTGGCCGATATAGTGAGAAAGAGTTTCGGCAAAGAACCTCATAGTGGCGTGAATCCTGATGAGGTTGTAGCGCTTGGTGCGGCCATTCAGGCTGGTGTACTTGCTGGTGAGGTTGACGATGTTTTACTTTTGGATGTGACGCCACTTTCACTGGGCATAGAAACACTTGGCGGGGTCTGCACGAAGCTTATTGACCGAAACACAACTGTTCCCGTAAACAAACGCGAGGTGTTTTCGACGGCGTCCGACAACCAGACCACGGTGACAATTCACGTGCTTCAGGGAGAACGCGAGATGTCCGCGGACAATCGTTCCCTGGGACGTTTTGACCTTGTAGGCATAGCTCTCGCACCTCGCGGACTTCCCCAAATAGAAGTGTCCTTCGATATCGACACGAACGGGATATTGCACGTTTCGGCGAGGGACAAGGATACTGACAAGGAACAGAAGATTCGTATCGAGGCCTCGAGCGGATTGTCTGAAGAAGAAATCCAGCGTATGCTTGAAGAGGCGGAAAAGCACGCGGAGGAGGATAGCAAGCTTCGTCAGAGCGCGGAGGTCTGCAATAAGGCATCTCAATTGCTCGCAACTGTTGAGAGAGAAAAAGAGCTTGTCGGCGATAAGCTTGAAAATGCCCAAAGAGAGAAACTTGACGAGGCAATTGAGGTTGTGAAAAATGCGCTGGAAAAGAATGACCTCAATCTAATAACTTCGGCGGTAGAATCCCTGACCTTGGCGCATCGGGAAATGCTGGAAACACTGTACGAATCCGATATCAAGAAGCAGACCCAAAGCACGCGTGATGAGGAAGAACAGGACGAAACAGTTTCAGGGACAGTGGATGGCGAGTTTACTGTGGATACCGACGAGACTGACAATTAACAAGAACTAAGATAAAAAAACAGCCTTGAGCAAGGAGAGGCGTTGGGACATACACCCGGCGGTTGAAAATGCCACGAAATAAAGACTACTACGAAATATTGGGCGTTGCGCGTGGAGCGAGCAATGATGAAATACGCAAATCGTACCTGAAGTTAGCGCATAAGTATCATCCGGACAAGACCGGTGGCGACAAAGCAGCAGAGGACAAGCTTAAGGAAATCAATGCCGCCTATGATACGCTCAAGAATCCTGAAAAGCGCTCTCAGTATGATCGCTTTGGCGAAGCTGGTTCCCAGTTTGGCGGCGGAGGCGGGGGCTTCGGTTTTGGACAGGGAGGCCCCAGCTCGGATTTTGGTGGTTTCGATTCGCCTTTCGAGGATCTTTTCGAATCTTTGTTTGGCGGCTCTGGCCGCGGCCAGCAGCGAACATCCGCTCCAGGCAAAGATCTCGAGTACAATATGTCTATTTCGCTGCATGAGGCCGCCTTTGGAACCAAGAAAGAAATAAAGTTTTCGCGAACGGAACTTTGCGGGGACTGTTCTGGCACTGGGGCAGCCGCCGGCTCGAAACCGGTGCGGTGTGGGCAATGCGGCGGTTCTGGACAGGTCAGGCGCACCCAGGGTTTTTTCAGCATAAGCCAAACATGCCCGGCGTGCCGCGGCACAGGCCAAACAATAGCCAACCCGTGCCGCAAGTGTTCGGGTTCGGGCCGCGCCCAGACTACGCGAAAGCTATCGATAGACATACCGGCAGGTGTCGATACAGGTTTGAGAATAAGATACAACGGAGAAGGCGAGCCGGGAATTGGAAACGGGCCAAGGGGCGACCTTTTTATTCGGATAGAAGTTCTTGATGATGACATTTTTGACAGGGACGGAATCAACATCATATGCCAAATGCCAATAAGCATTCCTCAGGCGCTTCTTGGCGATACTATCCGCGTTCCTACACTGAAGGGCGAGGCGCAATTGAAAATCCCCGCGGGTACGCAGTCGGGCACTGTTTTTCGTCTGCGCGGACTTGGGCTTCCCGACCTGCGTGGCTACAAGCAGGGCGATCTTCGTGTGGAAGTACAGGTTGAAATTCCAACGAAACTTACTCGTGAACAGCGCGAACTTATCAAGAAGTTCCGGGAACTGAGCGATGCAAAGGCATACCCTCTACATCAACGGTTCATCGAGAAGCTTAAAGGTTCGCTTGGCGGTTGATTGCTCTAGAAGTGATACACGACTTTGCTGAATAGGGCGCGCTCTTCTTGTCCGTTTGAACTCCAGTCGTTTAGCACAGCGTAGAATTCCAGATTGTCGCGCGGCTCCCATGTAAAAAGCACGGTGACATTGTGCCTGTCCTCGGACGTCTGTTCGAGGGTACATTTGAGCCGGGCGTCCCAGTCAAAGTTATACTCGTTCACCCAGCGCCACAGCCATACATCTTGGTCGCCGCGCCTCTCGTATTCACGGCGAAAATCTGCTTCCAAATCGCTGGTCCATCGCTCCATGACTTTGAATGGCTTGCCCGCCGACAGTTGATCGTAACTGACATCTTCAAAAACGCCGCAGGCGTATGAAGCTCTGATCGAGCGCCATTTGTCGTCCATGTTATAGCCCGCGCCCAAGCCCGTTTCCCAATTCTGGTATGGCGCGTGGAATTCGTCGTCGCGCCATATCTCGAAGCTGAGTTCGTTGCGAAAGGTCATTCCAAACGACTCGCTGAAGTCGCGTAGAACAGTGTCGCCGGAGTGGTTTTGGTAATAATCAATGTCCAGCTCCATTTGAAGCTCGCGAATAGGGCCCTCTGCAAGATCTTTATCGTATTCCATGAACAGTCCCGGGCCGCGTATGTCTCGACGTTTCACTTGGCCCAAATCAGGCCTGAAACCGCTGCTTATGTCCACATACCTCAGCATCCACTCCAGTTCCGTGGAGCGATGTCTAAGGCTTGTAAGAAAAGCGTGGGCGGTTTCGCTTTGTTTCGTTTCCAGCTCCACTCCATCATCATCAATTGAAACGGCGTTTTCCTTGTCGATGAGTCCGAGTACTTGAGTGGTGAGATACGTACTGTCCGTCAGATAAAGCCGCGAATCAAGTCCGCCAACGATGTTGTATCCATCATCGCGCTGGGAATTTGCGAACACGAGGCCGATATGCGAATTGTCGTTGATGTTGCGCGTAATGCGTCCTACAAGGAAATTGCCGTTGCGGCGCTCACCGTTCCGAAGTATCTCCCCTTCGACATCTATCATGCCGTAATTCCACTTTTGGCCAGCACCGGTGAACTTGGCTCCTGCATCTATGTCCACGAACCTGCGGCTGTAGTATATGTCGATGGGCGTCTCAAAAATCTCTGCGCCATCTCTAAAGAACGGACGCCTTTCAGGCAGCGTTCGTTCTGTGTCCAGCAGTTCGATGGTGTCTGAGTCGGCTTCCACCTGGCCGAAATCGGGATTCAGGGTAAATGTGCTTATAAGTTTTGGGGTCAGTCTGAGGGACAGGTCAACGCCGGTTGAAAACTCATTTTCCCCTCCCTTGGCACGCAGTGTGCCGCTTGTATAGATCTGAATGTCCGGCCTGCGTTTGATTTTGACGTTGGAGAGGTCCAATCCTGTCAGATCGCCAAAATGTCGCGCTGAAGAACGCGAACCGGAATCCTTCTTGTACGACCATCGGCTTCTTTCTCGCAGGCCGCACTCGGAGCGACGGAAGTTTATGCCCCATGTCACGTTCTTGCCGCGAACAAAAAGCAGGTTTCCAATCGGGATGCTCAATTCCGCTACCCATTTGTCTTCCCCCACTCTGCATTCAGCCAGCCAGTCGCAGTCCCAGGAACCGTTCCATCCGAACAATCCGTAGCGCCCGTCCAGCCGTGTGCCCAAGGTGTTCACGCTGAACGAGTATCTGGTGCGCTTGTCGTGCAAGGTATCCAAATAGACCGAAATGTAATCTTCGCCTCTGAGCATCCGGTCGTCTTTGCGCTCGGTTCCCTGTATTTTGTCCGGTTCCGGCTCCTCACATTCATAGGCCAGGTACAAGTTTTCATCGTCATAAAGAATGCGGACAGTTGTTTGCTCGACGGCGAAGCGATCATAATCGTCAACCCAAAAATCCGTCACTACTGGCGCGTCGGCCCAACATGGATCGTCAAGCTTGCCGTCTATTGAAGGTGGATTGTAAGTACGGACAGCGGGGATCGAGGGACGCACAAACTCTTCAGCGGGAAAAAGAGGGCCCATGCATAGAATGGTTGCGCATGCAACCAGGAAGTGAGAGAGGGCCTTTATGCGACTCGATGATTTTAACATATTGTGCTTCGCTCTCTGTGCGATACTCTGCCGTGAGCGGGATACGCACGGCACCCGCATATGTCAAAAGTGTTCTCTGTGGGCGACTTATGTGAGTTCGCTTGGTGAATGTCATTCGAGATGGACTTAAACGAAATTTCCCTGTTGCGAATTCTACATCAACGAAAGGATGAAACTCAAGGTACTGAGCGCTCGACATTGTTGATATGGACAGCGCCAGTGTACGTATCCACAAGCGCCGAAACATCTCAGCTTATCGGTGGGCGAATGCAGGTGTCGCCCTTAAAGGAAAATAGAACGAACATTTCAGTTTTAGAGGGCGATTGCCTCCGTTCCGCTTTATTGGCAAAACTATTAGCGGAGTTCATATAGCAAAATGACTTCTCCAAACAACAGCTTGCGATTCCTGTCACAAGGCCCTTCTGTTGAATCCTGACAAATCTTCTAGTTGAGTTTGAATAGAGCCGATACTTTTGCTATAATACGCTTTCAAATTTCAGTCGCGGGGTGGAGCAGCCTGGTAGCTCGTTGGGCTCATAACCCAAAGGTCGCGGGTTCGAATCCCGCCCCCGCTACCAATTGGTATCAAAGGACTTGCAGCAATGCAAGTCCTTTTCTTTTTGGGGCTGTGTACCCTAAATTGTATCCTAGTAAATTCGAAGGACTTGCCACGAGCCAACCCTGGCTGCCGCTTATATGTTAGGCGGCAAAAAAAGGAGAGCGATATGGCAAGTCTCAAGAAACGCGGTAAGACGTATTACGCCCAGTATTATGTAGGGGACAAGCAGGTTCGGAAGTGTCTCAACACCTCCTCCCTCCAGGTCGCCAAGGAGAAGCTTCGGAAACTGGAATCGAGCTTCTACCGAGGCGAGGAAGTCACTGGACCCACGAAGACCCACACAGCGAAGATTGTTGCCGCCTATGTCGACCACATTCGCAATGCAAAAACAAAGCATAGCGTCAAGTCAGATCTCTGGTACCTGAGCGATGTCTTCGGGCCGATCTGTGATGATCTGTCTGAAACAGGGGGGCGGGCAGAGGTCGACGGCGTTCACGCCGACCGAAACGCAATCAGAAACGCTTCCGCCTTCAGGCCGAGTACATCGAGCAGATCACCGTCACGGAGATTTCCGAGGTAATTGCTTGGCGGATCCGCGAAAAAGACATCGCCGCGAAGACCGCCAACCGCTACAGAGAGGTGCTGAGTCGCTTGTTTTCCTGGGCCATTACCCAACGCGGGATTCGGATGCCGGGCGAGAAGTCCCCTCGGCCCGCGCGTTAACGTTTTGCCATCGCGCCGAAACGTTCCTTCATTATGTTCCCGGCTTCTTGTACGATTCCGTCTATCAGTTCCTTGACGCTTGGGACATCGTGTATAAGTCCCACGATTTGGCCGGCGCTCATTACACCTTTCTCGATATCGCCTGAATTCAACATCTCCTGGCATTTGGCGCCGGTGACATGCTGGGCAATGTCCTGGATTTGTGTGTCCCCCTTTGATTCGATTTCCAAGACCTTCTCCACAATAGAATTCGTCAGAACACGGGCAGTATTGCGCAACGTACGCATAATAAGGCGCGTGTCACGTTCGGTTGCGCGCACCAAGGCCTGCTTAACGCCGTCATGAACCGGCGCTTCTTTTGTTGCGACGAACCGGGTGCCCATGTTTACGCCGTCGGCCCCTAACGCGAGGGCGGCGACAAGGCCACGCCCATCGCCAAATCCCCCGGAGGCAATTATGGGGGTTTCGAGCGCGTCCGCTGTCACCGGGATGAGAATGAGAGATGTGATGTCGTCCTCCCCAGGGTGCCCCGCGCATTCAAAACCGTCTATGCTCACGGCTGCACAACCAAGGCTTTGTGCTTTCAGAGCGTGCCGCACTGACGTACATTTGTGAATTACCTTCATTCCAGCCGCACTCAGTTTCTCCATATAGGGCTCTGGACTGCGGCCCGCTGTCTCGACAAAGTTGACACCCTCCGCGATCGCCGCGTCTATGTACTCATCATAATCCACGGGGTGAAGCGTTGGAAGAAAGGTGATATTCACGCCGAATGGCTTGTCGGTCATGTCGCGGGTTTTTCTGATATCGGCGGCAAATTCATCGGGAGTGGAATGGGACAACGCAGTTAAGAAACCGATTCCGCCGGCGTTACTGACAGCGGCAACCAACTCGGCGCGAGCAATCCACATCAGGCCGCCCTGAACAATGGGGTACTCGATTCCAAACAGCTCAGTAATCCTAGTGTTGAACATGCGGCAACTCCTTGCTTCTCATTAGTGTACGGGCTCTTGGTCGCAAATACGCGCGAATAGGCTAGAAACAGAGTTGTCCTGGCCATTCCGTAATCCCAGATAATTCAATTACCGGAAGAATCCTGTTGATTGTCTATCGTACGGTCGATAAAATGCAAGTGTAGGGTTTGAACCGGGCACTGTCTGGACAGAATGGAATCTCGGTAAAAAGGAGCAACCATGTACAACTCTGAAAAGTGTCCCTCCCGAAAACTCGTACTCCATTTATTTCAATCACTTACAGCAGCTTCCATGCCAGGGCGATTGAGAAAACTATTTACAGTAACTTCTTGACACAGCCTCCCCAACAGCGCAGAATAGTCATATAACAGGTGGCTATTCTGCTACTCAAGATGATCGCCAATGCCGTTCTTGTTTTTATCTGTAACGCCGGAGAGGGGATGCTCCACCACCGCTTTCCAGGCGATTTCGCGGAAAACTTTGTCCAGGGCGGCGCTTGGGAAGCTCTGGTCATCGTTGAACTTGATAGGCTCTGAAATGAGTTCAGGGGATTTGCCGTAGAGCGTGGCGTAGAAGACATAGCCCTCCAGGCGGTCGAAGCCGGGACCCAAGTGGCTGATTTGGTCTTTCCAGATAGAACGCTCTTTTCCGCCAATCACCTTATACAGGCCTTCAACGCCGGGAAGTTCGCCCCGGTTGAACCGCTTGGCGGCCTCTGTCATGGCGGCGTGGGTGGGCAGGATGTATACTTCACCTGTTGATTCGCGCAGGGCTTTCACGAGGCCCGCAAAGGTAGTGTTCTTGTTGGCGCTGAGTTGATCGTAGACCTCATCGGTGAAGAACGCTTCAGATTCCGGGTTTGCTTCCCGGTTGAAGACCTTCCGGACCTGACCTAGCGCGGGCCAGGTGTCGGCGAGAAAGAACTTCATGCCGGGATTGTATTGTGTGCAGAAATTGATCCAGCACGTGTAGAATTCCGGGCGATCACCGGTGTAGGGGCCCCAGATCATGGCCTCCCAATCCGCGTTGGAAATAGCGGCCAGGAGCTTGGGCAGGGGTTTGCCATCGAATTCGAAGATGCCGTTTTCCTCCTCCCATTTGTAGCGCGCGCTGCCGGTGACGCCGCCGCCGATATGCAGGCACAGGGGCTGCTCGAAGCCGACGGCCCGGCAGATGACGGGTAAGGTCCTATAGGCGGGTGCCATGAAGCTGTGGCCCGTCCCCACGATGCGCATGATGCCGTCGGCAGGCTTGGGAAAGGACAGGGCGTCGTTCGCGGTCCAAGTACGAGGTGCCGGGCCGCTCTTATAAATCGCCATAATCTCATCGGGCGTCTTGAGGCTTGCCGCGTGGGCCGGGAATTCATCCTTCTCCCATCCGGGATCAAATTCCAGCTTCGTTTTTGCTTGTGAGGCCGGGACGGCATTCCCCTGCCTGGATCGGGCGGCCCAGGCCGCCCTGAGCTCCTCCGGGGTCAGCTTGCCATCGCCGTCCGTATCCGCTCCGGGAAAACGCTTGAGCAATTGAGCCAGTCGCTCTTCGGAGAGCCGTGGCGCTTGCGCATTCGAGAAGGGTGCGGCCGCCGCCAGGGCGAGGATCACGAAGAGCAGGATGGGGCGTTGTTTGTTCATGGTTCTACGGCTCCTTTTACCTGACATTTCCCATATGACTGAACCCGTGACCATCACGGGTAGGTCTTACTCTAATATACAGAAGGCCACTGGCCTTTTCAATCTCGATTTTGCCGTCACCACTGTCCCTCCCGAAAACTCGTACTCCATTTATTTCAATCACTTACAGCGGCTTCCATGCCAGGTCGATTGAGGAATCTAGGCATGGTCTGTTGGGCTTTTCACTCCTCAAATCTGAGCATTTCATTGCCAACGAAGGCGTGCTTCCACTCGCCCCGCTCGTTGGGCAATTGGAACTTCGAGATGCGGCACTTTGTGTGCCACTTTTTTTGAAGAACATGTGGTACATGAGGTAGCATGTAGATCAGAGTTGAATGAAGCTAAGTGGTTGGCACTGCGCTAATTACTTGCTATCAAAGAAGTTAAGGGAAACGGCCTTTCAGCGCTC
>SDBV01011822.1_pt1 | contig 11255 bp, 9 predicted proteins | sample 2277081 | NCBI WGS metagenome assembly SDBV01 (sample SAMN10402039, study PRJNA504765) | marine sediment metagenome | isolation source: marine sediment core GS10_PC15, 223 cmbsf | place: Arctic Ocean: Southern Knipovich Ridge | collected 2010
GAATATTTACCTTTAATCAACCTGATGATCTCCTGTTCGGAGAATCCCAGCTTTCCTCTTAAAAACTTTTCTTTTAACAAGCTGTATTTTAAAGGATTATTTTTCTTTAGATTTTTCAAATAAGCCGGTGTTGATCTGCTGATCCTTGTTTTAAAATTGTTTAAATATACCGGTTTTTTAACCTTATATATTTTTATTATTCCTTTGCCGAATTCAGCGATCTTTTTAAACCCGGGATTTAGATCGAAATAGAAAGATAAAAACCCACGGCGGGCAGTTATAGCGATGTAATGTATTTTAAGCCTTTTTATTTCTGAGAAGAGGTCTCCCTGGCGGAAAGATTTCAAATAATTATTTGAATTTGTCTGATTAAAACCAGGGAATAGAAAGAGGGGTTTCTCAATACGAGTTGATCTGTACTCTTTATACAGGAAAATAGCATCTGGTTTGGAAAAATATGTATAAGGAAGAGCATAGAATGGATAATTCCCATTAGCATTAAAATATATTAAATCCTTCCAGAACCGGTCACACATGAATCTCGATCCTTTGGAAATATGTTTTTTAATCCATTCCCCTGCCTCATGCACAGTTTGATCATGCCATCCCAGTATCTTGCATTTTTTTTTGTAATAACTCATACCAAAAGGAAGTTTTCCTGTCCAGAGGGAAATAATTCTTCTTTCAAAACTTATTTCAATAATTAAAATAATAGAGAATAAAATAAGGCCACCGGATCTTAAAAGAAATTTTAACGGTTTCGGACTATTAATATAAATAAATAATTTTTTAAAAAGATAATCCCCTGTTATAAAAAGAAAATGCGCTATATTTATATAGGAAAGCAGGTAAAAGAATACGCTCTGGCCTGCCCGGCTTATAAAACTGCCGAAAAATATCATTAACGGTATAAAGAGCGCCAGGGAGAGGAGTATCATCAGATCATTTTTTTTCTTTTTAATGATTCCTCTAAAGAGAGTAAAAATCCAAGCTGTGATAATCAGAGGGCCAAGTAAAAACCGTTCTGAGATATGTAAATAACAATAGTTCCTTGTCCATTGGATAATATTACTAAAAAAAGCAGATAGATTAAAAGAATTACTTGCATCAGAAAAAATGAGGGTACGCAGAGCAGTCTGCCCGACACCACCAAGAGTATTGCCCAGGCTATTGGAATATTTATAAATATAAAAAAACCATGGAAAGAGCGCTGCTGATAAGGAAATAAAAAAGAGAGATACACCGATCAAATTTTTTCTGCTACGCCATTTCTTAATAAAAATATAGATCAAGAATGGCAATGGGAAAAAAGTGAGCGCCATCTCTTTGGTCATATAGGCTATACCCATGGCCAGGCCGGATAATATAAAGAAGAGATAACCTTGTTTTTCAAATGCTGTATAGAGAAAAAAAATTGATAAAATTACAAAAAAGGGCATAATAGTATCCAGCAGTATAAAAGTGGAAAGGTCATTTATAGTAAAAGAAGTGAGCATCAGAAAAGAGGCCATAAAACCAACCCGTTCGTTATAGAATTTTTTCCCGATAAAAAAAATCAGCAAAGTGTTTAGTATAAAAAATAATCTCACAACTGAAAGGGCGCTAACAATGGAAACTCCAAAAAGCCGGAAGAAAACTGCTATCATCCATGGAAAGACAGGCCCCCTCATAGTAACAGCAGACCAACTGGCATCAACAAAGCCATTTCCTTTATAAATATTGAGCGCCTGGGTTAAATACCATGAGGAATGTAAAGATGTAAAGACCCCTTTTAAAGGAAAGATGATAATCCCAATGAAGATAAGTATCAATGGTATAAAGAATGAAAAATTAATTAATTTTTTAATGCCTCCTTTTCTCATGTAAAAAATCCTGATCTCTTATAATACTTTCTCTTTGAAAATGAAAAAATATTTCGGAATAGATTTAAAAGATATTTTATCCAAAGTTTGCTTACCACTACTTTGGAAACCCCGCCCTTTCTTCTGTATCCATGACTTGGAATGTTAATCACCCTGTATCCGTAGTTTAAACATTTCATGATCATCTCCTGCTCAATGGTTGTACAGTTTGATCTTAATTTTATATGATTCCCTACATCTTTCAGGATAGCACGGAAACCGTTCTGAGAGTCGCTTAATCTTACCTTCCATCTGAAATTAATAGATAGATTTATTATCATACTGCCCATCAGTCTTATAAATCCTTGAAAATCGTAGAAAAGTTCATCGCTTCCACCGGTCATCCTGCAAGCTACTACCAGGTCAGCTTTATTTTCTCTAATAGGTTTAAGCAGTCTTGGGATATCCTCTGCTTTATGCGAGCCGTCAGCATCAATAAAAACCACAATAGGATATTTAGCAATTTTCAGGCCTTTTTGGATAGAATCTCCTTTTCCTTTGCCATTATTATAAATAAACTTCACTTTATTTTTTAATGCTATCTTTCTGGTATTATCCTTTGAATGACTGTCAATAACAATGACTTCATCCCCGTATTTTTTAACAGATTTTAATACTTCACCCAGCGCTGCTTCCTCATTTAACGTAGGCACAATAACTGTTATTTTATTATTCTTTTTATTCATTTAAAAATACAACTCTTGATTAAAATAATTTTATATGATATAATTAATTAGAGATCATTTTAAACCAGACAGATGCTTTATTTATTAATTCAGACAAAAATCTAATACGAAATATTTCTTTTATAATATAAAAAGGCCTCAGATAAAATTTTTTATATGCTTTATTGAGAATTTTAATTAACTCTTCTCTTGTTAATTGGTTTTCCAGCACTTCAGGATAAAAATCTATCACAGGCTTTTTTGCGAATTTTTTCCAATAATCAGTTTTCAAGATTCCATCTTTTAGGGCAGTTTTATATATCTCTGCTCCAGGGTATGGGATCAACAATGAAAATTGGGCGTAATCAGGTTTTAATTTTTTAGCAAAACTAATAGTAGTCATCATCTCTTCTCTGGTTTCATGAGGATTTCCTATCATAAAATGTGCAAGTATCTCAATATGATGCTTTTTAGTAAATTTAATAACATGGGCCACCTGATCAATAGTTATGCCTTTTTTCAGAATTTTCAATATTCTATTCATTCCTGCTTCTACACCATAATGTATTCTTAAGCACCCGGCTTGTTTCATTCTGTAGATCATCTTTTCGTTTACAAGATCGATCCTGGTCCTCACATCCCAGACTATTTTTTTATTTAATTTTTTCTCTATTAATTTATCACACAGATCAAATACTCTTTTTTGATTGAATGTAAAAGTATCATCATAAAAGAAAACCTCTCTGATTCCCATATCGATACATATCTCAATCTCCTCAATAATATTGTCCACGCTACGGAATCTGAATTTTTCACCCATCTGGGACCTCTGGCAGAATATGCATTGAAACGGACACCCCCTGCTGGTCATGATCGTTGTTATTGGTTTTTGTTTGGTTATGATAGAATAGTATTTATTTATGGGGATCAGGTCCCTTGCCGGATGGGGCAGCATGTCCAGCTGTTTGCTGGTTAAAAAAGGCCTTATTCCGGTATTTACCTTTTTCCCGTTTTTTTTAAACAGGAGTCCTTTTACAGAAGTGAGGTTTTTCTTTTTTTTAATTGCATTTAAAAGGTCGGCGAATATATGTTCTCCTTCCCTCCTGATCACAGAATCAACATACGGAATATTTATGGTTTCCTCCGGAAAGAGATCAACATGAGGGCCTCCCATGCATAGATGGATATCTTTATTTATCTTTTTAACTGTTTCTGCTGTTTTAATACTATCGATAAGAGTAAACGTATAAGCCTCTATACCGACAACATCCGGATCAAATTCTCTGATACTATTTTCGATCATATCATAATTCATATTCAGTGCTTTGCAGTCAAGAATTCTGATCTTAAAATCCGTATGCTCTCTTGCATAAGAAGCAATATATAAGAGTCCAATAGGAGGGAATATCCCAACTCCTTCATTAACATATCCGGGCACATTGGTTTTAATCATATGCAAAGCAGGAGGAGATACGAGCAGGGCTCTCATTGGGAGATCCTTTTATTTGATTTTTTTTTCATTGTGAAATAATAATCCATACTTTTATATTAAACACAAAGATATAATTATAAAATAAATTTTCCATAAAAAATAGAAAAAAAGTTGAAATATTATTTTTATATGGTATAATATATATAATAAATCTAATGTAATTGAACTCTGGGAAAAAAGGATTATAAATTTAGGAGAAAAAAATGAATAAAAAAGGTTTATTTCTTATTTTGGTTATTTTAATAGCCGGTTCCCTTGCATTTTATGGATGTGTAAAAATTATTACATCTATTGGTGATGATGGTGATGATAAAAATAATCTTGTATTGATTCAGCCCGGGAATATGTCTGTATCATATTGCAGTGGTGGTGCGAACCAGCAGGTCCAGTTTAATGTTACAGGAGGAACTTCTCCGTATACATGGGAATTAATAGATCAAACAGGAGACTTTGGCACTTATAGTATTGACCAATCCGGTTTATTTGATACCGGTTGTGGTGCCACTGAACCCGACCATGGGATTGGTACCAGCAAGGTAAAAGTGACAGATTTCAATGGAACAGAGCTTACAAGTGACTCGATTTCAATTACTATTTAAACAATACAATACTATTTGATCTTTTTACTTCAAAGATGAATAAGCTCACCTCTCCTTTCTCAATAGCTTCACAGATTCAGGATACTTTATAAAAATTAAATTAATTATAATTTTTATTTACTTTTATTCCTAAAAAAAGTTTGACAATATATAATAATTGATTATATAATAATTGGAGAGATGGCAGAGCGGTTGAATGCGGCGGTCTTGAAAAACTTCCCCTTTTATTTTCCCTTCATCAAAAACCTGCATTAAAAAGCCCTATTTGCAGGGAATCAACATTTAAAGCCAGTTAAAGCCAATCTTTAAAATTACAATTTATATATATTTATACCTATTTATACGAACTTGTACCTAACTTGCAAAATGCCTGCAAAAAAACGTCAAACATACGTCAAAAGATATGCGATGCAGAGAAAAAAGTGGAAAAGGGAAATAAGCCTGCTATATTTAGAGAAATGAGTATTATAATTAGAAAAATAAAAATGTCGGAGATAAAAAAAGTATGTAATTTAATTATTGAAACCTACTCACAGTATAATAAAATAGTATAAAACTATTATATTATTTATAATTTAGTATTTTTTTCAATATCTAATTTGACTTTTTCCAAAAGAGGTTTTAAAGGTGATAATTTTTCTTTAATTGTTTTCCATACTATCTCATAATCCACCCCAAAATATTCATGAATTAATTTATCTCTCATACCACAAATTTTCTTCCATGGAATATCAGTATATTTTTCTTTAATATTTTCAGGTATATTTTTCGCTGCCTCCCCCATAACCTCCAGTTGTCTGATTACAGCACTTGATGTTTTTACATCCTCTTTAAAATCATTAAGGCTTAAACCTTTAATAAAACTATTAATCAATTCAACTGAAGTAAGAATATCTTGTATATAATCTCTGTAATCTTTACTCATATTAATTTTACTTCATTTAAAATATATTTTCCTATTATGGGTTTTAAGGCTTTTCTTGACACAAGGTCAATTTTTGTATTAACAAGGTTTTCTAAATATTCTTCTAAATCTAAAAATTTAAAAAAATCTATTGGTTTATCAAAATCCACAAGTATATCGATATCACTATTGTCATCATGGTTGTTTTTTAAACAAGAGCCAAAAATTCCAATTTCTTTTACATTAAATTTTGTTTTAATATCTTCTTTATGGTTCATTAAAATATTTCTAATTTCATCAAATGATTTCATTTTTAAACTCCTAATTATAAACTATTGATTATTATTAAATTGTCAATTTATTTTTGCCCAAATTGGTGCCGGGCCGAGGGGCTACTATAAGAGTTTCCACAGTTATTCAATAAAAAAAGTTTGACAATATATAATAATTGATTATATAATAATTGGAGAGATGGCAGAGCGGTTGAATGCGGCGGTCTTGAAAACCGTTGAGGGTTTACGCCTTCCGGGGGTTCGAATCCCTCTCTCTCCGTATTAGTAATTTAGTCAGTTGGTAGGGTAGTATATTAGACACATTAAGAAAAACTAACCTACTAACTTACTAACTTACTAACTTGCTATAATTGGAGAGGTGCTGGAGTGGTTGAACAGGGCTGCCTGCTAAGCAGTTATGGGGGTTAAACCCCATCGAGGGTTCGAATCCCTCCCTCTCCGTATTTAGTAATTTGGTCGGTTGGTAAGTTAGTAAGTTGGTTTTCTCTATTTACCTTGTAACCTACCACCGTATGTTAATTCATTGGTAAATTAAAAAATCACCAACGAAAATCTAACATACCAACTTACTAACGAACTAACTTCCTAACTGTGAGGTGAATTTATGAAATATATAATAGAAAAAATTTATCCCGGATCTGCATTCCGGCTTTACTTTTTTTTTACGCTGGTAACAGGCGGGATCTTTGCATTTTTATTTTTATTTGTCTCACTCTTTTTAGGCTGTTTCTGGCTTGGCCTGCTCATCTTTACGGTTGGCGTTCCCCTGCTGGCTTTTGTAATTGGCGGGCTTGTTTATATTGACTCGCATATTTATTCTTTATTTGCTGAAAAATTCAGCGGCATCAGCATTGAACTGAAAAAAGACGAGTAAATAATTTTTCAACCAAGAATAGAATTCCACTGCTCTACTCTCTCTTTCATCTTTTCAAGCAGTCCTGATGTATCGCCATTTATTATAATAGAATTTATTTTATCACCTTGTGCAATGGAATTAACAACATCCTGATCTTCAGGCCCCAAAACCTCACCGAAAACAGTATGCTTCCCATCCAGCCAGTCAGTAGGAAGATGAGTAATAAAGAACTGACTTCCGTTAGTACCCGGGCCTGCATTGGCCATGGAAAGGATACCGGGTTTGCTGTGTTTTAAATCAGGCACGATTTCATCTTCAAACTTGTATCCCGGATCGCCGCTTCCGTCTCCTTCTGGACAGCCTCCCTGGATCATGAAGTCAGGGATCACACGGTGTAATGCAAGGTTATTATAATATCCTTTCTGAGCAAGGTTGACAAAATTCGCACATGTCAGGGGTGTTTGATCAGCAAAAAGCTTTAATTTTATATCCCCTTTTACTGTGCTGATCTTTGCGGTTATTTCCATTTTATTCTCCTTTTTCTAAATCTTAAGAATTACTGGTATAGAGCCTCTCTTTTCTGCTCATCGAACTCCCCCAGGGGCAAGCCGGCCTTTCTCACAGAAAAGAGAGACTCTATACCAGGTCTCTTGATGCAACCCTTTAGGTTGCGCTCTTGATGCAACCCTTTAGGTTGCGCTCTTGATGCTGCTCTTTGCAGTGCCTCCGAGTGCCACTCTTTGGTGGTATACCATTTTTTATCAATCAATTATATATCAACCAGGTTAATTGTCAAATAAAAATATTGCTTACGGAGAATAAAATTCCATGGTTTTGGGATTATATTTGAAATAATTTTAATTTATATTACTTTATATTTGTTATGAATGACCAAAAATATGATGTTGCAGTGATTGGGGCCGGGCCCGCAGGGAACTTTGCTTCCGGCAGTGAAGCAGAGAACAATGCAAGAGTTATACTAATAGAGAAGAATGAGAAACCCGGTAAAAAACTTCTTATTACCGGCAAAGGCCGGTGCAACATTACCAATGCTGAATTTGACAAAGATATATTTATTGATTCTTTCGGGAAAAAAGGCAATTTTCTCTTTCCTTCCCTTTATGCATTCGGGAATGAAGAGATCATTGATTTTTTTAATAAAAAAGGACTGGACACAAAAATCGAAAGAGGAAAGAGGGTCTTTCCTGAATCTGACAGGTCAAGAGATGTTTTTAATATTCTTTTAAATTTCTTAAGAAAAAATAATGTAGCCATTAAAACCAATTGCCCAATAAAAAAAATAAATTTCAAGAATAACCATATCACTGAGGTCTGTGCAGGGGATAAAATATTTAAAGCTGATAAATATATATTATGCACAGGCGGGGCTTCTTATGCTTCCACCGGATCAAGCGGGGACGGGTATAGATGGCTTAAACTCCTCGGGCATAAGGTTATTAAACCTGAACCATGCCTGGTTCCTGTAAGATGCAAAGAAACATGGGTAAAAGAAGTTAAGGAGTTAACACTGAAAAATGTAAGAATAAGCCTGTTTCAGGAGAATAAAAAAAAAGACGAAAGATTCGGGGAAGCGTCATTCACTTCAAATGGAATGGGCGGGCCTGTTATTCTTGATATGAGCAAACATATCACAAAACTGTTAAAAAAAGGAGAGGTGAAGCTGTCCATTGACCTTAAACCTGTGCTGGACAATAAAAAACTCGACGCGAGAATTCTAAGGGATTTCCTTCAAAACAGCAGCCGTATCTACAAGAACAGCCTGGACCGCCTGCTGCCTAAAAAACTGATCCCTGTGATTATAAGTCTTTCAAAAATAGATGAGAATAAAAAAGTCAATCTTATTACAAAAGAAGAACGTAAAAAGCTGGTGAATTTATTTAAGAACCTGTGCCTGACTGTTTTATCGATTGAATCCTTTAATAAAGCTGTTATTACAGCCGGAGGTATAGAGTTGAAAGAAGTGGATCCGCGCACTATGAAATCCAAAATAATAGATAACCTTTATTTTGCAGGTGAGATACTGGACATTGACGGCCCTACAGGCGGGTATAATCTTCAAGTATGCTGGAGCACCGGGTTCCTTGCAGGAAAAAATGCTGCCTTTGGAAGATAGTAAATTTTTTAAAAAAAAGTACAGAGTCAGTTTTTTCTGCATCAAGTGGCCGGCTTGTCCGGTTCGAAGATGCAGAAAAAACTGACTCTGTACTTTTTATAAAATTAGTTGAAAAGAGGCGAAGACTTACCGGATTAAATATTTTTAAATATTTTGTTGACAAATATTAAAAATGTAGTATAATAAATAAAATTATTTTTATGAAAAGACAAAAGAGACTTAATATAATAACTTTGTGCCTGGGAGCATTGATCTTAAGTATAATAATTGCAGGATCAAAAACATCTGCTAAAACCACACAGGAAAAGGACCATTGGGCAACTACTTACTACGAGATCTTAAAAAAGATAAAAGCCCCTGAATTCCCTAAAAAAGATTTCAATATTAAGGATTATGGCGCTCTTGATGATGGAAAGACCGACTGCAAACCTGCCTTTGATAAAGCAATTTCTGCATGCACCAAAGCAGGAGGCGGACGGGTTGTGGTTCCTGAAGGCACATATTTTCATAAAGGGCCTATACATTTTAAAGATAATGTTAATCTGCATGTAAAAGCCAATGCAACTATTAATTTCAGCACAGAACCCAATGATTATATGCCTGTTGTACGAACCAGACAGGAAGGTACTGAATTTTACAATTACAGTCCTATGTTATATGCATATAAAAAGAAAAATATTGCTATTACCGGATCAGGAACAATTGATGCCTGTGCAAGTAAAAAAAACTGGTGGACATGGAGAGAGAAAGGCAAGAAATCTAAAGACGGAAAAATGTCGTATAAAGCGCTAATCATACATGAAAATAATACCGGAGTTCCATTAGAAAAAAGAGTATACGGGGCTGCAAGAGAAGGGCTAAGGCCTGTCATGCTGCAGTTCTTTGAATGTAATAATATTTTACTTGAAGGAGTTACTATAAATAATTCACCCATGTGGCATCTTAATCCTGTACTCTGTTCGAATATCACAGTAAGGGGTTTAACTATCGAAGGGGACGGGCCGAACAATGACGGGTGCAATCCTGATTCCTCCCAATATGTACTTATTGAACATTGCAAATTTAAAACAGGTGATGACTGTATAGCCATTAAATCAGGCAAGAATAGTGACGGGTGGAAGACAAAACCAAGTCAATATATCATTATCCGCAGTAATTTCATGGCTGACGGGCATGGCGGTGTGGTTATAGGCAGTGAAATGTCCGGGGGCGTAAGATGGGTATTTGCGCATGACAATAAGATGGACAGCCCGGATCTTGACCGGGCGCTCAGGTTCAAGTCAAATACTGACCGGGGAGGATACATTGAAAACTTTTATGCAAGAAATATTGTTGTGGGACAGACAGCCAGAGAGCCTATAGTATTTAATATGGAATATTCCAGCCCCGCTGTGGGCAAAACCCCTCCTGTTTTCAGAAAATTCAGAATTGAAAATCTGACCTGTAAAAAAGGCGGTAACTATGGAATTCATATTAAAGGACTGGAACAGTCAAAAGTTAGCGATATTGTTTTTAAAAATCTAAAAATTGAAGGTGTAAAGGAAAAATTATTCATCAAAAATGTAAAAAATATTGTGATGGAAGATGTATATATAAACGGAGAAAAAATAACTGTAGATATAGAAAAATGGGATATTGAAGCAAAAAAGAAAAAGAAAAAATAAGTATATTTATGCTGTGATTAGTGAAAAAATCATGAAATTACAATATACTTCATACATAAAAAAAGCTTGACTTTATTATAGAATAAAATATCATATTTGAATTATAATATCAGTAATTAAGTAATATTAAGTCTTTAATAAAAATTATTTACAGGATTAGTATTTTAGAAAACATGGATAAAAAAATCATAAAAAAAGTTATATTCTCATCAATTTTAATATTATCTCTAACAATTGTTTCTACAGTACACACGCAACCTGTTATCAATGTTACAAAAACCATTACCAGTATATCTGATCCATCCGGCGGTGGTACGATAGCTATTCCAGGTGCGACTATTGATTACCAGATTGTTATAACTAATTCCGGAACAGATGCTGCAACTAATATAAGAATTATTGATACTTTTGACAATATTAATGCAACCAATGTTAATGGCACTGAGACAGCCGTGGATGATATCGGAAGCCATACATGGGATTTTACATTCGGATCTAATTGGGTTCAATGGTCTAACTCCGGTGCGCCATTTGCCGGTGGAGATAAAACTACTTTTACATTTCAAGTATTACTTCAAAAAGAAGCTGCTGTCGGGAATTTTACTAACCAAGTTTCTGTTGATGGAGCAAATTTTACAACTTTATCTAACCTTGTTACGACAAATGTTCAACTGATCATAGGTGGTGCATGGCCTGCTGGTCCTGATATAAATGGTGCGATTGGTGGTGTTACATATACCAATACAT
>SDBV01011823.1_pt1 | contig 11254 bp, 12 predicted proteins | sample 2277081 | NCBI WGS metagenome assembly SDBV01 (sample SAMN10402039, study PRJNA504765) | marine sediment metagenome | isolation source: marine sediment core GS10_PC15, 223 cmbsf | place: Arctic Ocean: Southern Knipovich Ridge | collected 2010
TTATTAAAATATATCAGGTGAGCGAAGGAAGGGACCTTGATAATGACCACGGCAAGCCCTACCTCGCGATCCAGCTGCGCTGGGATTCAACCACTTCTGCGCCTGTGACCTACACCTGGTCCAAAGCTTTCAACGGCTACCTGCGCTACTAAAGCGCTCTCTTATTGACCCTTTCCCTCTTATCGAATATGCTTTTTGGTGCGCCGGTGTGGTGGAATGGTAGACGCGGCAGATTCAAAATCTGCTCTGAGCAATCAGGTGTTGGTTCGAGTCCAATCACCGGCATATGAAATGGATAAATCAGTTCGACCTCTTTCTTCTCGACCTCGATGGGCTTTTGGTAAATACCGAGAGGCTCCATTACGAGGCATACCTCGCCCTGTGCAATCGCCGGGGGTTTGAGCTACCTTGGAGCTTTGAGCGCTACTGCTCGGTCGCTCATGCAGGCGCTGGGGATATAAAAAAAGCGATTCTGGAAGAGCTTCCAGATCTTGCCCGGGCAGAGCCTGACTGGAATATCCTCTACTCTGAAAAAAAATCTCATTTTTTTGAGCTGCTGGAAGGGGAGAATCTAGAGTTGATGGAGGGCGTTCAGCCATTTTTAGAAGCCTTGGCAAGTTCAGGGCGTAAACGTTGCGTGGCAACCAATTCAACAGCTCAGCAGGTTAGCGAGATCAGGCGCCGGTTGCCCATTCTAGAGACTATTCCCGTCTGGATCACCCGCGAGCAGTATACCTATGCAAAGCCTGCCCCGGATGGCTATCTGAAGGCCAAGGAGTTGCTCGCAGATCCAGGCGATAAGATCATTGGCTTTGAAGACACGCTAAAAGGGGTGAAGGCGCTGCAAGCAGCGAGCGTGCAGCCCGTGCTCATCTGTTTGAAAGACCACCCACAGCTTCAGCAGGAGGGTGCACTAAAAGGGGTATCGCACTTCGAGACCTTTACACAACTCAATTCCGTCCACAGAGTTGTCTTTTTTTGACGAAACTTCCTCCTCTTCTTCGGCCAGCTCTCCTGGAGCTGGCCTCAGAAACCAGAGAAATTTTCGCCTAAAAAAATTTCAAATCTTTGTCCGAAAGCAGTTATGCAACGGTCTCATTCGAGACCTTTACACGCATCAATAATCAATTGAGTGCAGGATGAGCCCGTGGGGTGGAGCTGCAGATCCCGCTTTTCTGCGGTCTTTTGCTTCAAAGATTTTGGGCAGCGCTTCTATAGAGAGTTTACCTCGTGCAATATCCAGAAGCATGCCAGTGATATTGCGTACCATCTTATAGAGAAATCCATTGCCCTCAAATTCTAGGTAAAGTTCATCCTCCGCCTCTACAACCTCAAGGCGCCTTAAAATGCGGACAGGGTTGTTTGCGGCACTTCCCTTATGAGACTCATTAGAAAAAGAGGTGAAGTCATGAGTTCCTATAAAAAGCGTGCACGCCTTTTTGAGTAGCTCCATGTCTATCGGGTAGGACACGTGGAGAGCATAGAGGCGACGGAAGGGGAGCTGCACACGGTTTAAGGTTATATGATAGCGGTAGACCTTTCCTGTCGCGCTATAACGTGCGTGAAAGTCAGCATGAACATCTTCAAGAGTAAGAACACGGATATCAAGTGGAAGCAGTCCGTTGAGAGAGGGCTGGAGTTTCTTTTTCTCAACGGCAACTTCAGTATAAAAGTGGGCGATTTGGGCTTTTGCATGAACGCCTGCATCGGTCCTTCCGGCTCCTACTATTTTTATTTCATTGCGAAGAGCTGTGGTTAGCGCCTCTTCGCAAAGAGCTTGAATCGAGGGAGCATTAGGTTGTACTTGCCAACCGCCATACTGCGTTCCGTCATAGCTTATGGTGAGTTTATATTTGGGCAAAGGAGTGCTCCTCACGTGTTTTGGCAAGATACATGGTGGCGACTTCGAGATCTTCAGGAGTGGTGATTTTGATATTACAGGAGGAGCCCATAACCAGTTTAACGGGCCTTTTGATGAGTTCAGCAAGGGAGACATCGTCTGTCACTGTAGCATTGCTCTTTTCTGCTTCAAGAAAACCTTCGCGGAGAATTTCTTTTGCAAGAACTTGAGGTGTATGGGCGGCGTAGAGCACTTCGCGATCGAGTGTCTTTTCTACAAGCCCCTTGCTGTCGGCCTGTTTAATGGTTGAGCGGATTGGAGAGGCCAGTGAGGCAGCGCCATATTGCTCTGCTGCACGGATGACCTTTTCGATCTCTTCTTGGAGGATGAGGGGACGGGCACCATCATGGATAAGTACGAACTCGCATTCTTCCGAAACAAGCTGAAAGGCGTTGAACAGAGAGTCTTGGCGTCGCTTGCCAGGTGGTGCAAAAGTGATCGCATCGTTATCTCGCTTGAAAATGGGCTGGTAGCGGGGTGCACAAACAACAATAACTTGGTGGGTGTGAGGAGATCGGCGCAGTGCATCCAATGCGTGGAGCGCAACGGGCTTGCCGTGGAGAGGGATATATTGCTTAGGAGTAGGGGCTCCCATGCGCAGGCCCAGGCCACCGGCTAGAAGGACAGCTGATACTTTGATCGAAGAGAGGCTCATAATAAATGCGAAACCTCAACGGGGTAGAACAGGTCTGCCCCGCTGAAATCGAAATCAATTAAGAAAGATGCTTGCTGACAGCTTTTGTCATATCAAACATGTTGATCGCTTTCTTCCCGAGAACTTTAGAAAGTTTGTCATCAGGAATGATGTTGCGCATGTTTTCAGGATCTTGTCTTTTGTGTTTTTTAATGTAGGCCCAAAGTTTTTTGGTAACTTCAGTGCGTGGCATCGGGCCTCTTCCCACAACAGCAGCGAGGTCATCGCTGATTTCCATTGGCTGCATGAATTTAGAATTGTTTTGCTTTGCCATGTTCGACTCCTTATAAAAGCAAATTAGGATCAAGGGCAGACTCCGCAGCGTTAATGATGCGGATGGTCCTTCGAGGCCTATTTCTTCCTCGAATGACAACTTGTACCCTCATAGAGCAATTATAGTCAAAAAAAATCGATTTTGGGAGAAGGAAAGAGCCTATTTCCATCCTTGAGGGGCGAATTCTTGCAATTTTCACGCCTTTCATGGCACCTTGATAAGGTATGATTACTGAAACTATCCATGCAGAAACTCAAGCAGCCAAGCTTGCGCCGCTAGCTGCGGGGCTACAGAAAGCAAAGACCTTTTCTGAGAAATATGCCCTGCTCGCTGGCTCTTTAGATGGTCAAAAAGCTCTTAGTACTTTGGAGGGAGTTTTAGGCCCCCTGAAAAAGGAAGAAGCTTTCATAGCTCTTTCCATCGTTGCCATTGGTCAGTCAGAGCGGCTGATAACTGCAATAACCACTTCAAAAAACCCGAAGAAGGCGTGGAACCTCTTGCTTGCTCAGCTGGAGTCTTTGGAAGCATTTTATTCCACCTTGGGGGGCATTGTGGGTTATCATGCCACAGCGCTTGCTCTTATTCGGGAAAATACGCTGCGAGGGAAGCAGCATCCTCAATATTTGGTTCCCAGAAGTGTAGATTTAACAGATTCTTCGGCCCCCTCCGTGCGCCGGTCTGTGGCCTTGGGGATTCAGGCGCTTCCCTCCATGGCGGAGATCTATCCCATCGGAGGTGCCGCTGATCGCCTTAGTTTGCGTGATGAAGTCACTGGAACGTATCTCCCTGCAGTGCGGCTTTCTTTCTGCGGGCGTAACCTCGTTGAGCATCTCATCGTAGACCTCGAGGCGCGTGAATATCTCCATTACAAACTGTTTGGGAAACAAATTACTACTCCGATTGCCATGATGACCTCTGAAGAGAAGAGCAATCGAGAAAATATTGAAGCCATTTTCGAAGAAAACCACTGGTTTGGTCGTCCTAAAGAGAGCTGTCGCATCTTTACTCAACCCCTCGTGCCGACAATGAATAAAAGAGGGGATTGGTGTTTTCAAGGCCCTCAAAAGCTGCTATCCAAGCCTGGTGGTCATGGTGTGCTTTGGAAATGCGCGGAAGATGCTGGAATTTTCGACTGGCTCTTGGATTTGGGAAGGAAGCACGCTCTCGTGCGCCAGGTGAATAACCTGGTCTCTGCAGTGGATCATGGCCTTCTAGCCTTTGCTGGGGTTGGGATAGAGAAGGGGAGCATATTTGGCTTTGCTGGCTGCCCTTCCCTCGAAGGAGCTAGCGAAGGGGTAAACGTGGTCGTCAAAAAAGATGAGGGCTTTTGTCTAACAAATATTGAGTATACCGAGTTTGCCAAACTCGATATTCACCCTGAAGCCCGATTCCCAACGAATACGAATCTCCTCTTTGCTGATTTGGAAGCCGTGCGCCACGCTGCCAAGGCAAGGCCTATTCCGGGGATGCTCATCAACGCTAAACGGATGCTGACCTATCGGCACAATCAAAGTCCTTCTCTTGATGAAGTGGTCCGTCTGGAATCCACCATGCAGAACATCGCCGATGAGTTTACCTCTGAAAAACGAGACGATCTGCCGACATATATTACGCATAACCGTAGAAGAAAGACCATCTCAACGGTTAAGCGTATCGCCAGCCCGGAATCAGGTTTTTTAAATACGCCAGAAAGATGCCTGCTGGATCGTCTGGAGAATCATCGTGAACTGCTTCTACAGCATTGTGGATTTGAGCTCCCTCCAGTCGTAGATGAGGGTAATTTTTTCCTTTACGGTCCATCTTTTGTTTTTGAATATCATCCCGCTCTAGGCCCTCTCTTTGAAGTCATCGGACAAAAACTTCGTAGTGGCCGGATGCATAAGGGAAGTGAGCTCCGTTTGGAGATCGCTGAGCTGGATGCCGAAAGGCTTGATGTCCAGGGGAGCCTGATCCTCACTGCAGCGACTCCTTTGGGCCACATAGATGAAAAAGGACAGCAGATCTACTCAGAGCAGGCCGGTAGGGCCCGATTCAAGGATGTCCGTATCCGAAATCGAGGGATCAATGAGGAAGTTGAACAGGATTTTTGGCGTTTGCCTCTTGCTCATAAAGAAAAATGTGAAATTATCATCGAGTCAGGCGGGGAATTCGTTGCGGAGGGAGTCATTCTTGAAGGAGACCTCTCTATTCACGTTCCCTCGGGCTTTTGCGTGACAGCGACTATGAAAGAGGGAAAACTTTCTTTAATAAAAGAGCCCATTAAAAATGGCCCGTCCTGGCATTGGAACTATTCGTTTGGCGAAAACGATAAAATCACGCTTTTTCGCGGGTAAGGGCGGCGTTTAAACAATCCTCTATCGAAGAGCCCTAAGATCCAGTATCTGGTGATCTATCTTCCCTTATTGAACCAAGATGGCATGGGTTCATCTTTTTTGCGCAAAAAAAAGCAAGCGAGGGAAATTCCCTGCTTGCTTTTTTCGTAATTCAAATCCAGTGGATTTAAGCTTTTTGGCCACCAGCTGGTAGTGGATCTGGACGTGAGCTGCTGCAGCACATCGCATTGAAAAGACCCATGAGGATGATACCGAGACCAAAACTAACAAGACCAATGATAGCCTCGGTCTTGTGCTCTTTAAGGAAGTCGGAGAGATTTCCGAATTGTTCTGCAAAGAGTTTTCCAATCGCTTGGAAAAGGGGCGCCACAAATTCAGCGACCTTTTTGGCGCCTTCGCCAATTTTTTCGCCGACAAAAAGAAATCCGTTACCTACGGCTTTTCCAGCGTTTTGTATATGTCCCCAGAAACCTACTGATTCCTGCGCGACGGGTTCTGCAATTGCTGCCATTTGTTACCTCCTATAGAAAGTGAATATTAAGGTGTCTTGGGTAGTCCCCATTTATAAAAATCAGGTCCATTATACCTGGTTCCGGATTAATGTAAAGAGTCGATTAAGAGTATTTTTGATTTTTTTTCTCAAAGAGAGTTTTGGTAGGGCAATTAAAAACTTTACGTTCCCTTCATTGCAGATTATCAGGTGCGGGCGTACCCTAAGGAAGTCATGAATGAACAGCAAATAGAGCAGATTAAAAGTATCGAGAATCGCCTTCTTCACATGTGGAGGTATCTTTGACTTGGAAAACAAAGAGCTTCAAGTTAGTGGCGTAGAGCAGAAAATGGAAACCCGAGGTTTCTGGGATGATGCAGCAGCAGAAGCTCAAAAAGTCATTAATGAGTCCAACCAGCTTAAGGCTTGGACCGTTCCCTATAATCAAATTAAAAATAAATTTCAGAATGTCCGTGAGATGCTTCCCGAAATAAATGAGGAAGAGGAGCCCGAGTTCTATCAGGAGCTGATCGAGGAGCTCGATGCTGTTCAGAGCCAACTGGAAGAGCTAGAAGTCCGCAGAATGCTCTCAGGGGAGCTCGATCCAAAAAATTGCTTTCTAACGATAAACTCAGGAGCAGGAGGTACAGAGGCCTGTGATTGGGCGGATATGATGTCTCGAATGTATGAACGTTATGCCTTAAAAAAGGGATGGAAAGTCGAAACGATTGATCGCGTTGCTGGTGATGTTGCAGGGATAAAAAGTGTGACGCTCAAAATTAGTGGCGCGTTTGCCTATGGCTATTGCAAAGCAGAAAAAGGTGTGCATCGTCTGGTTCGCATTTCTCCATTCGATTCCAATGCAAGGCGCCATACCAGCTTTGCTTCTGTAGATGTCACTCCTGAGATTGATGATGACATCAACATTGACATCCGTCCTGACGATTTGCGAGTGGATACCTTTCGCTCATCAGGTGCCGGAGGTCAGCACGTCAATACTACCGATTCTGCGGTGCGGATGACCCATTTGCCCACAGGTATTGTCGTCTCTTGCCAAAACGAGCGAAGCCAGATCAAAAATCGGGACACCTGCATGAAGCTGCTCGCTTCTAAGCTCTATGAAAAGGAGATCTTGGAGCGCGAGGATAAGATCAAAGAGATCAGCGGCGAAAAGAAGGAAATTGCCTGGGGTAGTCAAATACGCAACTATGTGTTCCAGCCCTACACGCTTGTCAAAGATACCCGAACAAAATATGAAGAGGGAAATATCGACGAGGTGATGAATGGAAACCTCGATGGGTTTATTATCGCCTTTTTGAAGGAACATGGCTAAAACATGGATTTAGACATTCGTTACACGGTGAATGAAGATGAGCCCTATCTGCGGGACTGGCTCCACGCTCCAGGTATGATGCACTGGTTCCCTATCGGCAATGAAAAGGAGCTGGATAATGGGGCTAAAGTATGGATGGCCTACAGCCGTTTCAGCGCCAGCTTAACTGCAGCAAGAGATGGAACCCCTGTCGGGATGGCTACTCTCTTTTTAATGCCCTACCGTAAGGTAGCACACCACTGCCTCTTTAAGATCATTGTCGATCCCAAATATCAGCGCCAGGGAATCGGTGAGTCACTGCTCAAAAACCTCATGCATCTAGCACGACACTACTTTCGCTTAGAGCTTATTCATATTGAAGTCTTTGAAGGCAATCCCATGATTCAGCTTTTAGAAAAAATGGAATTTCGCCGCTTTGCTTATCAAAAGGATTATGTGAAAGAAGAGGGCAGATACTTTGCTCGAGCCCTCTATGAAAAGGAGCTTATCTGATGGTCGACCGGTCAAAATGTGAGATTCGTATTTCAGTGCCAGAGGATGAAATCTATCTGACCCGATGGTTACTCAATCCTGAATCGCTCCTCTATTTCCCTATGTCGGATCCTCGTGAGGTTCAGCAATCGGTGCGTATTTGGCTTGATTATTACAAGCGAGAAGCCGTTTGGACAGCGCTGTGGGAGGGTGAGCCTTGCGGGAGCGCAGTACTGAATTTGCAGCCCTATGAAAAATTCGCTCACCAGTGTCTGCTCTCCATCATCGTCGACGAGGAATATCGCAATAAGGGGATAGGCACAGCTCTTATGGAGGTTTTGATCGAAAATGCGAAGGAGAAGTTTCATATTGAGATATTGCATCTAGAGGTCTACGGAGGTAATCCTGCCATTAGTCTCTACAAGCGGTTTGGATTCAAAGAATTTGGCTCGCAGGACCATTTCATCAAAGAGCCAGGGGGTGGGTATCGCTCAAAGGTTTACATGGAGAGGAGATTATAGTGGCTGGACATAGTAAATGGGCGAACATCAAACACCGAAAGGGCAGAGCGGACGCTGCCAGAGGTAAGCTCTTCTCTCGAATTACCAAAGAGATCATCAGCGCTGTAAAGCAGGGCGGTCCGGATCCCAAAACAAATGCAAAGCTACGTCTTGTCCTGCAAAAGGCAAAAGCTGCCAATCTTCCCAGCGACAACATCCAGCGTAACATCAAAAAGGCAACGAGTGCCGATCAAGATGACTTCATCGAAATGACCTATGAGCTCTACGGACATGGAGGTGTCGGGATCATTGCGCTTGTTATGACAGATAACAAAAATCGGACCGCTTCGGAGTTTCGTATTGCCACCAATAAAAAAGGAGGCTCGATGGCAACTCCTGGCTCTGTGGCTTTTAATTTCGATCAAAAAGGGGTCATCCAAGTCCAAAGAAGCTCTGCTGTGGAAGATGAGCTCTTCCTCCAAGCGACAGAGTGTGGGGCTGAAGATTTTGATGTAGCCGAAGATCTCTATATGATCATCACAGCCCCCGACAAACTCTATGACGTAAAAGAAAAACTTGAGTCTGCGGGAGTGATTTGTCAGGAAGCCAATTTAGAAATGATACCTAAAATTTATGTTGACTGTGACGCTGAGACGAAGAGTTCCAATCAGGAGCTCTTAGATTGGCTTGAAGGGATTGAAGATGTTGATATTGTCTTTCACAACATGAATGAATAGGGATAATTTTTTTCACTCTTCCCTGTCCACCACATTTGTGATACAATGCTGTGCAAAAATATAGGTTGTCATGGGTCAGCCAATAGGTTTTGCAGATTTTTTTCTTGCCGCTTCTCGGGTAGAGGGTTGGGACAGTGAGATCATCGTCGAAGATGGGCGGGTCATCCCTGTTGAGAATAAGAGCCAGGAAACGTGCCTTGAAAAGGCTCGATGGGCCACATGGCAGGCTTTTGAGCAGGCTGTGAGCTCCCTGTTTCCAGGAGATCGGTTAGGCGACATTCTCCATAAATACTCCTTTCCACTAGGCGACATGGCCAGGGATGGAACATTTGCGCTTGTTCAGCGGATGGTCAATAAAATTGCGACAGGAGCTGCGCTTCCTTCCGTAGTGGACCTTTCTCAGCTTGCAACGCGCGAATTGATCGTTATGACCCCTCAAGAAATAGGGCATACTTATAACGAGGCATGCAGGGCTGCTTATTTGGCTCCTTCGACAGCCCCTTTATCAGATGTCAGAGGTGGCCCGAAGCAAGCACACGAATATCTGATCCAGGACTTCTGCCTTCAGGATAAAAAGTTGGTCTCTCTCCTTCAGGGGGTACAGCATCTGGATTGGGAGACCTATATGGAACGATTGACAATGGCCATTAACGGCCATGAAATTCCTGAGGGCACGGTCATTCCAGCCCCAGGGTTTCCAAAAGGCTCTCCAGATTTTTATGAAGTCTATCAGGTGGTTGCGGGCAAAGGACTCTATGCAATTGCCTTGAAGCCCTGTTCATTTAAATCAGCTCTTCCACCGCTGCTCTGCTTTCGTTGCACACAGTCTTCTTTGGGAGCCATAGACGCTGTCCATACATGGACGAATAATGCCCAAAAAAACATTGGCGAGAAGGGCTATACTGCCTGCAAAGAGGCGCTTACAGAATTGCTTCAAGATAGAGCGTTTAATCCTAATGGAAAAATCACACTTGCAGCTTACAGCCTTGGAGGTGCCCACGGAGGTCTATTCTTTCGTGACCATTGGCGCTCTGTAGATAACGCCTATTTCTATCGCAGTGTGCACAATACAGAAGGGGTAGCGGAACAACTCGCCTCGGAAATTAACCAATTGCCTCCAGCCTTTCCAGGGCCGAGTATTTATATCGACCGCGTGACGGGTGATTGGGCAAGTTATGCTGGCTACCGACATGTGGGTCATGGGATTACTCATCTCGGGACTTGGATTAGAGTAAGAGAATTTGACTTAGGGTTCATACCGAAAAATTTCGCAGAGTGGTTTAATCTGCATAGCATGCGCGCGCTTGATCTGAAAGCGCAGCCACCAAAACGCCTCTACTTCCGCGATGAGCTATTCCATGAGCTGGATAATAAGCTGCGCGGCGAAACGATCAAACAATACGAAAAGCTGCGCAGGACGTTAGGAGATAAAATTCTCTATTATGTCTTCGAGTTTTTCTATCGCATTTTTGGATTCATCTTCGACCTAATGGGCATTCGAATCTTCAGATCCAGTGATAATGCGGGTTAGTTTAGTCGACCCTGAAGAAGTCCCTTCGCCGTATACCGAACATATTTCGAAACTTAGATTTTGGCCATGTCAGCTTTTCCCGCTGATTTAGCGCCTTCTTCGCGCACCGTGTCAATGAACACGGCTGCTTGTCGAAGTCAAAAAATCAGCGAGGCCTCTTTGCCAAATTCCCAATTTTCGAAACCTGTTCGGTATAAAATGCCCCTTTTTCCAAAAAACCGCTCCTCGTCCAACCCCATAGGGTTGAACTCGCCCGCTCCTCCCCAAATCTACACCCTTAAAAGAACTTCTTATGCGGGGATTAGGTAGCAGTCACGGGTTTTACTATCGAGGATCTCATAGAGGAGGCAAATTTTTCTCATGGCGGGATCTTACTTCTTCAGGGTCGACTAGTTTAGCAAATTCCCACACTCGGATAAAGGCCGTGAGAAAGACGGCAAGACTAAAAATTACCGCAAACCAGGTGAATAGGGTCGGGATAAGCAGCATGGCGCCAAAGAGGAGAAATGCCTCGGCACGCTCGATGATCCCAGGACTATAATAAAAGCCTTTCTCCGAATCATTTTTCGCGAATATCCCCACAACCAGAAAGGTGGTAATGCAGATAAAGGCACTTCCGACCATCAGGAGGCAATGGAGTCCTCGGGCCTCTGGGGCGATAAAAAAAAGCCCTAAAATAACAGCAAACTCTACCAAGCGATCTGCTGTGATGTCCAACACTGCCCCGAGAGGTGAGGTTAACCCCCTAAGGCGAGCAACCGTCCCATCCAGGGTGTCAAGATACCCAGAGAGCACAAGGGAGAGGAAGGCGAGCTGTGGTATCCCCAGAAAACAAAAAAGGGGAATCGTGAGACCGAAGAATAGAGCGGCCATTGTGAGCAATGAGGGGTGGCACCGCTTGATGAGCGGTAGCAGGGGGTTTACGCAAATTTTTTGGTAGCCATTGCGCCATTTACTATCGATCATGTTTACGTGCCTTCCATTTTTTAAA
>SDBV01011824.1_pt1 | contig 11254 bp, 7 predicted proteins | sample 2277081 | NCBI WGS metagenome assembly SDBV01 (sample SAMN10402039, study PRJNA504765) | marine sediment metagenome | isolation source: marine sediment core GS10_PC15, 223 cmbsf | place: Arctic Ocean: Southern Knipovich Ridge | collected 2010
AATATGGCGGAACCGGGCTTGGACTTTCAATATCATCAAGACTTGTCGAGATAATGAAAGGAAAGATATGGGTAGAAAGTGAAGTAGGCAAAGGAAGCACATTTCACTTTACAGCAAGGTTTGATATTTCCCATAAATCAGTAAAGCAGGAGCATTCTCAAGAGATTGTTAACTCTGAATATAAGTTTTTAGATAACCAGACAAAGGATAAAGACGGACAAAAAATTCATATCCTTCTTGCTGAAGACAACGACATCAGTCAAAAATATGCAATCCGAATTTTAGAAAGAGAAGGTTATTCTATAGAAGTTGCGAATAATGGAGAAGAAGTACTTGAAGGTTTGAAGAAAGAGCACTTTGATATTGTTTTGATGGATGTACAGATGCCTAAAATGGACGGTATTGAGGCCACTCAGGCAATCAGAAACTCAAAGGACAGTACCTTTGACCCTGAGATTCCAATAATAGCTGTAACATCTCATGCGTTTGAAGAAGAAAAAGAGCGGTGTCTGAAAGCTGGAATGAACGGCTGTGTTACAAAACCTCTTGATAAGGAAGATCTTTTCGAAAAGATTGAAAAACTTGTTCAATCAGAAGACATTATTTCTTGAATTCATTTAAATACTGAAAGATGAATATATATCATCAAACCTCGGGGAGACCTCATTAAACGCCTCCAGCACTTTCGGGTCAAAATGTTCAGGCAGTGTCCTTCCGTCCCCCTCTGTTATTATACTGACGACTTTTGAATGGTCAAATGCGGGCTTATAGGACCTTTCACTCCTTAATGCGTCATACTGGTCCACTATCATTACTATCCTGCCTTCCAGCGGTATTTCTCCCCCCTTTATTCCCCTCGGGTATCCTGTCCCGTCCCACCTTTCATGATGAGTAAAGGCTATGGATTCCGCCATCTGCAGTACAGGGTGCGAAGAGCCCCCGACAATCCTTTTTCCCTCTGTCGTATGTGTCTTCATTATACTGAATTCCTCCGCAGTGAGAGGTCCCGCCTTAAGCAATATATTGTCGTTTATGCCAATCTTTCCAATGTCATGAAGAGGGCTTGAAAGTTTTACTGTACGGACAAAATCAATCGGCATCCCCAGGGTCCTGGTAACAAGCTCCGAGAATATGCCTATCCGGGCTACATGCGCTCCTGCTTCGGTGTCCCTGAATTCAGCTACTGTGGTTAACCGGCCTACCAGGTCTTTGCTGAAATTTTCCGAGAGTTTCTGGGCTGTTTCCAGCTCCCGTGTCCTCTTTTTGACCATATCTTCAAGATAAAGCTTATAGTTCTCCTTTAATTTCAGAAAATGATTATACTCCTCGGCCTTTTTGATTATCTGGATAAGATATTCCGGGTGATAAGGTTTTATGATAAAGTTAAAGGCTCCCCTGTTTAAAGCTTCTACCGCCAGGTTCAGGTCAGCATAACCTGTCATCAGGATTACAGGCAAAAGAGGATTTTCTCTACGTATTTCCTTAAGGAGGTCAAGCCCTGAAATCCCCGGCATTTTGATGTCGCTAAGAACAATATTAATGCTGTCCCCCTTTATTTTATCCATTGCTTCAGCCGGATCACTGCAGATAACTACCGAATAATTCTTCTCCGCAAGTATCTGTGATGCGGTATCCAGGACATACTGCTCATCATCAACAATCAGGACCTTGCACTCAGTCTCTGCGGCCATCTTCAACAACCTCCCTTATCTTTGATAAAAAATAATCCGGCTGGATAGGTTTTGTAACAAGGACAATATTTTTATCAAGCATTTTTTTCCTGGCCAGAATATCCGCCGTGTACCCGCTGGTAAAAATAGCTTTCATTTCAGGCCTCATCTGCTTAATCTTTTCATATGCCTCGTTCCCGTTCATCACCGGCATAATAACATCAAGTATGAGAAGATCAATATCATCTTTATGTTCACTGAATTTTTCCACCGCATCTATCCCGTTCTCAGCCACTATCACACCATATCCGTAATTTATAAGAATTTCTCTTATAGAGTCCCTTACTGCCGGATCATCTTCCGCCACCAGAACTGTCTCGGATTTGCTCTTTAAATTCTTGCGCTGCAGCGCTTCACTGCCTTTGACCGGGGTCTCTATCTGAGGGAAATATATCATAAATGTTGTTCCGACACCTGACCCTGTATTTACATCAATATATCCCTTGTGCTCCTTCACTATACCATAAATTATTGAAAGTCCAAGCCCTGTGCCCTTCCCTACTTCTTTGGTCGTGAAAAAAGGCTCATAGATTTTAAGTTTTGTTTCCTCGTCCATGCCCGTACCGGAGTCCGTAATCGAGAGCAGAGCATATTTTCCCGGCCTGCCAAAACCATGCAGCTTTATAAAATCATCATCTATTTCAGCAAGTCCTGTTACTAAAGTTAATGCCCCTCCTTCAGACATGGCATCCCGTGCGTTTGTAACAAGATTCACAATAACCTGCTCTATCTGGGTCTTGTCCGCTATTATTGTCGGTTCCTGGGACGTTAGTTCCGTTTTAAGCTCTATGTCTTCAGTTATAAAGTTTAACAGCAGGTTCTGTATCTCCCTGATGATATCATTGATCCTGACAGGAATGAACTCATAATATTGTTTTCTGCTGAATGCAAGAAGCCCCTGCGTTATCTGGGCAGCCCTGTCCGACAGCGCAATTATTTTATCAAGATGATCCATAGACGGATCGTTTTTGCCCAACCTGTTTTTCATAAGATAACTGTAACTTATAATGGCAGTGATAATATTGTTGAAATCATGGGCAACACCTCCCGCAAGCTGGCCTATAGCATCCATTTTCTGGGCATGTAAGAGCTGTGTTTCCAGCTTCTTCCGATCTGTGATATCAAGTATGACCGCCAGGATACATTGCTCACCCTCGATGTCTATCATTTCTGCAGAGGTAAGCACTGTAAGGATGTCTCCTGTTTTTGTGCGTAATCCTGTCTCCACATTATTAATAAATCCGTGTTCCTGAAGATGGCTTACCAGGTTATTCCGCATATCAGGCTCCGACCATATATCAAGTTCTGATTCAGTATGTGCGATCACATCATCTCTGCTGTATCCGCTGACATTCAGGAAGGTGTCATTAACATCTACAAACTGCCCCTCCTGGAGTGTACTAATAGCTATTAAGGTAGGGCTTGAACGGAATGCCTTTGAGAATTTCTCTTCTGAAAGACGCAGGGCATCCTCCGACCTCTTGCGTTCGGTTATGTCCCTGAAGGCGCTGATCATATAGGTCTTACCTTTTAATGTTACCGGAGATGCTGCAATATCAGCGTAAAAAGTAGTTCCGTCCTTTCTTTTAACAGGTATATCAAGGGCTATGCTCTCTTCACCCCTTGCAAGTCTGTCAAACTGTTCCATTACAAAAGGAAGGTCTTCGACCGGATGAATGTCCTTCACCCCCATATTATGGAGATCTTCATGACTGTACCCGAGCATTTGAGAAATCTTTTTGTTGCAGCCGTAAAATCTCTTCTCATTCTCCCCAGCTATCAATATCCCATCCATTGCATTTTCAAAGATATTCTTGAATTTGTCTTCAGACTCCTTAAGGGCCTCCTGGGCATCCACAAGTGCTTTTTCCCTCTCAATTTCTTTAAAGACCCTTTTTATCACATGAGGGAGAATATCAGCCAGCCCCGCACTTTTTATGATATAATCCCTGGCGCCCATTTTCATCATCTCAACCGCTGTCTTCTCGTCCCCCTGTCCGGTAATAATAATGAAAGGGACCTTCAGGTCCTTCTCTGCAAGTGTGCTGACAACCTGCTTGCCCGTCATGTCCGGAAGAAGGTAATCCAGCAGCAGTATCATATTCTGACTTTCCTTCACTCTGGCAATGGCGTCCGCTCCTTTAGTCACCCCTTCTGTCCTGAAACCTTCTCTCTGCAGGCTCTTCTGTATCAAACGGTTCATTCCGCTGTCGTCTTCAGCAACAAGGATAGTAACCGCTTGCCCTCTTCGTTTTTCAGCTTCGTTTGATTGTCCTTCAGATAGTTTCATATCAAAAATAAAAGACCCACAGACAAGACCTTACAGTCTAGCCGTTTATTTTAGGGATTTCCACAACAAGGAGAAAAAGTCCCAATTGTTTAATAACCCCGATAAACTGATCATAATCAACAGGTTTCGTTACGTAATTACTGCATCCCATGTCATGGCACTTTTCTACCTCTTTAGGATCATCAGTAGTGGTCACCATAATTATCGGTATTTTCCTCAGCTCTTTGTCTTCCTTTATCTGCCTGAGTACTTCGACCCCGTCAGCCCTTGGCATGCGGATATCAAGAAGCAAAAGATAGCTCCCGCCTTTTTCCCTGTGGGGCCCGTCTCCTTTGAAGAAAAGAAAATCCAGAATCTCCTGTCCGTCTTTAAAATGAATGATACTATTTTTAATGCCTGACCGTTCGAGGTTCTTGATAATAAGCGCTGCATGTCCCTCGTCATCCTCGGCAATCAATATAACCACTTCATTTTTCAATTTCATCTCCTTCCTTTCTTTCTAATATAATTATGATGGTAATGATATATAAAATTCAGTTCCATTTCCAGGTTCCTGATGAAAAACCTTAATAATACAGACTGTAACACAATCCTGTCCGCTAAAGAATAGGGGGAATTCCCTATATAAAAATAATGTGGAATATTATGTGTTCAAAATCATTAAATTCCCGGCAGAGATATGTAGAACCTGCTTCCCGTTCCCGGTTCTGATTCCAGCCAGATCTTCCCATTGTGTCTCTGGAGGACCCTCTGGACTATGGTCAATCCCAGCCCTTCACCGGAACTGCTCTCCGGCTCAAGCTGATGGAATATCTCAAATATCTTGTCCCTGTATTCTGGCTCAATGCCTATTCCGTTGTCCTGAACACAATAAACAGATTGGCCGTTTTCCTTATATCCTGAAATACTTATCCGGCCCGGCTTGTTGTTCCCCAGGTATTTCAGGGCATTTTCTATCAGGTTGGAGAACACCTGGTTCAACTGCAATTCATCTCCCATACAGGCAGGCAGATCGGATATTTCCGTTTTTACGTTACCCTCTTTAAGCCGGAATTCAAAAATACTTAAAACATCATCCAGGAGCCTCTGCATATCAAGCTGTTCTATCTTTAGCTTGTCCCTGCCAAGACGCGACAACTTTAAAAGTCCTGTAAGCAGCGAATCCATTCTTGCTACACTAATGGTAATATATTTCAGCGACTCGGCAATATCTGTCTCCACAATAGAATCAGCTTTTTTTCTTATATCCTCAGCCGGAATACTGCTCCGGACCACAGAAGTCAATTCATTAATAGATTTTTTCAGTTCCTGGCTGAACCCATGAATGTTTACAAGCGGTGTTCTCAGGTCGTGTGACGAGGCATAGATGATCTGTTCCAGCTCCCTGTTCTTCAGCGCCAGTTCCATATTCAGGAGTTCACGTTCCTTTTCGATCTTTTTGCGTTCGGTGATGTTGCGGCAGAGAGCAGTTAACCGTTTGCCGTCAGAAGTTTCATGCATTGTAGCATTGACCAGGATGTTTATACGTGAACCGTCAGGATTCAGATAAACAGTTTCAAAATCCTGGATAGAGCCCCCTTCAATACAGCTGGCCACAGCAGCCGTGTTTTCCACCTTGCTCTCCGGTGCTGTCCATTCGATCATGGAACGGCCCAGGACATCCTTGAAATTTCTCTCTCCTGTCAAATGCAGGTACGGCTCATTCGCCTCAATAACAACACCTTTATCATCAACCACGACAAATCCTGTTTCCGTATTCTCAACAAGGAGGCGGTATTTTTCTTCACTCTCAAGAAGGGCATCTTCAATCCTCCTGCGTTCGGCAATTTCCTCTAGAAGGTCCTGGTTTATATCATTCAATTTCCTTGTTCTTTCCTGTACACGTACTTCCAGTTCATCCTTGGCTTTCTGGAGCATATCTTCACTCTCTCTGCGCAGGACTATCTCTTTTTCCAGAGGTATCATGGCCATTCCCTTAACTGTCCGCCATAAAACTGCGCCGAGAATAAATATTAAAATAAATGAACCTGCAATCAGCTGCATCTGAAGTCTGCTCAAGATATTTTCAACATGGGAAAAGTCTCTGACTACTCTCAGAGCAATCAGTTCCTTGCCGGCATATTGAACTTTCTGCTCTGAAGAATACGTATTTAAGCTTGCTGATTCAGACTCGTATTCCAGAAGGACAAAATCATTGGGCATTGAGGCCTTGAGCGCTATAATTTCATCATGCTCTTCAGCCCACTGGGTCAGGAATTGTTCAACTTTGGAATACTCCTGTTTAAGCAGCGGTTCCCTGACAAATGTCCCTAACAGATCCAACTCGCCTTTCATATGACTTCTTACTTCGTCCATTAGCAGTCCGCGCTGTTTAGACACTATCAAAACATCCACTGAAATCAGAAAAATCAGCAGGATGCCCATGAATGCCAGAAGCGTGCGGGTGTATTTAAAAGGAGAAAGTTCTGTCACGGCTTAATTCCTGCTTCCGCCAGCGTCTGCAAAATAGTGCGCAGGTTGTTGTAATCCTCATCACTTGCGGGCACCATACCGGTCATTGAGGACTTGATTGAAGACATAATGATCTTGCCCCATTCATTATTTTTCAGGTCAAACAGGGCCTTTCTCAGCAATTTTACTTTTCCGGGGGGGAGGTTTTTTCCTGTGATAAATAAATGCTCCGATATTTTCGGGGTTTTCATGAGGATCTTTAACCCTCTTTTTTCATATTTGTAAAAGACCGCCTCCTTAACAGCACCCGCATCATAATCCCCTGCCAGAACCCCAAGTGCAACATTTTGATGATTTTTCAGAAATGCATGAGCGGCCAGTTTATCGACCCCCACCCCTTCTTTTATTAACATATATCGCGGCACCAGATGGCTCATTGTAGAGTTCGGGTCACCAAACGCAAAACGTTTGCCTTCAAGGTCCTTCAGATTATTTAAAAGACTCTCTTTTCCGGCAATTATTATGCCCTGAAATGAGGGTTTGCCTTTAATCTCCAGACGGGCAAGTATGGGTTTCTTTCCATAAAGGGCAGTGACCTTTACATAGCTTGCCGGCCCCATATAGGCAATATCAACTTCATCTCTGCCTATTTTATCTATGTGTTCCTGGTAGTCTTTTGAGATCTGAATTCTGACCGGCTGGTCGAGCTTTTGGCTCAGGTAATTCGTCAATGGAGTATACCGTTTAACAAGCTCTGTTGCGGGCAGGTATGGATGTACAGAAAAAATCAGTGATTTTTCAGCATCTGCAGGCCCTGCAAAAGAAATACTCGCAATGATTAATAATACATATAAAATTAATTTCAATTTCAGAATTGACATATATACCTCTTTTCGGTTAAAAAGAACACTTTGTTAAACAAAATAGTTTTATCTTTTAATAGTTTTATATGTCCCGCATAAAAAAATCAATACTAATAACGTTTCATTATAGGTATTTGCTTTTTTATCCGTTTTTTTTATAATCTAATTAGATGTACGTATACTTATTTTATTAGTCAATTTAAGGAGGTTCACAAATGGTAACAGTATCGGATGAAGCAGCAGAAAAAACCAAAGAGATATTATCTACCGAGGGAAAAGCTGAATGGGGGATGAGGTTCTATACCGCAGGCAGCAGCTGCTGCGGCCCTTCCTATGGAATAGACATCGTTGAAAACCCTGATGACGGAGATGAAGTCGTAGAAAAAAACGGCACAAAGTTTTTCATCGAGAAAACCACGTCAGAAAAGATGAACGGAATGGAAATTCACTTTGTCGATGACGGACAGCAGCAGGGATTCGTACTCAAAGGCGACCAGCCGCCATCATGCGGTCCGGAATGCGGATCTTCCTGCGAATAGAAAAACGCGAAAATGTAGGGGCGACCCGGTGGGTCGCCCTTTTTTAATGTTCTGATTTCTGCAGTATTAATGATTATCGAAGTGGAAAACTATATGTTTTAACTTCCGAGCTTCCGCGCTTCAAATCTTCCGATCTTCCGCTCTTCCGCGCTGACCATCCTTAAAAATATTTCCGCCACTTCAGGGTCAAAATGTGTGCCGGAAAGTGAGCGTATATGTTCAATCACTTTGTCTACAGGCCATGCAGGCCTGTACGGACGGTCCGAACAGAGCGCATCCCATACATCCGCAATAGCAAACATCCTCGCTGCAAGAGGTATTTCATTTCCTTTGAGTCCCCTGGGATACCCTGTTCCGTCCCATTTTTCGTGATGACAGTAGGGAATATCAATTGAGGATTTCAGGTAATCTATCCCCTGCAGCATATCGCGCGCATAATCAGTATGGCACTTCATTATTTCCCATTCTTCGCCGGTCAGCTCATCTGGTTTCAGCAATATCCTGTCAGGGACTCCCATTTTGCCGATATCATGCAGGAGTGCTCCCCATTTAACATGTACAAGTTCTTCATCTTTCATTCCCATATCTTCAGCAATTCTAAGCGTTATTTCCGTAACTCTCTGAGAGTGGCCCTCTGTTTCTTTGTCTCTCATATCCATTGCATGTGACCAACCAACAATAGTGCTGTCATAAGCGCTTATAAGTTCATTTCGCGAACTCTGAAGGTCATTGAACAGGGCAGCGTTGTCAATAGCGATTGAAACCTGGTCTGCAATGGTTTCAAGAAATTCCAGCCAGTCCGGTTCCGCATCCATATGTAAACGATGAAACAACTCCATAACCCCTTTAACTTCCCCCTTGGCAACCAGAGGGACGGCAAAGTATGTGATAAAGCCCTCCGTTGTGAAATCTTTTGAATTCGAGAAAGCACCCGGCTCTTTTCCCAGGTCACTTACAGTGATGGTTCGCCTTTCCTTAGCAGCGCTTCCTCCGTAACCCTCACCAAATTTCAGCCTTGTATGTTTCAGCGCGCTTGAGCGAAAACCCTTGCTGACCATATATTCCAGCATCTGAGTGTGACGGTTCAGTATAAGAACGGCAGCAGCATCAATTCCGAGTTGAGTCGTGACCTGTTCAACAAGATGATCAAACGTAGCACGCAGGTCAAGACTGGAATTAACGGCCTTTTCAATGGAATGCAGCACATTTAGACGGCTGAACTGAAGTTGTATCAAGTCTTCGGTCCTTTTACGGTGTGTAATGTTTTTGGCAATAACAAAAAGGTAATTACCAGACACTGTACCACTTACTTCCACGGTCATTTCCTCACCGTCTTTTCTTCTTATAATAAATTCTCCGGAACACTTTCCTGTCTCTTTAAGCTTTTCAAATTCCTTTTTATATTCATCTTTCTGAAAAGGGACAATACGGTCTCCTGAGACAGTCCCGATTATTTCGTCTTTTGAGTAACCCATTAATTCACTAGCAGATCTGTTAATATCCAGTATTTTCCCAGTCTTTCCATCTGTAATGAATATCATGTCAGCAGAAGTCTCAACTACACTGCGATATCTCCCTTCGCTTTCCTGCAGGTTCTTCTCAAACTCCTTGCGTTCGGAAATGTCTCTAACTACATGTATTACGTTGATTACCTCCCCATCTTTAAATATAGGGGCAGTCGAGATTGACAACCAGCGTCCGACTTCAGGCTCAAATGTCTCTATTTTTTCAGGTTTCCTCGAAACTATACATTTCATGGCAGGGCAGCCATTTATATGAGATTCTTTATTATGGAAAATGCGGTAGCATTTTTTACCGGTCAACTCCTCTTCGGACATGCCCAGCAGTCTCCGCAGGGAAGCATTGCCTTTCATTATGTTTCCTTCTAAATCATGAATCGAGACCGAGTCATCCATCGAGTCAAAAGTATGCTGCCACCACTTCTGGCCCTCCAGGAGGCTCTCCGACATGTAATTGAATGATGCGGCAAGCTTGCCTATCTCATCCCCTGATCTGTCGAGCAGCTGATATCCCAACTTTCCACTGGATATCTCTTCAGTTCCCTTTAATATCTTTTCTATCCTGCTGGAGACCCATCTTGAATTTATATACCCGGTTAAAATCAGAAGAAACAGGGCCCCTATCATAAAAGCAAATATAGTCCTGGCAACTTCATCTCTTGCTTCGAGTACATCTGCCGCCGGGATATGGATGCCGTAGATAGCTTTTTCTTCATGGTTAAATGCCAGGGGCCCGTATATCATCATGTGGGGGACATTTATGTGTAATTCCTTTATGAGAAAAGGTCTTTTAAATGTCCTTACACGTTTAACGACTTCCGAAGAAATCACTTCATGGGCTTCCGGTGTGTCCCATCCCATATTGATCATTTTTCCGTTCAGGTCATAGAAGATAACATGATATATCTCACTGGCCCCTTCTACGTATTCGAGTACCGGTTTCTTAAGGACCCTGCCGGCAATAATGATATTGGGTTTATCTCTTGTACTGCTCGATACGACAGTAACCGCATAAAGTTTTTCATTCAATAAATATATTGAGGACAAATGTGTTCCCAGAAGCCCTCTGTCGATTATGTCCAGACCGGATATATTTTCAAGGGATATATCGTTATTGTGAAAGGATGAAAATATATTCCTCCCATGGTCTACAGCAGCAATAAAATCCAGCTTCTGGCTGAGTTTTACAGGAAGTAGTAATCGTGACAGTTCTGAATTATTGTTTGTACGAAGTGCTGACTCAAAGAGAGGGATGTCTATTAATAATTTCAGGTCCTGCTGAAGCTCTCCCAGTTCGTCGTTGACAAATTTGACCGTTGAAGATGAGAGATGCGAAAGGTGTTCATTGACCCTTTTCTCCAGAAACGAGGTATTCAGGTTTATCACATAAGGCGTCAGCACCGCAAAAATTACAATGATAATTAAAACAACGGGAATTGACAGTTTGAAAATTAATTTATTGTATATGAATTTTCTCAATATCTTTACTCAAACGGGATATAACCCTTTTTCTTCAGAATATCGCTTCCTTTTGCACTAAAGATAAAATCTATAAACTCTTTGGCCAGCCCTTCAGGCTCGCCCTTGACTACAAACCCCTGCGGCCTGGCCAGCTTGTAAGAACCCTCGTTAACTTTTTCCGGTGAAGGCTGGATACCGTCCAGCGCCAGGACATGCAGGTCGTAGTTTTCCTTTATAATCGACGCCAGTGATGTATAACCGATACTGTACCTGGTGTTTATGAGGGCTATATCCATATCATGAGGATTTTCAATTTCTATGGCCTTGTCCGTGATATTCCTTTTCTTTTCAAAAAATGATTTTTTGTAGAGCAGGACTTTGGGAGATGAACCTTCATATC
>SDBV01011825.1_pt1 | contig 11254 bp, 12 predicted proteins | sample 2277081 | NCBI WGS metagenome assembly SDBV01 (sample SAMN10402039, study PRJNA504765) | marine sediment metagenome | isolation source: marine sediment core GS10_PC15, 223 cmbsf | place: Arctic Ocean: Southern Knipovich Ridge | collected 2010
ATGATAACCGGAATAACTGTTGTCTATAATACTAAGGGACTTATTGATCGAGCCATAAAATCTGTAAGAAAATTCTATCCTGAATTGCCTTTGATAATTGTTAACGGATCCACCCCGGGACATAAATGCGATATTTATTTAAAGTCAAATCCTTATGATAATTGCACTATTTACCATATAGGGAGCAATATAGGACATGGAAGGGGGTTAAATTATGGTTTTTCAATGTGTAAAACAAAGCAGGCATTACTTTTTGATAGCGATATTGAAATAAAAAAGGGAGGTATAATAGAAAAAATGCAGGTAAATCTTAAAGATTCAAGCTATGGAATAGGAGAAATATGCTATACGGATAAGAATGGAAGAAATGTTACTATTGGGATACCTTATTTGCATCCTTATTTTATGTTAATAAATAAAATTCAATATATGAAATACGATAAATTCGTACATCATGGAGCTCCTTGCATCAAAACGATGTTAGATTTATATGAGCAAAGTAAAAGCTCTATGCTTATTGAATTTCCTGTAAAAGATTTCATAGGACATGACAATAGAGGTACAAGAAATTTAAATCCCTCTAAATTTTTAACAAAAAATTGGGATAAAATATAATTATGGGTAACTATAGAAAACCAGAATATTACGATAAGGCATTTCAATTGGAGAAATATAATTGTCATTATTCGGAAACCGTATATTATAAGATGTGGGAAAAAGTAATTAGTTATATTGGTTATTCAGATGTTATTTTAGAAATAGGTTGTGGAACCGGTCAATTTGCACAAATGTTAATTGGTATATGTGGTAAATATGTAGCTTATTATGGCATTGATTTTAGTGAAGTTGCCATTGAAAAATCAATAGAAAGATGTGGGAAATATTTCCGTTTACATGATGCCAGAAAGCCATTGCCAGCTGATTATAATACTGTGATATGCTTAGAGACATTAGAACACATTGATAATGATATTTTAGTATTGGAAAATATAAAATCCGGAACTAAATTTATTGGATCTGTACCTATTCTAAATGATCCTGCACACGTGAGGGTATTTAAAACGCCTGAAAGTATTACTGAAAGGTATGGAAAATTAATAGACATAGAAGAAATAATTGAGTTTGACATTGAAAAATTCGTTTTTAAAGGAATAATGAAATGAGCCAAAAAATAAACCAAATAGTAAATCCGGCTCGATTAGAATTTGCATTAGAGCAGCGTAAAAAATATCCTATGACCTGGGATATTAAAACCCTGCTTCCATCCTGGATAAAAAAAGAAGGCAAAATTGATATTCACAGAAATGTATTTTTTAGTGAACAAGGATTTGGCTTTCAATGGTCCGGGTCTGAATATTTAAGAATACCACATAGAGGGAATGTAATATTAGGTCCAAAGATTGAAATTTTTTCAGGAACCAATATTGTAAGACCAACGCTCAATGATACTCATATAGGTGAAGGGACCAAGATAGATTATAATTGTCATATAGGACATAACGTAAATATTGGTAAACATTGTCTTATTACAGCCGGAACAATACTTGGCGGAAGTGTTACAATTGGTGATAATTGTTATTTAGGAATTGGTTGCATGATAAAAAACAAAGTTAAGATAGGCAATAATGTTACCATCGGAATGGGTGCAGTAGTTTTATATGATGTTCCGGATAATTATGTCATGGTTGGTAATCCTGGTAAATTCTTAAGAAATGATGGTTAGTATTATTATTCCATGCAATAAAGATAGGGGCTTTCTTGAAGAAACCGTAGTGGCTGCCAAAAATCAAACATATATAGACATAGAAGTTATTGTGAGTAATTTTCCTGCTAGTTCTAGTAATAATATTAACCAGGGAATTAAGAAATCAAAAGGAGAATACATAAAATTATGTGGTGAAGATGATTTATTAACACCAAATTGCATTGAGGATAGCGTGAAAGCCATCCAGGGTTTTGATTTTATACATGGAAATGCCATTAATTTCTGGTCAAATGGGTTAGAACAGCCCTATATTCCAACCATTAAAAATCCAACCTTACAGGAAATGATTACTTTAAACGTAATTCATGGTGGTACTGTATTGTATAGAAGGGATTGTTTTGATAGATTTGGCGGATTTGATGAAACTCTTTGGTGTGCGGAAGAATATGAATTTAATATGAGGTTGCTTTATAATGGATGCAAATTAAATTATTGCGATTCTTTTATGCAACGTTACCGTAGGCACAAAAAGCAAAAGAGTTTAGGCAATACAGGACGTGAATATCAGGCAAAAAGACAGGTAGAAATTAATAAAATCAAAAATAGGTTTCGATTATTTTGATTTGGCAAGAAGCCATATAAGCGTTTTTAAGCAACTTTTATATTTTATGACTAATACCACTAAAATCCAGAGAAGATTAAAATTAGCCTATATGGTACAAGCCAGGAGGGCAAAATAATGATTAATATAGAAACATTAAAAACTAAATTAAAAATTCTACCTATTTGTATAGATGGTAATCCTGTCCTAAGATTGAAATGTGGTCTTGTATATCCGAATTTTGAATTAAGGAATATTGTTGATAATATGTTTTATACTTTGGATGCGACTAAAACAGGGGTGGGGATGGCTTCTTCTCAAGTGGGAATACCGGTACGATTATTTATTCTTGGTGGAACTAATGAGTATAGGCCTATGCAGAGGAAGGTGTTTATTAATCCTAAGATCATCTTATTCAAAGGGGCAAGGAGGAAAGATTTTGAAAGTTGTCTTTCAGTACCCGGCATAACAGCAAGGGTAGAACGCTGGCAAAAGATTAAAATAAAATATTATGATTTGGATTTTAATGAGCATATAGAATTATTCAAAAGTTTTGAAGCAAGAGTAATTCAGCACGAATTAGATCATTTGGATGGAATACAATTTTACGATAGAATCTCTAAGGTGGAGTTGGAAAAAATTATTGGAAGTATAGAAGGGTTACGCAGGGGTGAAGTTCCTAAATTAGACTATAAGATAAAATGCTTTACTAAAACTAAAACCAAATAAATGAAAATGGGCTTAAAAGTAGGTATTATTATTCCGGACCGGGGAGATCGCCCTAAATTGCTTGCCAATAGTATCAGAATGTTAGAAGCACAAACTCTAAAACCATATTATATAGCCTTAGTAGATGATGAACCAAAATCAGATAAGCCAGATATTACATGGAGGTATCGTACAGGATATGATATTTTAAGAGAAGAGGGGCTTGATATTATTGCATTTTGGGAAAATGATGATTGGTATTCCCCGGATTATCTAAAATACATGACTGATAAGTGGATTGAACATGGCAAACCTGACCTTTTTGGTACAAATCATACTATTTATTACAATATAAAGATAAAAGCTTACTTTGAAATGCTACACGATCAACGTTCGGCAGCAATGAATACGTTAATAAAACCTGATATGAACTTTGAATGGTGTCCGGATTATGAAACATATACTGATCTTCATTTATACAGGACCTTAAATTATAAAACATTTAAACCTGATAAATTGTATTCCCTGGGAATAAAGCATGGAATAGGCAAATTAGGAGGTAGAAGCCATATAGATAGGTTATACCGGTATAAATTCAAGGATAATGGATTTCTAAAGAAAACCTTAGATCCGATCAGTTATAATTTTTATTGGAATTATTTTAATTGAAAACAATATGCCTAAAGACAACATAAATCCATCCCATTACAAACAATACCCGATAGAAGTCATTGATATGATGGTTTCTATTTGGGGTATTGAGGCAGCAATTGATTTTTGTACATTAACAGCTTTCAAATATCGTATGCGTTTAGGATATAAGGATGATATGAAACAGGAATTAGACAAGGAAAAATGGTATTTGGATAAGGCTGAAGAACTTAAGAAAAGATTATAATGGAAAGATAATACATTTTTTGTACCCAAAAACTTTTTTAATTAAAATAATAAATAGATTTTTGTTGTCTCTAATACCACATCTAAAAAAAGATGGCTTAATTAAAAAATCATAGATATATGGCTTCAGATGCAGTAGGTTCGGAAAGAATATCAAGAATCGTAGGATATAAAATTGTTAAAGGTGATTTCGCCCAAGTTACACCAAATTTACCTCAACGAATTGCAATCTTAGCAGAAGCCAATACTGCGGAACAAGCAACTTTAGATCTTGCTGAAAAAGAAATTACATCTGCACAGCAAGCTGGTGAATTATATGGTTTTGGTTCTCCTATTTATCATATAATGAGAATTTTACGTCCATTGGCAGGCGGTGGAATTGGGGGAATACCTACAGTTGTTTATCCACAAGCTGTTGCTGCCGGTGCAGCTGCAAAAGTCTTAACCGTTACTCCTGTTGGAACTGCTACAGGAAATGGCACACATACCTTAAAAATTTCTGGTAGAGCCGGTATAGATGGAACATTTTATAATATTAATATATTAAAAGATGATACAACCGCAGATATTACAGCTAAAATATCAGATGCAATAAATGCGGTAACAGGTTCTCCGGTAACAGCAACCAATACAGATTACGAAGCAACACTTACAAGCAAATGGGAAGGATTAACTGCTGATGATATTTCAGTAACTGTTGATACCAATGATAATGACTTAGGGATTACTTATGCAGTTGTGTCTACTCAATCCGGTTCAGCAACACCAAGCATTTCTGCTGCTTTAGATTTATTTGGTACTAACTGGAATACTATTGTAATTAATAGTTATGGAACAGTTACCAGTATATTAGATACCTTAGAAGATTTTAACGGTATTCCCGATCCTAATAACCCTACAGGTAGATATGCAGGAATTATAATGAAGCCATTTATAGCCCTTACCGGATCGGTAGCAGATGATCCTTCAAGTGTTACAGATGGTAGAAAAGATGAAGTAACAATAGCTATATGTCCGGCTCCTTTAAGTGCCGGCTTACCTTTTGAAGCAAGTGCTAATATGTCATTACTATTTGGACGACAGGCACAAGATAACCCACATTTAGACGTAGCAGGTCGATCTTATGTAGATATGCCTACACCACTCATAATAGGTTCTATGGCTGTTTATGACAATAGAGATGCTATTGTTAAAAAGGGATCTTCTACTGTTGACCTGGTTAATGAAAAATATCAGATAGAGGATTTTGTTACTACTTATCATCCAGTGGGCGAAACGCCCCCACAATTTAGATATTCAAGAAATCTAATGATAGACTTCAATGTTAGATTTGGATATTTTTTACTCGAGCTTATAAATGTTGTAGATCATGCAATAGCAGCAGATGATGATACCGTTTCTGCACAAAATATTATTAAGCCTAAACAATGGAAACAAATAATTGATAAATATGCAGAATCCCTTTCGGTTAAGGCGTTAATTGTTGATCCTGCATTTATGCAAGATTCTATTACCGTTGTGATCAGTACAACTAATCCCGATAGATTAGAAACATTTTTCCGATATAAAAGAAGTGGATTTGCAAGGATAGCAAGTACAACCGCAGAAGCCGGATTTAATTTTGGAACTATTTAAAATAATAATATGGCAGTAGGAGGAGATATTATAGAAATAACTTTTAATCATCCGACAGTAGGATCAGGTGTCATTTTACCAAAGGCAAATGAGGATTCCACTTATGATCTAGGTGGATTTCGTTCTAATGATGATGCTAACATGGTAGCGGGGAATGGAGAAATGATAGATCAAATGAATCGTGTTAGATGGTTTATTGAACTTGTTATTGCATGGGATATGAATGTAAGGGGTGATTTAGAGAAATTGGTTGAACTTGCCGAATCACCGGTTGAGGCAGAATGGACAATTACTAATATCAATGGAACTGTTTATGGCGGAACGGGTAAGCCAGTAGGAGATATGCAAGGCAATGGTAATGCAGCTACATTTACTTTGAAAGTATCCGGTGGTAATAAACTAAAAAAGATAGTTGGATAATATGAAACTAAAAGTGCAACTTGAACAAGCCGTTGAAGAAATTGATGGCTGGTTAGAAAAGAAAAAAATCTTTCCCTCAGCTCGTGAGGAATACCAATCTCAAATAGATATACTTGTAGAAGCCGTTTCTTTGGGTTATTTGTCTTTGAATGACAAAGGGGAATTTAAACAAGAGCTTTTATTCCCATTAAAAGAAGAACAGGCAGTAACCCATCTTGATTATAAGTCCCGATTGAATGATAGAATGTTAGAGCCCCATTTAAAAGGAACAAAAGTAGGCGATGGTGATGCTCGTATAATTTCTTATTTGGCTTGCCTCACAGGTCAAGCTAAAGGAATAATAAAAGCTCTTGATACTGCCGATAGAAAAATTACAAATGCTATCGTAATTTTTTTTATCAGTTAGATTCTACGTCTATTGACAACATGATCAGATCTGTTGTCCGAGAACACCACTGGCCTCCGCACATAATCAAAGAACTTTATTTAGATAACCAAGATTACCAGGGGTTAGAATACTGGTATAATGATGTTAAAGAAGTTAGCAATAATTTAAAGAAAAGATAATGGCTTTTAAGATACCTTCAATTTTTACGGCAGTTGATAAGTTCTCTAAGACTACCCGGGTTATGTCAAAAAGTGTTCAATCTTTTGCTGTAAAAGCAGAGATAGCAGTAGCAAGGGCAGATAGGGCTTTTACAAAGTTAACTTCTCCAATAAGGAGAGTTTCAAGAGCTTTAGGTAGTTTCGGATTAATCTTAGGAGCAACGGCCATAATAGGCGTTGTTGGTAATGCTGTAAGCGTTTTTGCAAATTTTGAACAAGCAAATGCGAACCTGGCTTCTGTGATGGCAACAGCTACAAGGCCGGAATTAATATCATTACAGGCTGATGCTAAACGGCTTGGTTCTATTACAGCCAAGACCGCAACAGAAGTGGTCGGATTACAAGAAGCTTTTGCACGTCTTGGATTTGAAACTCCCGATATTATAAATATGACCGAAGCAACCATAGCAGGATCAATTGCTATGAGGGGGGAGCTTTCTGATACCGCAGAATTAGTTGGTGCTTTAATAAAAACATTTGATGACTTTTCTGCAATTGATACAGCTGAAATTATAGATCAATTGACGGTTGCTACTCAAAGTTCTGCTTTGAACTTTGAAAAGTTACAAACCGGATTACCAATAGTAGCTGGAGCAGCGAATGCAGCGGGTGTTCCATTTACAAGATTAGTAGCTTTATTAGGAAAATTATCTGATGCAGGAATAGATACCTCCTCCTCTGCAACGGCACTTAGAAACATATTTATAGAAAGTGCAAAACAAGGATTATCTTATTCTCAAATCCTTAGTAAAATTGAAAAAAATCAGGATAAATTAACTGCAGCAAATGATGAATTTGGCAAAAGGGCAGCCGTATCAGCAGCTATCCTGTCAAAAAATATAAGAGCAACTGATGAACTTGATGAAAAATTACAAAGTGCGGCAAAAGGGCATAAGCTTTCAGGAGCAGCAGCAAGGGCAGCAGCAAAACAACTTGATACATTAAAAGGAGCTACTACTTTACTTAATAGTGCCTGGGAAGGGTGGATATTATCAATGGAAGATGGAACGGGTGCATTATCTGAAACATTAAGGCTTATTATTGGTACTGCTGCTAGAATTTTAACACTTGCGAGTGGAGTAAGGCAAACTACTACTGTTTTATCTGCTATGGATATAAGAGTAATACGTCTTGCCGACAAAGTTATTTTTTGGGGTAAGGTATTGGGTATTATTATTGCTGCTTTAATTACTTTTAAATTAGTACTGCTAACAGCAAGTATTGCCATAGGAGCATTTAAGCTAATAATGGTAGCAGTTACGGCTGCTCAATGGCTTTGGAATGCGGCTATGTTAGCTAATCCAATTGTGCTTATCATTGTAGGTATAGTGGCACTAATAGCTGCGATAGCGTTATTAATTGTATTTTGGGATGAAATTGGCGTTGCATGGGAGCAACAGTGGCTTTTAATGCGGGTTACTGCCAAACAAGCAATAAATGATATAAAATCTGCATGGCAAACACTTTTAGGATTATTCGGTGCGGAGGTTGATCTAACGCCTGCCTTTAAATTTTCAAAAAAAGAGCAAGCTGCCGCTGCTGCCTTCTTAGGCGAGGGTGATATTAATGTAACTGATGAAAGTGGAAAGCTACCGACAAAAGAGGCGGTTGATCCTACAGCAGCAAAACAGGAAGGTTTCGAAAAAACAATAAATGCTTTCTTAAAGGCAAAAGTTAAGATAGATATTAATGATCCTAATCAAAGAACAAAAGCAACTTCCGATAGTGATGATGTAGAGATAAATACAACTTCTACATTGGGATTGCCAGGACAATAATATGGATTTAGAAGTAATAGAATCAGGAAATGGCGGTGATTTAGTCTTAAAAGGAAATGATCTGTCTTTTATATTTGGCTTTCAAAATATGCCTTACCTGGCTCTTTTTGGAGGTAATGTAATAGCTTCCACTCCTGTAGAACGAATCCCAAGCGAGCAGGCTTTTGATTGGTGGGGCAATAGTTTACTTCCTAATAAACCGGAAGTGCAATTTAATTCCTTAACCGAAAGGTTATTAAATAATATAGCTGTAAATAGTTCTGGGCGTTTAGAGATAGAAAATGCAGTAAAAAAAGATTTGGAATTTATGAGTACCTTTGCTAATGTATCTGTAGATGTTTCTATTGTTTCTACGGACAGAGTTCGTATTTTAGTTACAATTTTAGAACCGGAAAACTTAGACCCTAAAGAATTTCAATTTATATGGGATTTTACTAACCAAGAAATAATGACTGATGATAACAATTCCAACACTTAGCGAATTATTTGAAGATATTTTAGATGATCTGGAAGCGGAATTTAATATAACCATTCCTGGATTTGGAAAAGTATTTTTAATTGCACTGGCAGCGGTCCAGGCTGCTAAATTAAAGTTATATTATCTAGCCATTGGAAAGTTACAGAAGAATATATTTATAGATACAGCAGACCCGGAGGCTTCTGGTGGCACTTTGGAACGCTTTGGCAGGATTAAACTAGGCAGAAATCCTTTTGCAGCAACAGCTGGTCAATATGTAGTTGCGGTAACTGGAACAGTAGGAGCTGTAATAGAAGCTAGTACTACCTTTAAAAGTAATGATGATACGGTTAATCCAGGCAAGTTATTTATTTTAGATAATGAATATACACTTGTTGGTTCTGATAGCATAACATTAAGAGCTTTAGAAGCAGGCGTAGATAGTAAATTAGTAGTAGGCGAGGAACTTACAGCTACTATTCCAATAGCAGACGTAGATAAAATAGTTACGGTAACAAGCGAAGCCATAGCACCATTGGCAGCAGAAGAAATTGAGGTATATAGAACAGTGGGTTTACAGGCTTATCAATTAGAACCACAAGGGGGTGCGGGTTCTGATTATATAATATGGGCTGCCGATGCACAAGGAGTTTTAAGATCATATCCTTATGCTAAATCGGGAGCTACAAGTGAAGTAGATTTATTTATAGAAGCGACAATAGCTGATAGCACAGACGGAAAAGGAACGCCATCGAACCAATTGCTTGCAGATGTAGAGGAAGTCGTTGACTTTGACCCCGATGATACCAGGCCTTTGGATGAACGAGGTCGAAGACCACTTACGGAAATAGTCAATTATTTAGCAGTAACAATAAAGGAAGTAGATATAGAAGTTCAGGGATTTGTAGGCTTGACGGCTGCCATTGAGACAAGTATTTTTAATGCTATAAAAATCGTATTAGATGATATAAGGCCTTTTGTTGCATCTGCAAACGTATTGGCAAATAAGAATGATATTATTGATATAAATAAAATAATTAGTATAATACTTGATGCACAGCCAGGAAGTATTTTTACAACCGTTGATCTTATGATAGATAGTGTTTCTGTTAGTACATTTACTTTTGAAGATGGTGATATTCCTCATTTAAATAGTGTTACATATTACGGATGAGTACTTTAGACAAAATAAAGAAATTAGGAAAAACGTTTTATCCAACTGGCAGGGCTTTTAAGATACCATTTGGAGGCGTTTTGGATAAATTAAATTCAGCACTTTCACAAAGCGAAAAAAGAGCTTTTGATGATGCTGTTAGTATTTTAGATAGTGCGTTGCCTGATAATGACAACTTTACAACTGGTGATGCTACGGATTGGGAAAGGCGTTTGGGATTAATAACTAATCCTGCTGTTCCTTTGTCGGATAGAAAATTAGCTATTATAAGAAAAATGAGACACCCGGGAAACATTCCGGCACGACAAAATTTCTTATATTTGCAAGGGCAATTACAAGATGCCGGCTTTAATGTTTTTGTTTTTGAAAACCGGTTTCCAACTTATCTTGACGGCATACCTTGGACTGCACACGCAGCAGCAGAAGCTAATGTTTGGAGAAGTGTAATATTTGGAAACGGTTTATTTGTAGCCGTTTCATCAGACGATGTAGGCGGGGATCAAGTAATGACAAGCCCTAACGGCATCACGTGGACTGCACGCGTAGCAGCAGAAGCTAATTTTTGGAATGCTGTAACTTTTGGCAATGGTTTATTTGTAGCGGTATCTCAGGACGGCACAAATCGGGTAATGACAAGCCCTAACGGCATCACGTGGACTGCACGCGCAGCAGCAGAAGCTAATGTTTGGACTGGTGTAACCTTTGGAAATGGTTTATTTGTAGCAGTAGCATTTGACGGCACGAACCGGGTAATGACAAGCCCTGACGGCATAATATGGACTGCACGAGCAGCAGCAGAAGCTAATCCATGGAGAGGAGTAACCTTTGGAAATGGTTTATTTGTAGCTGTATCAAGTACTGGCACATTCCGGGTAATGACAAGCCCTGACGGCATAATATGGACTGCACGAGCAGCAGCAGAAGCTAATTTTTGGCGAAGTGTAACCTTTGGAAATGACTTATTTGTAGCTGTATCAAGTACTGGCACGAACCGGGTAATGACAAGCCCTGACGGTATCACGTGGACTGATCGAGTAGCAGCAGAAGCTAATTCATGGCTATCCGTAACTTTCGGAAACGGTTTATTTGTAGCTGTAGCAAGTGGCGGCACAAACCGGGTAATGACAAGCCCTGATGGCATAACGTGGACTGCAGAAGCAGCATCAGAAGCTAATAATTGGATAGCTGTAACATTTAGTAATGATTTATTTGTATTTGTAGCTGTATCCACAACTGGAACAAACCGGGTAATGACCTCTCCTAATGTCTTTGT
>SDBV01011826.1_pt1 | contig 11253 bp, 11 predicted proteins | sample 2277081 | NCBI WGS metagenome assembly SDBV01 (sample SAMN10402039, study PRJNA504765) | marine sediment metagenome | isolation source: marine sediment core GS10_PC15, 223 cmbsf | place: Arctic Ocean: Southern Knipovich Ridge | collected 2010
AAATTATTAAAAACAAACCAAATCATATTAACAATTCGCAGGAGAGGTGAATAAAATGGCAAAACAGATTCTTTATAATGAAGATGCGAGGAGAGCACTTTTAGCTGGATTTGATAAGCTTTCAAATGCAGTAAAGGTAACTCTTGGTCCAAAAGGAAGAAATGTCCTTCTGGACAAGAAATTTGGTGCACCAACAGTAACAAAAGACGGTGTTTCAGTAGCAAAAGAGATTGAACTTGAAGATCCCTACGAAAATATGGGAGCCCAACTTCTAAAGGAAGTTGCAACGAAAACTAATGATGTTGCCGGTGATGGAACCACAACAGCTACAGTCCTTGCATACTCTATTATAAAAGAAGGTATGAAAAGTGTTGCAGCGGGGGTCAATCCAATGGGTATTAAACGTGGTATTGATAAAGCCGTAATTGATGCAGTTGCTGAAATTAAAAAAGCTTCAAAGGAAATAAAGGATAAGGAAGAAATTTCACAGGTAGCATCCATTTCCGCTAATAATGACACTGAAATCGGTGATGAGATCGCCACTGCAATGGAAAAAGTCGGTAAAGATGGTGTTATCACAGTTGAGGAATCAAAAACCATTGATACAACAACTGAGTTTGTAGAGGGTATGCAGTTTGACAGAGGATACCTCTCACCATATTTTGCAACTAACAGAGATACTATGGTTTCTATCATGGATAGTCCTTATATCCTTATCTATGATAAGAAGATTTCCAACATGAAAGATCTTCTTCCAATTCTGGAGAAGGTTGCACAGGCAAGTAAGCCAATTCTTATTATTGCTGAAGATATTGATGGAGAGGCTCTTGCTACCCTTGTAGTGAACAGTCTGCGTGGTACTCTAAATGTTGTTGCAGTCAAAGCTCCTGGTTTTGGTGACAGAAGAAAGGCAATGCTTGAAGATATCGCAATTCTTACAGGTGGTGAAGTAATATCAGAAGATATCGGAATGAAGCTCGAAAATGCAGAAATTTCCCAGCTTGGAAATGCAAAAATAGTAAAGGTTGAAAAAGAGAATACAACTCTTATCAATGGAGCTGGTAAGGCTTCTGATCTTAAGGAAAGAATTGCACAGATTAAGGCCCAGATTGAAGACACTTCCTCTGATTATGATCGTGAAAAACTACAGGAAAGACTTGCCAAGCTGGCAGGTGGTGTTGCTGTTATAAATGTAGGTGCTGCAACTGAAGTTGAGCTAAAAGAGAAAAAACACAGAGTTGAAGATGCACTTTCTGCAACCAGAGCCGCTATCGATGAGGGTATAATTCCAGGTGGTGGTGTTACTCTTATCCAGGCCGTTCATGCTCTTGAGAAAGTGAACATGGATGAACTTGGTGAGGAAGAAAAAGTTGGCTATAAAATAGTTAGAAGGGCTCTTGAAGAACCAATCAGACAGATTGCAATAAATGCAGGTCTTGATGGCGCTATTGTTGCTGATAAAGCCAAGCATGAGAAAAAAGGTATCGGATTTGATGCTGCTGCAATGGAATGGGCAGATATGCTGAAAGCCGGAATCATTGATCCTGTAAAGGTAACAAGAAGTGCTCTTCAGAATGCTGCTTCTATTGCCTCACTTATTTTAACAACTGAATGTGCAATTACCGATATGCCTGCTTCTGAGGACGCTGGAATGCCTCCAATGGGCGGCGGGATGGGTGGAATGGGAGGCATGGGCGGAATGATGTAAGCCCATTCTGTACCATTCAGGTTTCAGATACAGAGGGTTGTTCCATAACAAATGGGGCAGCCCTTTTTTATAGTTTGGAAAGGCTGTTAGGGAAGGGAAGAAGATAGGCTATTAAGCTGAAGGCTGTTAGGGAAGATAGAAGACAGATAGACTACCCTAACAGTCTAATAACCTTCAGCCTTCTTTTCTGGTCTAAGATCCTATATCCTAAACAGTTGCAATAACAGTGGGGAGAGAATATGAAGAGGGTCGATTTCATGTTTGCTATTGGCTATCATGGTGTATCTGCAATTGTTGATAAACATGCCAAGAACCACTATGGGAAGTTGGCCAGTGAGCAGCTTGCAGAGAAAGGTCTGTTTAAGTCAGCTTTTTGTAGTGCTCTATACGATGAAGATGCGGCCCGGCTTGAGGATATAGTTGGTATTTACAATAAAATGAGTGGAGAAACTCTTTCTTCGGTAGAATCAATGAAACGACTTTTAGGAGTTTTCGGTGTTCCTGAAAATATCTCCAAAGTAACATATATCTAAATCGGTGGTATTTATAAGGGCGTAATAAATCGAGCCCCTACAAATACCACGACTCCTTGACTCATCACTGTTTCCATGCTATTTTTCTTCGACATATGTAAATTAAATGAGGTAATCAATTATGGTAAATTTATTCACAAAGCTCCCCTTGTTGTTGGGAGCTCCTGAGGGTGGTTCCGGAGGTTCCGGTCAGATGGTCACAACTTTCGTTACTTTTGGACTTGTAATTCTTATTTTTTACTTTCTTATTATAAGACCACAGAGCAAAAAACAGAAAGAAACAAAGAGAATGCTTTCTGCTCTTAAGAAGGGTGACAAAGTGATTTCAATTGGTGGTATTCATGGGACTGTTGTCGCAGTTAAAGAAAAGTCAACTGTAGTCAAGGTTGATAATAATATTAAACTTGAATTCTCAAAAAGCGCAATTTCTTCGATAGTAAGTGAAGGTTAAGCGTAGGAGTAGAAAATGAGCAAACGTGTACGATTATTAGTTGTGCTTATTGTTCTGGTTGCAGGTGGAGTATTCCTCTACCCTACATTTAACTGGTACTATATGGTCCCTCAGGATCAGAAGGAACTTGCAGCCGGTTCAAAAGAACAAATACAGGCATATGCCAGAGGCAGAGCATCCAGAGATCTGGTAGAATTAAAAGATCTTGTTGCGAAAGATCAGGAATCCGGTATGCCTGATAAATTCGGTTTTCTGACCGAGGTCGCTGAAGATAACTACAAGATGGAAAAGCGGGAGTTTCCGGATACCTGGACAATTGCCGCAGTACTTAACAGTCTTGGCAGCGAGAAGAGTGTTTTTAGCAGTCTTGAAAATCAATACAGAGAAACCTTGCTTGATATTAAGGAATCGAGTGGTAAAATTCTTCAACTGGGTCTTGATCTATCCGGTGGTATGAGTATTTTGCTTGAGGCTGATATTGACAGTCTGGAGAGAAGACTCGGTCATCCTGCAAGTTCTGATGATCAGAATCAGGCTATAGACAGAGCGATGGAGATTCTGAATAACCGTATTGATAAATTTGGTGTTACAGAACCCCAGATCAGACGACAGGGATCTACTCAGATTGCAATAGAGATTCCAGGTGCTGCTGACCCTGAAAGAGTTAATACTTTTTTGATGGGAAAGGGTTCTTTGAACTTTCATATTGTAGATCAGGAAGCCAGCCAAATGCTTTCTCAGTACTTCGATGAACATCCCGGCGATGTTTTTGCTGAAGATGGATCTGTTAAGAACCTGGATTTTCTCGAAGCAGGGAGTGTTGTAAGGGGTTACTATACTAAAGATGAGTATGGAATCGATCAGCTTCAGCGCTACGTTGTTGTGACCGAGGAAGTAGGTCTGGACGGAACCCATATTCAGGAAGCCCGTGTTATCAATGATCCTGTAACAGGAAAACCTTTAATCAGTTTTACCCTTAGTCAGGAGGGAGGTGAGATCTTCTTTAAGCTCACCACAGCAAATGTGAAGAAAACTCTGGCAGTACTTCTTGATGATAAAGTAAAATCTATGGCAGTAATAAATGAGCCTATAAGGGAAAGAGTTCAAATGTCCGGTTTTGATCGTGCTGAGGCAACAAATCTGGCTCTGGTGCTCAGAACAGCTGCAATGCCTGTTGATCTGAAGATCAATAATCAGCAAGCTGTAGGTGCCTCCCTGGGTGAGGATTCTGTTAGACAGGGCCTGAAGGCCATCACACTCGGTTTTATACTTGTTATAGCTTTTATGCTGATCTACTATATGGGGGCCGGGCTTATTGCAGACATTGCTCTGATACTAAACCTTGGTTTTATAATCTCCATTCTATCGGCATTTAACCTGACTCTTACACTTACGAGTATAGCAGGAATTATCCTTACGGTTGGTATGGCAGTAGATGCAAATGTAATTATTTTCGAGAGAATTAAAGAAGAATACAGGTTGGGCAAATCTCCGGAAGCCTCCGTAAAAGCCGGTTTTAGAAAGGCTTTCTGGACTATCATGGATGCAAATATAACTACCTTCATTGCTGCCCTTGTTCTTTCTCAGATGGCATCGGGGCCAATACAGGGTTTTGCTAATACCCTTGCAGTAGGTATAGTCAGCTCGATGTTTACAGCCTTATTTGTTTCAAGACTTATGTTTGATTTTACAACTGAAAAACTGAATGTTAAAAAGCTCAGTTTAGGCTGGAGGGTATAATGAGAAAGGTGATAAAATTCACAAAAATCAGATATCCTATGTTCCTCCTCTCAATACTTGTTATAGCAGGCGGAATTTTCGGTACTGTTGCCAATGGCGGATTTAACTTAGGTATTGACTACCAGGCAGGTTTGAATCAGCGGGTCCAGATTGCACCGGTTGCTTTTACAGTCGCTTATAACGGTGTCGGAGATGTATCTCTTGATATATCAGGATCCGGTCTTACTATGGAACTTAGAAATGATGAAGGTGTGACTGGTTATACCTACTCATTTAGTGATTACCCGACTATTTCTGATATTGGAAGTGCGATGTTGGAGATACCTGGCCTGGTTGTCGGGATAGTCTCTTCCGGCACAGCGAAATCAGTAGATCTTACCTCGGGCCTGAGTTTTCCTCTGGAAATTACAGCTGTAGACTCTTATGTAAATATAATTGGTAGTAATACTGTTTCAATTGATACAGTTAGAGCGGCTCTTACCGGCCTTGGCAATCCTCTGGTTCAGGTTGTTGGTAAAGAATTTTTAAGCGAATTTATTATAAGGGTCAGTGATCCTGAAGGCATTAGAAAAGAGGAAATTGAGGTTGATATCGTCAGCTTTCTGGAAAAGGCTTTTGGTAAGAATAATGTTGTTATAAAGCAGTCCGATTATGTTGGCCCACGGTTTTCAAGTAATCTTGCAAGTCAATCTATTTCTCTTACATTAGTTGCTCTTCTTCTAATACTTGTTTATATCTGGTTTAGATTTAGATTAGGATTTGCCGTTTCTGCAATTACAGCTCTTGCCCATGATGTACTGATTATGCTGGGGTTTATCGGAACCCTGGGGTTGGAAGTCTCTACAACAACTATTGCAGCAGTTCTTACAATTATTGGTTATTCGCTAAATGATACAATTGTAGTCTTTGACAGGATCAGAGAGAATCAGGGTCTTCTTAGGGGAGATCGATTTGATAATATTGTAAATACAAGTATTACTCAGTCTCTAAGTAGAACGATAATAACTTCTCTAACAACGTTAATGGCAGTTGCTGCCCTGTATGTGTTTGGAACGGGAGCAATTAAAGATTTTGCACTTAATTTAATTGTTGGTATTCTTGTCGGAACATATTCTTCAATATTTATTGCATCTCCTGTTCTTCTTGGTTGGACGAATGCTGCACAGAAGCGAAAAGCAAAAAAGAGTGGTGTCAGTATTGAAGCACCTGTTGTTAAAGACGATGAAAAGGTAGAGGTTTCAGTATCAATAAGAAAGCCAGTGGAGATACCTGAAGCTGAGAGAAAGCTTAAAGGGAAACGGAAAAAGAAAAAATAGCTGATATTGCTAAAACCGGCCCTTTTCCAGGGTCGGTTTTTTAATCTTCAGGCAGGGAAATTGTATGGACCGCTTTGAATATCTTAGATCATTTATTAAAAGGGACTCAGGGCTGATAAAAAGTCTGGAAGGGAGTAGTCCCGGCAGAGATGATATTCAACCTTCCGTCGAAACGGAACTGGGGAAGTTTCTTGGATTGATTGTTCGACTTACCAATGCAAAAAAGGTACTTGAGATTGGCAGCGGGATAGGCTATTCCACTCTATGGCTTGGAGAAGCTGTTAAGGTTACATCCGGCAAGGTCGTAACTATTGATAATCATGAAAGAACTCATAAGGAAGTTGTAAAAAACATAAATGATGCAGGCTTAAGTAACTGGGTAGAAAAAAAACTAGGGGATGCTGAAGATATAATTTCTACACTCGAGGATAATTGGGACATTGTTTTTCAGGATGGAGGGAAATACCTGTATCCTTTGCTTCATGATAAAATAGTCCGTTTAACGAGGAACGGAGGATTGATCATTGCAGATGATACTCTGTTTAAAGTCAATCCTGATATTAGAAAAGGGCTTGGTGATCATGTAGATGAGTATAACAAAATGGTATTTGCCGATACCAGATTGTATTCGACTATACTGCCTGTTGGCCACGGGATAACTGTCTCCTTAAAAATAGGATCTGATAATGAGTAAAAAAAGAAAAGTTGTTCGCTCCGAAGTTATGGGGTTCTGTATGGGTGTAAAAGCTGCCATGCAAAAGGTAAATGATCAGGTGGAATTGAATGACAGTACAAATCTTTACACCTATGGGCCATTGATACACAATCCGCAAGTGCTGGATAGACTTAAATTACAAGGTGTCAGTGCCATTGAATCTCCGGTTAGGGGGGGTGACGGGGGGGTCCTGATCATAAGAGCCCATGGTATTCAACCTGAAAAAAGACAGAATTTTGTAGATGCAGGTTACAATGTTGTGGAGGGTACCTGTCCAAGGGTTCTCCGTTCTCAGAGAACTGTTAGTCAGTACAGCAGGGACGGCTGGTATATAGTGATTGTAGGAGATAAGGGACATGGTGAGGTCAAGGCAATAGTTGGTTGTGCAGATCAGTATGAGGTTATTCTGTCTGAGTCTGAGGCCGAGGAACTCAGGCTTCCTGAAAAGACTCTTGTAATCGCTCAGACCACCCTTTCGAAAGGGGAATACGATACCATCTGTCAGATTCTGGAAAGAAGAAAGCCGGATATAAAAATTATTAAAAGTATATGTCCTGCAACCAGTCAGCGCCAGAACTCATTGCAGAAACTGACGACACAGGTTGATGCAATTGTCGTTATTGGCGGTAAGAATAGCGCTAACACCAAACGCCTTCATTTAAGTGCACTTAAATCTGGAATTCCCTCCTGGCATGTTGAGGATGTTAATGACCTGCCGGATGAGATATACAGCTTTGAAACAGTAGGGATAAGTGCAGGTGCTTCAACTCCCGACTGGATGATCGATCGAATAGAAGCTGCAATTCTGGAGAGAGGGGAAGGCTGTTAGTCTAATAACCTTCAACCTTCTTCCATAGCCTTTTTCCTATTGACAACTGATATGGATTTTCGCATTATTGAGCCGGAGGAAACAGATGGCAGATATTAGCATTGAAAAGATAAGGCATTCCATGGCTCATGTAATGGCAGAAGCGGTTACAGGAATGATTCCTGGAACAAAGGTAGCTATTGGTCCTTCGATTGATAACGGCTTTTATTATGATTTTGACCTTCCCAGACCACTTCTGGAAGAGGATCTGGAGGAGATTACTGTTCGGATGAAGGAAATTATTAATGGGAATCATGATTTTAACCGGAAAGTGATAACCCGTAATGAAGCCCGGGAGCTCTTTGCAGATGAAAATTATAAACTGGAGCTTTTAAGAGCAATTCCTGAAGGTGAGGACGTTTCGCTCTACAGTCAGGGAGAATTTACTGATTTGTGTCGGGGACCTCATGTAGATAGTACCTCCCAGCTTAATGCAGGTGCTTTTAAGCTGCTTTCCATAGCAGGTGCATATTGGAGGGGTAAGGAGACAAATCCCATGCTGACCAGGATTTATGGTACTGCGTGGAAGAATCCGAAGGAACTCCGAATCTATCTCAAACAGAGAGAAGAGATGGAGAAAAGAGACCATCGGAAACTGGGGAAAGCTCTGGATCTCTATTCAACCCATGAGGAAGCAGGCCCGGGGCTAATTTACTGGCATCCAAAGGGAGCCAGAATAAGACTGGCAATAGAAGATTACTGGAGAGATGTTCATTACCTGAATGGTTATGAACTTCTTTATACACCTCATGTGGGTAAAGCAAGGCTTTGGGAAACATCAGGGCATCTCGGATTTTATAACGAGAGTATGTACAGTCCTATGGAAATTGATGAAAACGACTATTATATAAGGCCCATGAACTGTCCATTCCATATTTTAATATATAAGACTGATATCAGATCCTATAGAGAATTACCCCTTCGGTGGGCAGAACTTGGAACAGTATACCGTTATGAGAAATCCGGTGCCCTCCATGGCTTATTCAGAGTTAGAGGTTTTACTCAGGATGATGCTCATATTATTTGTACTCCTTCTCAGGTAGAAGATGAAATTCTTGAGGTGTTGAGATTTTCTCTGGATATGTGGAAGGCCTTTGGTTTTACAGATATTAAAGCTTACCTGTCAACGCAGCCTGAGAAGTGTGTAGGTGAGAAGGAAAACTGGGATAAAGCCATTGTGTCTCTTGAAAAAGCAATAAAGGCAGAGGGACTTGAATACGAAACAGATGAAGGAGGTGGTGCTTTCTATGGTCCTAAGATAGATCTAAAGATCAGAGATGCAATCGGAAGGGAATGGCAGATGACGACCATTCAGTTTGACTTTAACCTCCCGGAACGCTTTGATATGACCTTTGTTGATAGTGATGGTAAAGAAAAACGTCCCTATATGATACATAGGGCACTTCTTGGTTCTATCGAACGTTTTTTTGGCGTTCTTATTGAGCATTACGCAGGGGCCTTCCCGGTCTGGCTCTCTCCTGTCCAGGTAAGAATAATACCTGTAGCTGAAACATTTAATGGATTTGGTGATGAAGTGCTGAAAAAGCTGAAATTGAAGGGCCTTAGAGCAGAAATCGATAAGTCTGACAATCGCATGAATGCAAAAATCAGGAATGCGCAGAAAGAAAAAATCCCCTATATGCTTATTATTGGTGAAAAAGAAGCAGAATCAGATTCAGTCTCCCTGAGACTTAGGACAGGCGAACAGATAAATGGTATTCCTGTCGATAAGTTTATTAATGATACTCTTGAAAAGATAGAGAACAAGGTTCTCATTTGATCTCGAACATTTACTCATGGATTTTCCCGGCGGCTGTCTTTGCAGCTGCCGGTTTGAGTAATCTAACCTCCAGTGTCAAACATAAACGTAACCCGGGAAGAGCACGTAAAAATAGAATAATATGGTTTTCTATAAATATTTCTCTTGTGCTTGGTTTATTAACAGTTTCAGCATTAATTATTGATTGGTCTGAAGTAATCTGGAGTTGGTCCCATCTCTATTTCGGGTTGGCCGTTTTATGTGTCTTTTACCTCAGTTTTATGCTCAAATTTATTGTTGGTGTTCCCCTGATCCTTTTCCTTACAACTGTGATACTCTTTTTTAATGTATATTTTTTGGATTGGAATTCGTTTTATGATGTAGAGGTTGTGGCAGAATTCAGAATTTTGTCAAATGATCAGAGAGGAATAAGGACTGAAATTCAAAGAATAGACCTGCCGCTGGTTTTTATTGAAGGAGAAGGTTCGTCAGTTGATCTGGTTTTCGAATTTTTGATAATTAACAGAGCTCTGTTTTTTATGACCTCTGACAAGTATTATAGAATGATAACTCCATCATCGGAGCTAACTGCACCTGAAATATCAGATAAGATAATCAGTTGGTTAGTGGAGAGGTCCTTTTTCTTATCCAGGAATATATACAATATAATTATTGGAGAACAGGAACTCCTGCATCTATATAATATTATAATTGATTCAGATCAGAAAAATATTTATATAGAAAATTGATTCTATAGAAATATCTGCCGAGAGATAGAAATATATGACTATCACATTTTATAAACAATCATCGAACTCTACCAGATACTATACAATGCATGACAGGCAGGGAAATCTTTTTTCGCCATATACATTTACATCAGTTTGGGGTACCGTGTTGCAATCAGGAAGAGAGAAGGTTTTTACTTTTGATTCAAGGCAGGAAATGGATAAGAAGCTGCGTTTTCTTATTAAAAAACGAATTGAGTCTGGTTATAAAGTGCTTTATAGTTTTTCCAGGGGCAGTGTGTATACAAAAATCTTTGAATCAATCAGAGATGTTCATGCAGGATAGGCTGGTCGGAAGCAAGCTTCCTGCTCGCCTATGCAACCTAAGGAGTTCACAATGACTTTACCAAACAAAATTACTATTGCACGTATCATTTTAGCACCTTTGTTTTTTATAAGTTATTTCCTGCCTCAATGGACAGATGGATTGAACGGTATTTCCGCATCTTTGATTCTGTTTATTTTTGCGAGTATTGAACTATCCGATTTTCTGGATGGATATCTGGCTCGTAAATATAACTTAGTAACAGATTTGGGCAAAGTACTGGACCCATTCGCTGATGTACTAAGTAGAGTTACCTACTTCCTGTGTTTTGCTTTTTCCGGGCTCATGCCCTTGTGGGTTTTTCTCATAATAATCTATAGGGAACTTGCCATAACATTTTTACGAATGATGATGATGGGACGAGGGATTGTTGTTGCTGCATCTCTGTGGGGAAAGCTGAAAGCAATCACCTATGCAGTTTCCGGAGTTCTCGGAGTAATTGTTGTTAGTTTCGAAAGATTAGGCTTTTTCCAAAGCTATATAGATTTATTCAAACTGATTCTACTGATTGTATTCTATTTGGCAGCATTTGCGTCTGTAGGATCGTTTTTATTCTATCTGAAAGCTTTAAAAGGAACAAACAGCTAGTCATATTATAGAATGTGTTGTGTATTCTAAGACCGGTTCCCGCAGAAACCTCCGACAGGATCGGAGGTTTCGCTACAAACCGGCTTACATTGAAAATTCAATTGTTTTTGACTATTTTTATTTTTTAAAATTCCTTCTGTTTTGTCAGTAATAAATGTAAAATAAAATTAGTCCTCTTGACATTATCCGGTGTTTCAAGTAATTTACATGAAACTTCAGTTGGGACTTATATTGTTCCACCGATCTTAGAAAAAGCAACGGATGTACTACTGACGTATAGAGCTTGTTTGTTCTTCTGATTTAGTAATTGAATGCGCTGGAAAGTTTCTCGTTTATAAGCACGGAAGTGGTTGACAGTAAACGAGATAATTTGATATAAGTACGGGCGCTGTAAGAGGGAAGCAGGTAGGCTGACCTTGAGCAGGAGTTAAGTTCTTTAAAAGAAGAAATAGGGAAGGGAAG
>SDBV01011827.1_pt1 | contig 11253 bp, 11 predicted proteins | sample 2277081 | NCBI WGS metagenome assembly SDBV01 (sample SAMN10402039, study PRJNA504765) | marine sediment metagenome | isolation source: marine sediment core GS10_PC15, 223 cmbsf | place: Arctic Ocean: Southern Knipovich Ridge | collected 2010
ACTAGAAAAATAAAAAACCCCTAGGCTTATTAGAATTATCACCGTTGGTTTAGCTAATACATTATAGTGTGAGTTTACTCCTGGTAGTAGATAAAAAACCGCTCCACCTACAAAAAGGAACACCATTAAATTCAGCAATAATGATATTTTTATTAGTGTAGGTTTATATTTAAGTAAGCAGTAGAATATAAGTACAGTAGTAAGTAATAAAAATAAATTTACCAAAGCGACCTCAAAAAGAGGTGTAAAAAAGAAATAAATACTTGTAAATAGAAAAGCTACAGATAGATAAAAATATGCAGTCTGAAGACCAGTTATACTAAAAGGTTTTTGCACTCCACCACTCATTTAATTAATTATTTCACAAACCAGAGAGTAAAACAATTAATTAGGGGAGTTTGCGGGGTTTTGGTCCGTTGTATTCGACTTCGTCTTCACTGATTCTGCGCACTGGTTTTTCGCGAGTCGCCTCTTCATAAGCATGGCCGACTAAGCCAGCAATGCGTCCAATGATAAAGAAGCCCTTTCCCAATCCCCAATCAAATCCCATATCACTTATGAGAGCGGCGGTGATACCGTCAATATTCAAACAGAGTTTTTTACCAACCGCCTTTTCTAGATCTTTTTCGATTTCAAGGGCGAGTTTGACGTGTTTACCATTAAAACCATTACTCTGGCCAACTTTTAGAAGAGCTTCGGTTCTTGGATCGATATCATAAATTTTGTGACCAAAACCAGGAATTCGCTCTGATTTAAAACGTGCCTTTTCTACTATTTCGGTAGCACTTCTTCCTTTTTCTATAGTTTCTTGGAAAATCTTGGCGGAGGCTTCTATAGCCCCACCATGATGGTCGCCAATTGCAGATACACCACTGGCTACTGCCGTGGAAAGAGGCACTCCACAGGAAGCGGTGATACGAGTAACGGTAGTTGATGGAGCTTCAACTCCGTGGTCGATGCTGGCTACAAGAATGGCGTTTAGCATATCTTCCTCCTTTTTGTTTGGCAGCTCCCCCTTTAATACTAGCCAAATTGCTGCGCCGAAGGAAAGTTTTTGCAACATATCAGTGAGTTTGTACCCACGAATATGCGGTATGCCATCTACATGATTTGTGATTGAGCTTTTCCAAGTTTTTCCTGCCATTTAGTTACCTTTCAAAACTTTTTTGAGGATTTTAGGGAAATCATCTGGTATTTGGGCAATATGGACTCTGGCTGATTCGAAAGCCTTTATCTTAGCGGCTCTTTTCCCTTTGCCGGACTCTATTATAGCACCTGCGTGTCCAAGCGCTGTGCCAGAAGGTATTGTCTCGGCAAAAACCCCAGAGACAAAAGCGATAACGGGTTTATCAAACCCTTCCTTCTTGATCATTTCGGCCACTTCTTCTTCGTAAGTCCCGCCTACTTCACCAAATATCACGACAGCTTTGGTTTCAGGATCGTTTTTAAATTCTCGGAGCAGGTCGGCAAAACTGCTACCAATTATCACATCACCACCGATGCCAATAACAGTGGACTGACCAAAACCATTTCTTTTCAAAATGTATGATATTTCACTACTCATACCGCCACTTTTGGAAATAACTCCTATTTTGCCGGAAGTGAAAGAAAAATCTGGATTGGAGCCCCCAATACTGCCAAGTTTCGCCTTTCCCGGAGATATTATTCCAATTGAAGAAGGTCCAACAATTCGTACATTTGAATTTTTTGCGGCCGAAACTACGTAAGCAGTATCGGAGATAGGCATGTGCTCGGTGAGTATATTTATTAAAGGGATACCTTGGTTTATGGATTCTAAAACAGCGTCCTTTGCTGCCTGTTTAGGAACGGCTACATAGGCAGCATTGATTTGGGGGAATTTGTTAAGGGCTTCGGAGATTGTATCAAAGATCGGTATACCTCCTACTACCTGACCGCCTTTTCCTGGAGTAACCCCAGCCAAAACCTGGGTACCATAAGAGATCATTTGAGTGATGGCTTTTTGCCCTTCTTTTCCAGTTGCGCCCTGGACTAATACTTTGGTTTTTTTATCTATTAAAATAGACATAAGTTAAAATTTTCGCAAGCTTTGAGTTTTAAATTGTAATTTTGCCTGCCCGTCCGGCAAGGCGGGCATTTTGCCCCTTAACTTTTGACTTTATCTTTCTTGTATTTATTAGCTAAATCAACTATCGTTTTAGCAGTACTGGTCATAGGTGTCTCTGGTCCAAAAATGTGAAAATTAAATCCTTCTGTTTTGCGGACTTTTCGGAGCATTTCAAAAGCCTTTTCGAAGCGAGGTCCGCCACGACGAATAACAATTGGGTATTTGGGTTTAGGTTTTATGGTTCTTAGACCTTCTACGAAACCACTCAAAGTCTCATATATGTCAGTAAAATTTGCGGTAGCTCCTACAAACCAGCATCCGTTTAATCCTTTTTTGGAAAGTATTATTTCGGTAAGTCTTTTTACCTTTTCTCTAGGAGGATTACCTGAATGTTCGGTATAATTTGCCGGTTTGCCCCCTAAAGCCACAAGAGCATCCATATTTACTAGACTGCCACCACCGCCAGCAGCAATTACGGCAATGTCACCACCGAGTTCTATATAAGTTGATCCGGCGGAACCTCGATGGTCGTTTTTGTCTATATTTTGAGCATCTAGCTCACTTTTGGTTGGTTTTTTTCCAAGGACGCTGCGTGGAGGTAGATTCAATTGAGTTTGTCTGAAGGCAGCATCGTCATCCAAAATAATCTTGGCGTCAGCGGCAAAAAACTCTTCGTTTTCAGTTTCAATCAAGGGGTTTATCTCAACCAATCTGGCATCATATTTTTCAAATATTTTCCAAAGCCCTATTAATATTTTAGTGAGTGAGAGGAAATGGATACCTTTAAAACCAGCGTTTGCTAAAACTTGTCGGGCCATCCAGGGTTGCAACCCAGTTATTGGGTTTATATTTAGTTTCGAAATAAAACCCTCTTTCTTTGAAATTTCCTCTACATCGATACCACCTTTTTTTGAGACTATTGCAACTGGAGTTCTGGTAGAAGTATCGTAAGCGATGCTGAAATAATATTCCCCGTTTTTATCAATTAAATACTGCTCGACTAGTACTTTTTCAATTAGTTGACCGTCGACCCTCTTTGCTAGAAGGTCCTTTAGTGCTTTCTTTAGTTCCTCGGGATCTTTACAAGGGATGATAAGGTTTGCTTTGCCTCTCTTGCCCGAAAGGGTTTGGGCCTTTGCTACAACAGGAAAATCAAAATCCTTTATTTCTGTTGGTGAAGTAACAATTTTACCAGTGGGTATGGGTAGAGATTCTTTTTTAAAGAGTTCTTTCCCTTCAAATTCGTATAAGTTCATTTTGCTTGTAAAACACCATTTGCATGAATGTTATTTTCTTTGGATTATTACTAAATTAGGTTTGTTTTTTACAATTTTGTTTGAGGGTATCTCACCTCTTATTAAGGACAATGGGTAAATTACACTATTTTTGCCTACTATACTACCTGGGTCACAAACAGTATTTGATCCTATTTTTACCCCATCTCCGATAAAACAACCAAGCTTTTTCATACCAGTTGGAAATTTCGAACCGTTGTTTTCAACATTAACTTCAAGATGTTTGGATCCTGCCTTATAGTTGGCCAAAATTACTCCAGCGCCAAGATTTACATTATTTCCGACTATAGAATCACCAACATAATTAAGGTGAGGAATACGAGCACCATTTAAAATAATAGAGTGCTTGACCTCGGTCGCGTGCCCGATCACCACATTATTTCCAATCACAACACCACCACGGATCAAAGCCCCATCTTTTATATCTACATTACTACCTATGATTGCAGCACCTTCGATCGTAGCTGTCTTATGTATATTAGTATTTTTACCTACAACTACAGTTCCTTTTGTTGCTTTCTTTATATAAGAATCTAATCGTTCAATTGAATTCCAAATTTTAACCACGTTTTTAAACAGGTCTTTATGGGCAAAATCACGGTAGTCAAACAAATCCTCAGCTTTCATATAAGTTATAAATATAACATATAAGAGCAGACCTTTCCCAGCCATAAATTGTTCGGGTTTTTTTGGTTGACAAGTTTCCACGCGTGTAATACTATATCAATAGTGGTAAAAAAGGGTAAAAAGTGGTAAAAAGTGTAACATTTTTACTACTTACCCTCCTCCCCGATCCGATCGGGGTCCACAGCCTGCCCTAATCTGGACAGCAGGGGACTTATCCTGCCCCTTGGTCCCCTTCAGAGTATCAAGGGGTTATGTTTATCGGTGAGTATAGACACAATTTAGATTATAAGGGCAGGGTAGCTGTACCTAAAAAATTTAGGAGCGATCTTGCTCAGGGAGCCATTCTGACAAAGGGTTTGGATGGCTGTTTGTTTCTTTATCCAATGAGCAGTTGGAATAAGCTCACTGATCGTATCCAAGAACTTTCTGTTACGCAGGCAGATACTAGGGCGTTTGGGAGATATCTTTTTGGAGGTGCCTCAGAGGTGGAATTTGACCAGTTGGGGAGAATAAAAATTCCCGAGTACTTGCTTGAGTACGCACATATTCAAAAGAATGCCGTACTGGTTGGACTTTTAGAGAGAATCGAAATTTGGAGCCCACGTCTTTGGGAAAAGCAAGTTAAAAAATTGGAAAAGCGGGGAGAAGAGATTTCCGAAAAATTAGCCAAGAGGGGGGTTTAGAGGGTGAATAAGCATAAGAGCGTTTTATACAAAGAAGCTCTTGAATATTTAGATATAAAAGCCGGGAAGACTTACATAGACGCAACAATAAACGGTGGCGGACATACAAGAGGAATTTTAGCGGCTGGTGGACGAGTTTTAGGGGTTGATAGAGACAAAGAAGTTATTAAACGACTGGCAAGGGATTTTAACTTAAAGGTAACCAATCGGGACGGTTGTTTAAAAGCTAAAAATAAAAACTTAAGAGTTGTGCAAGGAAATTTTGCTCAGTTGAGAGATATAGCTTCTAAACACGGAGTTTGGGAAACACCGGGAATACTTTTTGATCTTGGGTTGTCTAGCCTTCAGTTGGATGATCCAAAAAGAGGATTTGCTTTTAAGGAGGATGGGCCGTTGGATATGAGAATGGACCAAAACCTTACTGTGACTGCAGCAGATTTGGTGAACGGTTTAAATGAAGGAGAACTTTATGAATTATTTACTAACTATGGTGAAGAGCACTTTAGCCGCCGTATTGCTCGTGTTATCGTCAAGGCCAGAGTAGAGAAAAAGATAAAAACGACCGCGCAATTAGCTGGAATTATCGAGAGAGTAGTGAGAAGAGGAAAAATACACCCAGCCACAAAAACTTTCCAGGCCCTGCGGATAGCAGTAAACGATGAATTAAATAATCTTAAGAAGGGTTTGGAAGAGTCGGTTTCGCTACTTAGTTATGAAGGTAGATTGGTGATAATCAGTTTCCACTCATTAGAAGATGGAATCACTAAGAATTTTTTTAAGAAAAATAAAGATTTAAAGATAGTAACAAAGAGCCCAATAACAGCTAGCCCAGAAGAGATTTTAGAAAATCCGCGTTCTCGAAGTGCAAAGATGAGAATAGCGGAGAGAATTTAGAATTGAGAGTTATGAGTGCATAATCAAGGTCTTCGAATTGTTAATTATTAAGTTATAAAATTTGCATTTAGTAGAGGGTCTGCCCGTGGTAATAAAAAATATAAAACCAAAAAAACCTAAATCATTTTTTCGCAGTATAGTTACCGTTCTTATTATTTCTATTTTATCAATTTCCCTGGCTAGAGTGGTGCTGGCAAATATTTTGGCAACTTCTGGACAACAACTGGCGGCGGCAAACCAAAAAGTCGAGATCTTGAATGAGGAAAATCAAAAGATTGAAAATGAAATAAGTAAGTTAGAATCTTTGAGCCGAGTCGAAAGATTGGCAAAGAAAAAAGGTTTTGTAAAAACAAAGAATGTTGAGATTCTTTCACCAAATGTTCCGATAGCGAACAAATGAGCCACAAAAGACTAATAATTTTAGAGATTATTCTCTTTATTTTTTCGGCCGTACTAATCGGCCGATTGTTTTATTGGCAGATTCTTAAGCACGAGGATTTCGTGGTGGTTGCCAAAACCCAGATTGAAAATACCGTTTTTGTGGGTGCAAAGAGAGGAAAAATATTAGCCACTGATGGCTCTGTATTAGTGGCTAATCAAAAGGCGTATTTAATGTACGCTTTACTTCCAGATATAAGCGAGTCGAAAAAGGAATCAAAAAAAAACGAGGAAGATTTTTACCAGGATCTAGCCACAAAACTGGCTAGACCTTTGTTCCGAGAAAAAATAGCTAAGGTAGAGAAAATTTCACAAGCTGAAAAAGACGAGATAAGAGATGGTATAAGGGATGGTATTATCGCCCAGCTTCAACAAAAAGGCTTAATTTGGGTTCCATTAGCGCGGAAGATAAGCGAATCAACAAGAGGGGAAATCAAAAAACTAAGTATAGAAGGGATTGGATTTGAAGAAGATACGAAACGTTTTTATCCCGAAAATGATTTAGCCCCATCATTACTGGGTTTTATTGGGAAAGATAACCAAGGTAATGATAAAGGTTACTTTGGTCTGGAAGGATTTTTTGATTCTAAACTTCGAGGTAGATCAGGTACTTTGATCCAAGAAGTTGATGCTTTTGGTAGACCCATTTTAGCGGCAAGTCCCGAAGGGTTGGGGGCGCAGGATGGATCCGATTTATTAACGACAATAGATAAAACGGTTCAATTCACCATCGATAGAAAACTTAAAGAAGGAATAAAACGCTATGGAGCCAAATCTGGAGCGGTCATAGTCCTGGAACCAAAAACCGGTAGTTTACTAGCTAGCTCATCGTTCCCAACATATAGTTTAGATGATCCGACTAATTCTAAACCTCAGTATTATAAAAATTTAGGAATATCAGCAGTTTTTGAACCAGGATCGACATTTAAATCAATTACTTTTGCTTCGGCTCTTGATTCGGGGTCGATTAAGACTGACACTATATGTCCTTGCAAAGGTCCGATAAAATCCGGTGGTTACGAAGTTCAAACGTTTGATAACAAATATTATCCCAATTCAACAATTACCGATATTCTGCAACGTTCTGATAATATAGGAGCCGCTTTTGCGGCTCAAAAAATGGGAACCGATACTTTTTTGAAATATATAAATGATTTTGGACTTGGTGTGGCTTCTGGAATTGGTCTTCAAGGTGAGGAGAACGGGATAATAAAAAATAAAGCTGATTGGCACGAAATTGATCTGATAAACGCCGGTTTTGGTCAGGGGGTGTCGGTGACTCCACTGCAGTTGGTGAATTCTCTAGCCGCTATCGCCAACGATGGAGTGCTGATGAAACCCTTTGTTGTCAAAAAAATAATTAACGATAGGAATGAAATAGAGTTTGGCCCAAAAAAGGTAAGGAGAGTGATAAAAAGTTCAACGGCCACCGTGATGAAGCAGTTATTATTAGCGGCAGTTGAAGGGGGAGAAGCTAAAAACCTCATTCCCAAAGGTTACCGAGTTGGGGGGAAGACGGGTACAGCCCAAATCCCAATTCCCGGTGGATATTCGACCAAAACAGTAGCCTCGTTTATAGGTTTCGGGCCAGTAGAGGAACCCAAATTTGCAATGATTGTAGTTCTTTTTGAACCTTCTGCCTCTATTTTTGCTGCCGAAACAGCCGAACCGCTATTTTTTGAAATGATAGAAGAGCTGTATCCTTATTGGGGAATTCCGATAGACTAAGTAACCGCTTTATTGATCAAAATATTTAGTTATGCTAAAATTCGTAGCTATGTTTGTTAGCTTCAAAAAGCTGGTGCCCGAGCCAATAAAAAAAACCTACCATTTTCTCCAAGCTCTTTTAGGAGCTTTAATTTTTTTGTTTCCATCATCCAAACTAAAAGTGATAGGGATTACCGGAACAGATGGTAAAACTACAACAGTTCATCTGATACACCACATATTAAGTGAAGCCGGGAGAAGAGTGTCTATGGTGTCTACTGTATCTGCAAAAATTCGTCAGAAATCGATTGAAACCGGTTTGCATGTTACTACGCCAGACCCTATTAAAATGCAATATCTATTGCGAAAAATGGTAAATAAGGATAGTGAGTACGCTGTTTTAGAGGTAACCTCTCACGGATTAGCTCAAGAAAGAACTGCATTTGTGAATTTTTTCGCCGCCATTGTAACCAATGTAACCCATGAGCATCTTGATTATCACAAGACTTACGAAAAGTACTTAGCGGCGAAAGCCAAACTACTATCGGGAGTGAAGTTTAGAATTTTGAATGTTGATGATCCTTCTTTTGGAAAATTAAAAGAAAGAGGAGGCGGCCAGCTTATTGTATTCGGATTAAAAAAAGGTGCTGATTTTCAAGCAAAAAATATTAATTTATTGGCAAAAGGATCGGGATTTGAAATCCATTTTACCGATAAGAAAAAACACAACAAGGTGGATATCAAAACCAATCTAGAGGGAGAGTATAATGTTTACAATATTTTAGCGGCGTTCGCTCTAACATATAATTTGGGTTTGGATCCAAAACAAATTACGGATGCTATTTCGAACTTTGAAGGTGTAATAGGTAGGATGCAGTATATCAATGAAGGTCAGGATTTTGACATTGTAGTTGATTTTGCTCATACCCCGGCTGCTTTGAAAAGAGCATTGCAAACTCTAAAAGGTAAAACAAAAGGTAAATTGATTGCGGTTTTCGGTTCTGCCGGGGAGCGAGATATTGCCAAACGTTCAATGATGGGTAAAGTTTCTACCGAACTAGCCGATATAAGTGTTTTTACCGCTGAGGACCCGCGTCATGAGGACGTGAATAAAATTATTGATGAGATAACAACTGGTGCCAAAAATGCCGGCGGCATTGCCAATCGGACTTATCGAACAATTCCTGATCGAACAGAAGCGATAAATTATGCGATTGCAACACTGGCATCACCAGGGGATACGATAGCTTTATTTGGGAAGGGTCACGAAAAAAGCATGAATATTGCTGGTAGAGAGTATCCGTGGAGCGAAGAAAAAGTTGCTCGCGATGCGCTAAAATTAAAAATAGTTTATTGAAACAGTGATGAAAAATATAACTATAATTATACTAGCGGCAGGGAAAGGAACAAGACTTTCTGGTGGGGCTCCTTCTCCAAAGCCAAAGGTTTTGTACGAAATTGGTGGGAAGTCAATAATATTACACACTTTGGAAAAATTAAGAAAAATTGGATTTGGGGAAATAATTATCGTGGTGGGTCATAAAGCCGAAGACGTAAAAAACGCAGTTGGTGAAGGCTTCATTTTTGCTCATCAAGAAAAAAGACTTGGTACCGGACATGCTACAAGAGTAGGTTTGTCGTACGCTTCAAAAGAAGCGGAAAATATTTTGGTGTTAAACGGCGATGATTCCGCCTTTTATAAATTAGAGACTATCAAAAAGGTAGTAGAGCAACATGTAAGTGCGCAAAATACAATCACATTTGTGACTCTTGTGCCGGATGATCCTACCGGCTTGGGTAGAATACTCCGAAAGAGGGGAAAAGTAGTCGGAATTGTTGAAGAAAAAGCTGCAACTGCACAGCAGAAAAGTATAAGAGAAGTAAACGACGGTTTATACTTATTTAGGCGTGATTGGCTTGAAAAGTATCTACCAACTATAAAAAAAAGCGCCTTTGGTGAGTATTACCTTGTTGATTTGATTTCGCTGGCAGTAAATCAAGGAGAAAAAGTAGAAGCCTACAAACTATCTGATCCGACTGAATGGAAGGGTATAAATACTCTAGAGGAATTGGCTGCGGCAGATATCCTCATGAAGCAACGCACCAAAGATAAACCTTAAGCATTATGATAAATAAAAAAATCCATTTTATGGGTGCTGGTGGGGCTGGCTGTTCGGCTGCTTTTGCCATTGCAAAATCTCAGGGTTTTTACGTCAACGGTTGTGATATAGAACCTACCTCTCCTTATTTAGACAAAAAGTTAAGCAATCTTGTAAAAACTGGTCACGATCCAAAGCATCTAATAGACATAAGTGTGGTTGTTTACTCACCCGCAGTAGTTTCATTAGACAACGAAAACGAAGAGATAATCGAAGCTAGGAAAAAAGGCTTAGAAGTTTTATCTTGGGATCGTTTTGTCGCAAACGAACTTTTGAAGGATAAATTTGTGATTGCAGTTGCAGGAACTCACGGTAAGGGAACAGTTACTGCTATGGTTGGGGTAATATTGGAAAAAGCAGGAATGGATCCAACGTGTTTAGTTGGGGCTGTCGCAGCTGATTGGGGGAAAAATTACCGGGTAGGAAAATCAAAATATTTTGTTATCGAAGCCGATGAATATAGTGAAAAATTCTTAAATTTTGTTCCAAATATTGCTGCTATTACCAATATTGAATTTGATCACCCAGAATATTTTAAGGATTTTGAGCATTTGCAAGAAACTTTTAAGAAATTTGTAGATAAACTTCCCCATGATTCTGCTCTGGTAACTGGAGCTGGTGTTGATCTTGAAAATAAAAACGGAGAAACAATAAAGGCAACAGAGCCATTGAAATTGGATCTTAAAATGCCTGGAGAGTTCAATCAATACAATGCAGCTGTTGCCTCGGCAGTAGCGGAAAAATTAAATATCAAAAGAGAGCAAATCTTTAAGACTCTGGAGAATTTCAAGGGTGTAGAGCGTAGGTTTGAGTTTATTGGGGAGGAAAAAGGAGTTTTAGTTTTTGATGATTATGCTCATCACCCCACAGCTATTACTAAAACCTTAATCGCCGCCCGAGAAAAATTTCCAGATAAAAAAATTCGGGTTGTGTATGAACCGCATCTTTACACGCGCACCAAAATATTGTTTGATGATTTCGTAAAATCATTCTCTGAGGCACCTATTGATGAGGTAATATTTGTTAATATTTTTGCAGCGAGAGAAAAAAACACTGTAAATATTTCAAGCTGCGATCTTGCAAAAGCTATAAAAGGAAATAAAGCAAAGTATATTCCTAGTCTCGATAAAACCGCTGATTATTTGGCAAAAAGTTCCGTAGTTGGAGACGTTATCTTTACTATAGGGGCTGGGTATATCTATAAATTGCCTCGCAAAATTATCAAAAATTTGAAAAGTTAGTCATGAATCTAGAATCAGTAGTAAAAAAACTTGGGTTTAACAGGGTAAAAATAGAGGAGCCCATGAAAGCACATACTCAAATGAAGGTTGGAGGGCCAGCCGATCTGTATTATGAAGCTAGGT
>SDBV01011828.1_pt1 | contig 11252 bp, 4 predicted proteins | sample 2277081 | NCBI WGS metagenome assembly SDBV01 (sample SAMN10402039, study PRJNA504765) | marine sediment metagenome | isolation source: marine sediment core GS10_PC15, 223 cmbsf | place: Arctic Ocean: Southern Knipovich Ridge | collected 2010
GCCGATTACATCGGAAAACCGGATAATTATCCCCGATGTCTTAGTTGATATGCCGATCAATGAGGGCTTTACTAAGGAAGCGATTGAGACAGGCGCCGGTCACGTAATAGATAGCGCTAAACCTGGGGAAAATGGCAACGTGATCTTGGCGGGCCACAACTACGCTTACTTTGTTCAAGGAGATCAAAATCTGTTCTCGCTACTTCATTTAATTAAGAAAGACACTCCGATATACATTCTTTGGGACGGAAAGCGATACGCCTATAAATCAGTGCGAACGTGGACGGTCGAGCGGGATGATCCAAGCATTTTTGATAAGACAAAAGGACCAGCTTTGACGTTGATAGCCTCGGCGTCGAGCTGGGATTCGGTCACTATTTCTTCAACACGAAGATTTCTCGTACGAGCGGTGCCGATAGACTCAAATTGAAGCAGGCGCCATCCGTCTTAATCTGTTTAGGTTAACAAGAAAAAGCACAACCAGGCCCATTTCCAGAAGATCCATTGCAAAGAATGGCCAAGCCCACCCGATAAAAGTACTAGTGATCGGGAATCCGAAAATCAAGACCGGAAAAGAAATACCAAGTATATAGAGGGTCAAAAAACCGCCTGAGATTGCTGTAATTATCGTCCAAAAATCCATCTTCTTTGCGTATTCAAAAGCCACGGCTGTAACGTAGCTGGCCGCAACGAATCCTAAAAGCCAGCCGGACTTAAGAACAATACGGGTGAATGCGGGGGAGGCGCCGAGGGCCGGGACGGGGAAACCGGGGGCCAACTGATTAAAAAGAGGCAGCCCGAAAAGACCCAAGGCAAGAAAGACCACCTGGCTGAGAGGGCCCCTGAAGCTGCCTAATAAAGCGCCTGATAAGAGCACAAAGATAAGTTGCATCGTAAACGGGTGATATGGGAAAAAAGGTAATTTAATAGAGGCCCCGATGGCAGTCAAGAGCGCAAAGCCAAAAATATATAGCCCGTCTTTAAGTACCTCTTTCATCTTCCATAACCCTCAACTTTCTAAAAACCTATTATAACAATAAAAACGGGCACCTTGATTTTTTGGCGGTAAAACGGGTAATAAACCTTGTTGACAATAGCTGACTTGCAATGCTATCTTTTTTAAACATTATATACACTCATCAAGAGTGGCTGAGGGACTGGCCCTGTGAAGCCCGACAACCAACCGGAGAAAAGGTTAGGTGTCAAATCCAGCCCGCGATAACTATCGGGGGAAAGATGAGTAGTAGTCTGGTTGAGACTTCTGCCCCTTTCTCTGATGGAGAGGGGTAATTTTTATTTATACGGAGAAAGAAGAGATCATACATGTCATATGTTAAAGGTTTAAGGTGTCGGGAATGCGCTCGCGAATATCCAATTGAGCCAGTGCACGTCTGCGAGTTTTGCTTTGGGCCGCTTGAGGTCGTCTATGACTATGAAAAAATAGCAAGTGATGTAAGTCGAGAGAAGATCGCCGCTGGTCCGCCATCTATTTGGAGATATGCCGAGCTTCTACCAGTTTCCCCGGGGGCTGAACGCGTAGATATGGGTGCGGGCTATACGCCTTTGGTTAAAGCTAATAATCTCGGGGCCAAACTAGGGCTTAAAGAGCTCTATATAAAGAATGACACTCAGAATCCAACCTTCTCTTTCAAAGACAGAGTAGTTTCGGTTGCGTTAACAAAAGCAAAAGAATTTGGCTATAAAATCGCTGCCTGCGCGTCAACCGGAAACCTAGCCAACTCAGTTGCGGCTCACGCGGCCTGGGCCGGCATGGACAGCTATGTATTTATCCCCGCTGATCTTGAGAAGGGCAAAATTATTTCAACGGCCATCTACGGACCAAATCTTGTAGCTGTCAATGGGAATTATGATGAAGTTAATCGACTGTGCGCGGAGATAGCCAGCGAATATGACTGGGCGTTTGTTAATGTCAATATCCGCCCTTACTATGCGGAAGGTTCGAAGAGCATTGCTTTTGAAACAGTAGAGCAACTTGGCTGGCGAGCGCCCGATCACGTAGTTGTGCCTATCGCTTCCGGCTCACTGCTGACTAAGGTGAAAAAGGGATTTGACGAGATGCACAAGATTGGTTTGATAGATGAAGTTAATACAAGAATCTCGGGCGCCCAGGCAGACGGATGTTCCCCGGTCGCCAACGCTTTCGCGGAAGGCATTGATATAATAAAACCTGTCAAACCGAAAACAATCGCTAAATCATTGGCAATAGGGAACCCGGCCGACGGATTTTACGCGCTTAGAGTAGTCAATGAGTCGGATGGCGAAATTGCCGCAGTCAGTGACACGGAAATTATAGAGGCGATGAAGCTTCTGGCGGAAACTGAAGGTATTTTTACAGAAACAGCCGGTGGTGTAACAATAGGCGTATTAAAAAAGCTGGCTGAAGCCGGGAAGATAAAGCCCGATGAAACAACGGTCGCGTATGTGACGGGCCTAGGGTTGAAAACACTGGAGGCACTGGAGCCGCAACTTGGCCCGACGGCTACCATACAGCCTGGCTTTAAAGATTTTCAAGAAGCGTTTGATTTAAAGAAATCATAGAATAACCAGGACTAAATGAGGGAAAGAGTAACAATCGACGGTAGGAGGAGATATGGAAGTTATAGTGAGAATACCGGCCGCGCTTAGAAATTTAACAGACGGCGAGGGTGAGGTTTCCGGCAATGGCGATAATGTCCGGGACTTGATAAAAGATTTGGAAAACAAGTATCCTGGAATAGAAGAGCGATTGTGTGATGAATCCGGTGATATCAGAAGATTTGTCAATGTTTTTGTCGGCCAGGAAGATATCCGCTTCCTGAAGGGGTTAGATACCGAGATGGAAACCGGTGCGGAAGTGTCGATAATCCCGGCTATAGCCGGTGGCTCAAAATAGATCTAGATTTCATCAGGAAGGTGTAAACCACGAAATCAAATAATACAAAATGGGTTGTCGTCTTTCTTGTTGGCGCTGTTGCATTAGTCGGCATCTTTTGGGTGTTGCCCAATATTAGGCAAGGTAACGCAGTCGAAACTGCGAAAGAAAAAACTTCTGACGGGCAAGCTCTGTATAAAAAAGGTGAGTTTAATAAAGCGATAACGAGCCTTGAAGAATCAGTGAAACTTGATCCTGAGAATAGTCAAGCGCAAAGGAGTTTGGGGCAAAGCTATGAAGCGACCGGCAAACTTGATAAGGCCGCCAAAGCTTACAAGGATTCTTTGAGCGCTGATCCAAATCAACCGGAAACGCTTTACAATCTAGCCATAATTTACAAATCTCAGAATAAGACTAAAGAAGCCATCCGTGAACTTGAAAAAGCCGTCAAGCTGAACAAAGATTTTGTCGGCGCCCGGCTAATACTGGGCGAGCTTTATGTCAAACAAAACCAGACCGAGAAAGCCAAGAAGCAATATAAAACCCTTATCAAAATGGAGCCATTTGGTCTAGATATTGAATCGGTTCAAAGAAAACTCGATGGGCTAAAATAGCGCAACCATCAGGTCTTTTCCCAAGAATACTTGATTGACAACCAGCTAAAGTTAGTGCTAACTTGTTTATTAATGGTGCAACCTACGAGTATTTCCTCCTTAAGGCATCATGCAGGGGGCAACAATCCACAAGCGGCGTTTTCAATAAGCGCTTCCATCGCACTCGCCCCGTCTAGATGTTCGGGCCAATTTAATACTGCATAAAGCGGCAATTTATAAGCTAGCGGGAGACAGGTTTGGGTCAGATCAAAAAAAGACTCTTACGCTATGTTAACCGAGCAGCAACACAAAGAGTTTGTGAAACCTATCACTACCAACCAAACGCTGCCATGAAAAAACCGGGGGCAAACACATGCGTAGAATGAAGGCGGAGTCAAAAGCATCGGTCTCTTTAGGCCTATGGGCGCTTGTTCTAACAGGGCTTGTTCTAGTGATGCTCGCGTGCCAGGTCACATTCGCTTCTGCGACCCCATCATGGAGCCAAAAAGGCTTAAACGGTTTCGGGAATTCAAATAACACAGCTATTAATACCCCTGACACCTATGATCATTTTGGCGGTCAACTTTATGCTGGAACCGAAAATTATACTGAGGGCGGCGAGATGTGGAGAAGTCCGGATGGCTCTACTTGGACTACCGTAACCGTTGGTGGCTTTGACGGGAATTCAGATAATGTCGAGATCGGGCCCGCAAACACTTATTACGGATACCTTTACGGATGGGCCCACAACACAACTGATTCTGCAGAGATTTGGAGGTCTGCCGATGGAGCCACATGGGCAAAAGCGAGCTCCCTGGGCAATCCTCCCGGCGGCGGAGGAATCTGGGCCGGCATCCTGTTTAAGGATCATGTATATGCAATGTCGTGGGGTGTCTCAGGCGGCGGAAAAATCTGGAGAACAAATGACGGAACAACTTGGAATCAGGTAAATACAGCCGGTTTTGGTAACCCCGCGCGTACGAAAACAGGCGCGAAGAATGTCTGGAAGGGTTACTTATATAGTGACGGTGGCGGTGGAGGCGGGGGTCTGTTTAGAACACCAAACGGAACGGATTGGGATGAGCTAATCATAAATGGTGATTCCGCCAATACAAACGGTGTTCAAAATGTTACAGGCTTTCAAGGATCACTTTATGTTGCGAATCGTGCTGGCGATATATGGAGATCGTCTGATATTACCAACTGGACTACGGCTACTGTAACCGGACTTGGTGATCCCAACAACGAAATTACTGAGGGAAGCCTTCGAAACGTTAATGGTCAGCTATATATATCAACAAAGAATTCGAATGGGTCTCAAATATGGAGAACCGGCGACGGCACAAACTGGGTTAATGTCAGCCCTGGTTGGGATAGCAACAACCAGGGGTCCAGGCACCCGACGACATTCAAAGGAAAGTATTATATCGGATCGGGTAACGGGGTGGATGGAGGCGAGCTCTGGGCGTACGATTTTGATAACACGCCTATAGGGTCGAACGTAAGCCCGGATGTTGGCAATGACGCGACCATTACTTTTTCGTCTGTTTCCACAACCGGATCTACGGCTGTGGCATTAGAACATTGGACGGCTCCAGCTGGTCCCCCTGCTGGTTATTCATTTCTCGAATCGTTCTATGACTTTTCAACCGACGTTTCGTATTCAGGCGACATCACCGTGACAGTTCCTTTTGATGAGACTGAGGTGACAGGAGACGAGGCAGAGCTCGAACTGTTCCATTGGAATGGGGCAAATTGGGAAGTCGTTTCATCAAATGTGGATACTGTTGGCAATACTATAACAGGGCAAGTTTCTTCGCTCTCGATTTTTGCCTCGGGTCTGTCGACATCAGTAACTGTGCCCATAACCACCCTTGAGACCTCACCAACTATACCCGACGGGCTAAACGGCTGGTTCAAGACGGCCCCGACAATCAACTTAACAAGAAACGAGCCCGGCACAACCTATGCGCAGTGGGATTCAACCTCCCCAGCTGGGTTTGAAGCTCAAGACTCAACTCTGGCCCCTGAAGGAAAACATACGATCTATTATTTCTCGGTCGATACTGACGGCAATACTGAGACAGTCAGCAATCAAATAATAAAAGTAAACACAACGGATTGGGAGCAAGTCAACGAAGACGGTTTTGGGGATCCGGATAATGTTAAAGCCTTCGCCACTCTGGTTGACAGTGGCTATCTCTATGTTGGAACAGTAAACAACACATTGGGCGGGTCAATATGGCGTACATCAGACGGCTCTTCCTGGACGACAGCTACAGCTCCCGGCTTTGGAGACCCCAACAATCTTGCCATCTGGGCCGGCACGGAACTAAACGGCTACATATATGCGGGCTCTGATAACCTAAGTGGTGTTCAGGCTTGGCGCTCAAGCGATGGGGTCAACTGGACAACAGACACCGCTCTTGGCCTTGATGGAGACACAAACAATATATCAGCTGATCCACTGGTAACATTTGATGGTTACGCTTATCTAGGCACCAAAAATGACACTGATGGCGCTGAGATGTGGCGCACAGACGGCACAACCTGGGCCCAAGTTAATACAAACGGATATGGTGACCCGAATAACAAACGAACTAGCCCGCGTACGATCTTTAACGGATACCTTTATGCCCGGGCCCAAAATGATGTCACCGGCGGGCAAATTTTGCGGACTCCAAACGGCACTGATTGGACGACGGCTTCTGTTCCTGGCTTTGGAGACGCTAATAATGGGGGCTTCAACTTAGCCATCTTTAATGACGAGCTATACACAAGCACGCAAAACGGGGCCACTGGTGGAGAGATATGGCGCTCATCTGATGGCACCACCTGGACGCAAGTCATCGGTGACGGTTTTGGCGATGTTAATAGTAGTGCAATCGTACGCATCGGCGCGGTCGGCGACTATCTCTATGCCGGCACCAAAAATAATGTGACCGGCACCGAGATATGGCGATCAAGCGATGGTGACATTTGGACCCAGATAAACACAGACGGATTTGGGGACCCGAACAACTATCAAATTCATTACACATTTCAAAACTTTGGCGGCTCATTATATATTGCGGCTGACAACAATGTCACCGGTGGCGAAATATGGGCGCTGGATATTGCGCCCAGAACCACCCTTGAGACCTCACCAACCCCGGCAGACGGAGACGGTGGCTGGTTCAAGACCACACCAACAATTAATTTAACAAGAAATGAACCCGGCACAACTTACGCGCAGTGGGACTCAACGTCCCCAGCCGGTTTTGAAGCGCAAGATTCAACGCTTGCCCCGGAAGGTGAGCACACCATCTACTACTACTCAGTTGATACAGCAAACAATACCGAGACGGTTAAGAACCAAACAATTAAGGTCGATGTCTCTGACCCAACCGACCCCACACTAACAAGTCCATCTCATACAATTAGCACGACATCAACCATAAGTGTGGTAAAGGTTGACTTATCAGGCGCTACAGACACACCAAGTGGAGTTGAGGGTTTCTCGGTTACTTGGACCGAAGACAATACAGATACTCCGCCGGAGACAATGAATGCCTCAGCAACTCTTAGCTCAACCACAAGCCCGTATCTGACCGACGGGACCTGGTGGGTCAATGTCTCCACCAAAGACTACGCCGGCAGATGGACATCGACCGCGCACATGGGGCCGTTTGTGATTCAAGTCGGCACTGAAGAACGTGTCAACCAAGCTCCTGACGGCTCCGGAGGTACTTGGAAGCCTGACGTATCCGGCTCGAAGGTGGTCTGGTATGACAAACGCGACGGTGACTGGGAAATCTTTTTATATGACACCTCCACAGGGATCGAAACACAAATAACATCTAATACAACTGGACAGCACATCCCAAGTATCTCAGGGTCTAATATAATTTGGTATGACGGTCGCCATGGCTGGGGCGACGTTTACAGGTATGATCTATCAACAGGCATTGAAAGCCGAGTTACCAGCGCCAGCACGGCTGTTTGGCGCAGAAACGGCCCCGATATAGACGGTTCGGTTATTGTCTGGACTGATAATAGAAACGGCCCCGATGACATCTATGCTTATGATATTTCAACTGGTATTGAGAGCCGGATAACCACTGATCCAACTGATCAGCACAATCCCGGCATATCCGGGGATAGAATTGTCTGGGATGATCACCGCGCCGGAGAATCCAATATCTTTATGTACGAGATTTCATCTGGCATCACCAGTCAAATAACGACGGACCCAAGCGACCAGGTTAAGCCTGCGATTGGTGGAGATAAGATAGCTTGGGTGGATTTCAGGAGTGGCAACGACGTTTATGGTTATGATATTGCCACTGGTATTGAAACGCTAATCGGCACCAGCACGGCCAACAGGGCACCTGACATCTCAGATCCGATCGTTGTTTGGTGGAGAGAGTTACATGACCGATCCGATGTCTTTACCTATGATTTTTCCAGTGGCATTTCGAGTCAAATCACAACTCAACCGATCGATCAATGGATTCCGGCTATCGAGGGCGACAACATTGTTTGGATCGGGATGGATGCCGGCGCCCAAGATGTCTATCATCACGATTTATCCAGTGGCACAACCAATCGTCTTACCGACACCTTGATGCCGGATCAATATCGCCCGGCGCTCTCAGGCTCAACCGCGGCTTGGACGGATGGGAGAAACGGAAATTATGATGTCTACACAAGAAATATGATATCAGGCGCGGAAAAAAGACTAACCTCTGATCCTGCTCCTCAAGGTTGGGTTGGCATCTCAACCTCAACCGTGGTTTGGGAAGATTCTAGAGACGGGCTGCACGAAATATATGCCTATGACCGTCTGACCGGTATCGAAACAAGAATAACTTCAGATACTTCAAATCAATGGTTGCCTGATACCTGGGGCTCAACTATTGCTTGGTATGATGATCGAAACGGGGCCTTGGATGTTTATGCCTATGATATGTTAACCGGCATAGAGAAGCGCCTGACGACCGGTACTGTGGACTGGGCCAGACGAGGGCCGGACATCTATGGCTCGCAGGTTGTATGGACGGACGGCAGAAATGGTGCTGGAGATGTATACGCCCATGATCTATCAACTGGTGCTGAGACTAGAATTACAACCGACACTAACGCAGCGCAACATAATGCCAATATATCCGGCACCAAGATAGTTTGGGACGATCACCGGCCTGGGGCTCCCGACATCTTCATGTACGATCTGTCCACAGGAATTACCAGTCAAATAACAACTGATCCCTTTACTCAACAAAAACCAACCATTGATGGTGACAAGGTAGCTTGGGAAGACGATCGCAACGGAAACTGGGAAATCTATTCATACGATATTACCTCAGGCACCGAGAGCCGGATAACTTCGCATTCAAGAAAGCAAGCCCGACCCGCCATTTCAGGTGGCAACATTGTTTGGGAAGCACAACAAGACGGTGGTGGGCATTGGGACATACAGGGATACTTTGTCTCAGCCGACACCGAGTCACCCATCACAATTCTTGAGACCTCACCAACCCCGGCCGATGGCGACGATGGTTGGTTCAAGAGCGACACAACGGTCACCTTGACCAGAGATGAGCCCGGCACCACCTATATACAATTCGACTCAACAAATTCAGCTGGTTATACAGCTTCCGATACAACGCTGGCTCCTGAAGGCGAGCACACCATCTACTACTACTCAGTTGATAACGCAAACAATACCGAGACGGTTAAGAACCAAACAATTAAGGTCGATGTCTCTGATCCAACCGACCCGACACTTTCTAGTCCATCACACACCATTAGCACCACCTCAACCACAAGTGTGGTAACCGTTGATCTATCAGGGGCTACAGACACCCCAAGCGGGGTTGAGGGCTTCTCAATCACTTGGAGTGAAGACAACACCGAGACACCGCCTGAGACGCTTAACGCCTCAGCAACTCTTAACTCAACTACAAGCCCGTATCTGACCGACGGCACCTGGTGGGTGAATGTCTCCACCAAAGACTACGCCGGCAGGTGGACATCGACCGCGCACATGGGACCGTTTGTGATTTCTGAAATTCATCTAATTAACACCTGGACTACCGAGGGCCCGTACTTCAGCGCTATAAACACTATTGCTCCAAACGCTTCAGGTACAGTTGTATATGCTGGAACGGCTAATGAGGGTGTCGTAAAAAGTATTGACGATGGGGAAAGTTGGATTCGCCTTACATCCGTTCAAGGTGAGGGAAAGAACTATTCGGCCGTTGGCGTTGATCCGACAAATGCGTCAATCATTTATGCCGGTACATGGCCGGGAAGAGTTTTTAAGAGCACGAATAGCGGAGCGGGATGGGCTGAGTTGAGTGTGGGGGTGCCGCAAAATGTGACAGCAACTTCACTAGTTGTTGATCCTGTTTCAAATAACATAGTATATGCCGGTTTTGACCCGAGCGGTGCTTACCGGAGTACTGACGGCGGCGCTAGCTGGAATGCGATAAACAATGGTCTAACCGATAATCGTATTCAACATATAGCTATTGACCCAAATAATACCGCCGTTATTTATGCCGGGACACCCAATGGTGTATTCAAAAGCATAGATAGTGGTCAGAACTGGGGACTCATAAGCCCTGGGCTTGGAGGTATCAACTCCATAGCCATTGATCCAAATGATTCAGACATTGTTTATGTAGCAGCTTTTGGGGCGGGAGTATATAAGAGCACAGACGGGGGCTCAAATTGGGACCCCGCTAATAGCGGATTACCTAGTACCGATGTGGAAGTTGTGGTGCTGGACACCATTTCTCCATCAACATTATATGTTGGCTTTTCATCAGAAGGAATCTATAAGACCACTAATTCGGGTGCAGGATGGACCGTAGCCAACACCAACTTAGGCAATATCGAAATCCGTGCGCTCGCAACTGATCCAACAAATTCAGCAAATGTGTATGCCGGCACTCTTGGTGGAGGCATATATAAGAGTACTAATGCGGCAGGTAGCTGGAAGACAAACGCTTCCCAATTCCTCGATGTCAGCACCCAAGCGATGGTGGAGGATCCACTCGATCATGGCACGCTCTTTACTGCTGTACATCTAGAAGGGTCCGGTTTAGGTGGAGTATTTAAAAGCACAGATGCAACCAGAAGTTGGAATTATAGTGGACCGACTAATAGTTATACTCATTTTGATTCACTAGCGCTTGATCCGTCAGATATTACATCGCCAACAACAATCTATGCGGGTTGGCGAGAAGTTTTTCGATCTGATGATGGTGGGTTAACCTGGGCCAACCTCAGCAACGGTTTGCCTGACGGCATTATCCACGCTATTGCGGCAGATCCGACCACACCGACCACTTTATATGTCGGCACAGACGATGCCTCCTGGGGAATGACCGGTCCGCCGGGAATATATAAATCGATTGACGGTGGCCTCAATTGGAACCAGGCAAGCACGGGTTTGACCAATGCAAACATCAGAGATATTGCTATTGATCAAGATGTATCTTCTACTCTTTATGCGGCAACTCTTGGAGGAGTCTACAAATCAATCAATAACGCGATCACTTGGAGCGATATTAGCGGCGGTGTTGTCAATAATTACGCTAACAGCCTAGCGATAAATGAAAACGATCCGGACAATATCTTCGTAGGTACGGACGGCGGTATATATGAGACTACTAATTCCGGCTCTAGCTGGAGTCATTTGGGGCTTGGCAGTGCACGAGTGAACGATGTAGTGATTGATCCAAACGACTCTTCGGTTCTTTATGCCGGGACTCGTGAAGGTGTCTATATTAGTATAGATG
>SDBV01011829.1_pt1 | contig 11252 bp, 10 predicted proteins | sample 2277081 | NCBI WGS metagenome assembly SDBV01 (sample SAMN10402039, study PRJNA504765) | marine sediment metagenome | isolation source: marine sediment core GS10_PC15, 223 cmbsf | place: Arctic Ocean: Southern Knipovich Ridge | collected 2010
CTCAAATTTGCCGGAGAATAATAACCCGAAATCCTTATTTCTCTGGGCTACTAATCCATATCTGGTTAGAAATATCTAAAAGTTAAAGCAATTCTACTGCCGGATGGAATAATTCACCCACACTGGACATTCTGCTGCAGAAGGTGATAAATCCGAAAAACGTGATTTCGACTTGCGGAAAATGAGTTATAAATATCTTTTAAAAATATTTTACTACAATTTTACAGACCTGAATATTCTGCTCTTGCAGCTCTTTTTTTAATTTCTATAAAGGCTATATTCCTCTCCTCATCAGGGGGATGAATGCCGCCTCCAAATGAGCGGACACGGCTATTAGCAAGCATATGCAAGGCGAGCCTCTCTGATAGTTCTTTTTTTTCTTCTCTATATTTGATATCATTAAAATGGTTATATACTTCCAGAGGTTCCTCCCTTAAATCATAAAACTCACCGCTGGAATCATCGCAAAGAACAAGTTTATAATCGTTTGTTTTAATCATTGCTCTTCCTATAAGTTCACTTATTGCGTGTTCTTTAACAGATTTATTGGGCTCTTTCAATAAAAAACTGATATCCTTTCCCTGTGCATGATCAGGTGGGATAATCCCGGCCAGGGACAAAAAAGTAGCATGAAGATCAAGCCAATCCACGAATGAAGAGCAGCGTCTACCTGATGGTACACCCGGGCCCTTTATGATTAAGGGGACATTGAGAGCACTTTCATAAAAGGTCGATTTAAAAGGTAAGCCGTGATCTCCAAGGTGATCGCCGTGATCTGAAGAAAATACAATCATTGTTGAATCAAGAAGATTGCGGGATTCAAGAGCATCTAAAATTTTATGAACCTGTTTATCAATAAGTGTTATTGTAGCAAGATAATATTGCCTCATTTTCATTATTTGCTCATAAGTCATACTTGAATAGTCCGTTAAAAAAAGAGGATTGCTATTGTAGAATTTTATATTTTCTTTCTGATAAATTGGTTTTGTGGATAACTCTTCTGCTGAGCCTATTGGTTCAGGTATGGCTACATCCTTATAGAGTGAGGCCAGACTCTCGGGAGGATCGTAAGGATCGTGAGGGCTGTTAAAGGATACCCATGAAAAAAAAGGAGGTTTGGCACTATTTTTAATCCACTTTACGGCTTCATCACCTATAAACGAATCTATGTGCAAATCCTCGGGAAGTGGACTTATTATTGCACCAAGATTTTTTCTGTATCCGGGTACTGTAGCTGGGTGATCTCTTCGGTACCCTTTTTTTTCTAAAAAACTAGTCCAGTCATCTTTTCTGAAAATATGGCGCTTGTCCTCTGCAATAACTCGATATTGAAAACCTTCAGTATTATTCCAAGGGTAAAAGTGCATCTTTCCTATTGCTGCTGTATTCCATTTCGCCTGATTGAAAAGACGAGGAATGGTTGGGGAATCGGGGCGAATCCAGCGGAAATTTTCAGGTACACCGGTAACGTGTGGATATTGGCCTAGAATAAATGAAGCTCGTGCCGGCTGGCAAACGGGCGATACTGAGGTGCAATTATCGAAAACAATTCCCTCGCTGGCAAGACGATCAAGCGCCGGTGTCTTCATAAAATCCAAGCCATAGCAGGGAAGAGAGTCCTTGCGCTGTTGGTCCGTTGTAATGAATAATATATTTTGAGGTCTGTTCATTTAGATTCTCCTTCTATAATTTTTTTGAGAACATCAATACAGAGTATTAATGCCCTGGGCAGATGAAAAGGATCTTTTACGGGTAAAGCAATGATAGTATCTATTTTATCACCCTTTCTGTCCAGTTTCTGATTCCATTCACCATGCTCCTGATTGGGGAAATGACTGAAGGCCCAATCATGAGTTTTCCAGTACCAATCAAGACACCAGGATTCATGGGACTGTTCATAGGCTAAAAGAAGGGAATAGAGAGCCTCCGAAAATACCCACCATATTTTTTTCTCTGAATCCTTCCAATAAACAGGTTCTTTACCGTCAATGTCGATTCCTAATAATAGACCCCCATACTCGGAGTCCCAACCCTTCTCCATTCCCCATTTTATCGTTTCTACTGCCTGTGTAACTCTATCCATGTTATTAAAATGATAAAATATATGTATCATAAACCACATGGATTCAATAGTGTGACCAGGATTCATCGTTCTTCCGGCAGGTGTGTCCATTAAAGTGTTGTCTGTAGAAATATATTCTAATAATACTTCTTTTTCTGGAAACCGGAAGTTATCCATTACTTCATTTGCTTTTTTTAGTGACTCTTCTATAATATCCTTCTGGTTTAAGTAAATCCCAAGGTTAAAAAAAGCGAAAGCGAACTGGAAATAGTCTCTGTGCGCTTTAGCACCAGCGGGTATGGGATAGGGATAAGAGCCATAACTGCCTGGATGATCAAGTCTGGATTTTGCTGAATAAAAGGTATCCAGGGCAGCATCTACTGCCCTTTTATCACCTGTAGCTCTGGCATATTCGATTAAGCCCATAATAGCAAACGCATCTACCTGAATAGCTTTTTCTCCTTCAAGCATTTTACCTTCACGATCAACGAGGAAACCCCACGCACCTTCATTCGTTCGTCCATATTTCAGACAAAACTCGAATATATTTGTAGCTGCATCCAGCCATTTACTATCTTTTTCAATATGATTATAGAGAGCGGAAAAAGTATAAATTGCCCTTGTGTTAGACCAGATAAATTTATTTGTTGTATTCAAAGATCCATCATCATTAATACCTGTATAAATCCCTCCACATTTCCAGTCAATGGTATATTTAAGCCAGAAAGGCATAACATCATTAAGAAGATGATTTTCATAAAAAGTTAGCAATTTTTTAAAGTCCGTTTTATTAGCACTATTATAACTATCCATGCAACCTCCGTTTTAAATTAACTCTTATCTAGTGCACCAGATGGGAGAACTCCAGGCCATTTGTCCATTTCTCTGAAGCACTTTTACTATATAAAAATCTTCATTCCCTTCTCCGCCTCTATCTATGTCTTTCCATGTTTTATTGAAATACAGGGATTCATATGGTAGTTTTTTATGTATCTTTAATTTAGGTGCAGTAAAGACAGGCATTATGTCAAAATAAGCATCTGAATTTCTGAGATTTCGTTTTTTTATAGAAATTGATCGACTAAATTCATTTGAACCCCATTTCCCTTTAAAGGAAATATTTAGAAGAGCATCTGGCCCCCCTTCTATATCTAATATTACAGCCTGGGTAGGATTGAAATTACTCCGGCAAGTGTAAGAATTTATTACTAAGTTGTTTGAGTCCTGGTGCTCTATACTATTTATTTTTTCAGTAATATCAGGTCCACCGCAGAAACAAGGAGTTGATTGAATAATTTCCCCATAATCTACCTTTATAGAAATATCCCACCTGGATATTTCTTTTGAGCCCATCCCATCCCATCCCCACTCTAATTTGATCAGGTCTCTATGGCATTCATCATGTAAGGAGGTTTGCAAATTCCATTTTGTAAGGCTTTTTCCATTCTTGATAAGTTCGATATAATCAACCTCATCCATTGTTCTGCCTTCAACATGTAATTCTCGCACTGTATCTGTATTAATAATGTCTCCCATCATTGCTTCATTAAGGTAAACTGACAGTACAATCCTATCCCCGGTAACAGCATACGTGTGTCTTTTCCTGATAGCGCTCATAATATCTTTTCTTGTCAATTCCCCTGCATATATTCCAGTTAAACCTTCACCATATGATCCGGGGTAACCAAAGTGATCATCTGTTCCTGCTGTAATACCGATATGCTTCCCACACATGAGCTGTCTTAATACAGTCTGAGACCTGTCGGATCCACCCATTGAATGTCTGTACATACTCCAATGGCTTTGCGGTTCTAGTGAATTTCCATGTTCGGAAAAAATTTCTGCTGTAGGTGAAAGGCTACTGCTGTAAGTAGCCCAATTTGTACCCCGCCAACCCTTTCTATAAGCGCAATGATGAGGCAACATGAGGGCATTGTTCTCTTCAACAAAAGATTTCAACTTATTTATATCTCCAGCATAGTAGAGGGAACCTTTGTCTTCACAGAAATAAATACAATAGTCTCCCCATTGAGAAGAATGCCATTCATAAGCAATGAAGGATACAAATTGACCGGAGGAGTTCATCTCGTTTGCTCTTGCAACAAGTTTATCCCAATTCTGCTTTACAAGGGCAAAACCTTTAAGATGATACTCCTTCACTTTTGGATCATTAGAAGTAATATCCGGCCACCAGCCATGAGGTGTGAAAGCATAAAAATCAAGACTACTGCGGGCTATAGAATAAGAGCGTTCAAGAGATCCTTTGCCAACTCCCACTTCATTATGATTGTGGATATCTCCCCAAAAAAGTGTTTCTGCTTTTTTGTACATTTAACAAAACTCCTTAGCCATCTGCTCGGTTCTCTCTTTCATTCCTTTAAAATCTTGAGAATGCGTGTTTTTCCAAGGCACAGCTTTAAATAATGGTGATAGAAAAAGCTCCGATATAAAATTATCTGCAGTATGCGGGTGCTGAAGATAATTTTCTCCAATCCCAACTTCCTTTATCACATCAAAAGATAGAGTTATTTCATTTACCTCGTAAACTTTGATGATTTACTAAGTTTATCGACTTTAAAACGTCCGTGTGTTTAGCATAACGTCTATTATTCTCCAGGTCATATATAAAAGCACAGAATCCACCAGCACTCGTCGTAAAGTCCGGATGCACTTGATGCAGTTCTTTCCTAAAACGTATATGCGAGTATCTGACAGCCATTTTTTTAGGTATTCTATGCGAATTTCGATACGCTTTTCTCATACGTTCAACTGCCTGATTAACGATTTTATGGGGAAAACGGACAACAGATGAGGTTCTTTCTACTAAACACCCATAATGTTCGAGATTATCAAGAGCATGGGAATAAGAAATTTTCATGCCAATTTTTTCTAATATTTTTAAAGCACAGTTGTGAATAGCATCCATATCATCCCACGAGAGTATGCGGATTGGTTCTTTAAACGATTTCATATTTCTCCTCATAGTATACTTCTACGATATAAAAAATATTGCTTAGCCATTAAACTATATTATTTTTAATAATTTGCATATTTAATAGTAATCTATGCTAATTTAGTTTATTTGTAAATATTATAAAAACTATTGACAAGTAAAGTTTTAAAAGATTATAATTAAAAAAATTAGTCAAGGAGGAAGACTATGAAAAAAACATTGATTCTATTACTTATGTTCTTCATTGCTTTCTTTTCTTTCGCAGGGGGTACTCAGGAAGAAAAGGGTGAAGAAGAAATAGGAGCAGAAAAAGCAGTTTTAAGCATTGGTGCGAGGGCCTGGATTTATCAAAAGTTCCCTGTTAAAGATATTGGGGAGGATTTTATGGGGAAGAATCCAAATATTAAGATTAAATATATCACTGTAGCCGACGCTTTTGTTCCTATTTATCTTATAAACTGGAGAGAAGAAAAACCGGAAGTTGATTTGCACTTAGGAGCAATTGTGACCAAGATAGCTCCTCTGGAAAGTGCTGGGTTACTAGAAGATTTGACCGACATGCTTACTGGAAATATGGCTAGAGAAAAATACATTAAAGCCTTTTTAGCAAACTGCAGATTTGAAAAGAATGGTAAGCCTTATTATCCCATCATTCCTTTTATGGGAGAAATCACAGCTCTTGATATTAACTTAAACCTATATAGAAAAGCCGGGATGATGAAAAACGATAAAGAAGCTATCGGACCGCCAAGCTGGGATACTGAAGAAATGGTTGCATATTTTAGAAAATTGGGAAAGATTTCACCACAGGGATATGGGCTTGGAGCTGCTATGCAAGCTAATATACCAAATATATTGCATGGTTATTTAAACCCAATTCTGGCTCAACGGGGTAGTATTTATGCCCCTGATCAAAATGTAATCTTGGATTTTGAAAGCAAAGAAGCAAATCATGCTTTACAAGTGTTTTCGCGTCTCTATAAAGAAAAGTTGCTCTTTCCCAATGTTTCTGATTTTAAGGAGGTGCTCACAGCATACAAAGGTGGGGTGTTGCCCCTAATACAAGAATCTCATTCAAAAATGGTTGAAGCGGCAGAAGTTCTTGGGGAAGATAATGTTTCATTTGTCATGTGGCCAGGTTTTGAGGAAAATGGGACAATTGCTTTTACAGGTGGTTCTGTTATACCTAAAAACTCAAAAAACATTAATCAAGCAAAAAAATTCCTGCGAGAGGCTGTTGCAACTAAGGAATTCGACCAGTGGTCTTTTAATCACTATGGAAAGCTACCGGTACTTACGAGCTCTTATACAGGTCTGAAATGGTTCCAGGACCAGGCTACCCGTATAGTAAAAATTGCTAATGTTTCTACTATTGAGCCCTTATATCCTGGAGATGTAGAATTGCGAAGACTCATGGGTGAGTTTATACATCCGGCTATTATGGGCGATATAACTGTAGATGAAGCACTTAAAAAGATCACGGAACAGATGAAAGAGAGAAATATTGATCTGAGTCGTATGGAATATACCGGAGACCAATTCTAAATGAAGGGGGAACTTTAGCGGTTCCCCCGATTCTTATTTTCAGCTTGGCTAATTACCAAATAATAAATATGAAACAATCCAGATATTTACCTTATCTGTATCTCTTGCCTGCATTAATAATGTTCGCCTCATTTATTATTTATCCGCTAGGCGATTCTTTCTATCTTAGTTTTACCGAATACAGCCTCGTTTCTTCCAAAAGACCTTTATTTATTGGATTTGAGAATTATTTATCTCTTTTAACAAAAAACGCAACATTCTTAACTTCTATGAAGAACCAGATGAAATATGGAATCCCTTTCTTTTTTATGGGTCTTATAATATCCTTCTTTATTGCTGTTTTAATAAATACTTTGAAAAAGGGAAAAAGCTTTTTTCAAATAGTACTATATCTGCCACTAATTATCCCAAATGCTATAGCTGCAATCATCTTCCTCTGGCTATTTGATAACAGCTTTGGTATTATCAACTATATACTTAGGCTCGTAAAGATTGTCCCTCCCCTTTGGCTCAATAGCTCAAAACTAACCATATTTATGTTTGCACCTATTAATCTGTGGATAACTGTTGGATTTCCCACCATGATATTCATCAATGGGCTTCAAATCATTCCAGTTTCTTTATATGAAGCCTCAACAATAGATGGTGCAAATTTTATGCAGAAAATACGATTCATAACAATACCCCTATTAAAAAACTACATTGTTATGGTTTCTGTGTGGTTGCTTATAAATTCATTAAAACTTTTCGATCTTCCTTATGTTCTTACTGGCGGTGGTCCAGGTGTTTCTACGTATACCATGTATTTTTTCTCTTGGTCTGAGGCCTTTCAAATATTTAGGCTTGGAACTGCTTCAGCCGCAGCGTTTATTAACGGTATCATCATCCTGCTGTTATCCTGGGCAATCAACCGCTTTACTCAAGAAAAAAGTGTTAATAGATGAAGGAAAAATCTGCTACAGCTAAATATGCTATCCTAATTGTTTTCAGCATCATTATTTTATTTCCCTTATTTTGGATGCTACTTACAGCATTGAAAACGAGCAAGGAGATCTATACATTCCCCTTAGTCTTTTTTCCAGCAAAGATCAATCTTAAGAATTTTTATTATATATTGTTTGAGATGGAATATTTTTCCAGGTATGCTCTAAACAGTATTGTAATAACACTTATTACCAGCGCAGGTGTTCTTTTATTTGGAACATTGGGTGGTTATTCTCTTGGTAGAAAAACATTTTTAGGCCGAGGTTTCCTATTCGCCTTCATAGTGCTCATTATCGCAGTGCCTTGGAATATATATCTAATTCCTACTTATATCATGGAAAGTAAAATGCATATCCGAAACTCCTGGATAGCCTTGATTCTACCTTATATTGCCCTTCGTCTACCCTGGGCGCTTATTATTTTAAGCGGTGCTTTCGCATCGATACCCAAGGCCATGGAAGAAGCTGCAATCATGGATGGATGTAAAGATCATCAGGTTTTTTTAAATATCATGGTTCCGTTAGTGAAATCAGGTATGGTAACAGCTTTGCTTATAACTTTTATATTTGTATGGAAGGAATTCTTGTTTGCCGTAACCTTGAATACAGATTCTCATTGGCAGACGCTGCCTGTAGGTATTTTATTTTTAAAAGATGAACTTCAGACCCTTGCGTATGGGAAGATAGGGGCTGCCATAATTTTGTGCCTTGTTCCAATCATAGCAATTTTCATTCCTCTTAGGAAGTTCTTCTTCTCAGGCTTCAAAGAGGGAGGATTCATAAAGGGATAATTTTATAGAAACAATGGAATCTTATGAAGTAAAAAAAGATATTATAAAGAATATTTCTTTTGAAGATATGAATAAAAATGATTTTCATATCTTTGAAATAATATTAACTAATGAAGATTGTAGCAGAAATGAAATTATTAATCATTCGATTTGGGGTATATCAAAAACAGATAGAATTATAAAAAGCCTGCATAAAAAGGGCATTATCATTTCTCGTAAAGATAAGAAGAATATTAAAGGTAGGAATTGTAACATATTTTCAATATATACAGGCTTGGGATATTTTCTGGGTTTAGAATTGAATATTGTTTACGATCGATTTGTTTTGACAGATTTTATCGGCCATCCTCTTTCCACTAAAGAATATCCAGCTAGCTATGCAAAGGCAGATCCTATATCTGAAGTAGAAAAGCATATTGCCGATTTTATAAATCAAAATAATGTTGAGCTATCTAACATTAAAGGTATCGGTATTGGCCTCCACGGTCTTGTTGATTTGAATAGGGGAGTGATTCACCGTATTCTATACAAAGACCAAGAGATTGATCTTAATATTAAGAATCATTTAGAGAAAAAATTTGGCATAAAAACATTTATTGCTCAGCCGAAGGTTTTAGCACTATTTGGAGAATATCGTTTTAACTCAGTTCTAAGTGGAAAAACCGTCTTAAATGTGAATGCCGGTTATGGCATCGGTTTGGGAATCTTTTTTAACGGAAAATATTTTCCAGGAGTTTCGGGAATGGCCGGGCAATTAGCCCATTTGATTGTTCCTGGTAATACAAGAAAGTGTTACTGCGGAAATACAGGATGCTTACGGACTTTAATTTCTTATAAGGCAATATGCGTTCAGGCCAAAGAAAAAATAGATAGTGGTTTCTCCAGTAAAATAAATCCAGAAAAAATAAATGGCCCTTTATATGAAGAAGGAGTGGAGCATATTATTGATATGGCACTGAATAACGATAAGCTATGCATACACCTGATCCAAGATGTGGGTATTTTTTTTGGTACTGCTTTATCATATGTAGTGTGTCTTTTCAATCCAGAATTGCTTATTATCCATAGTGATATTGTGCGAGCTGGAGAGCTATTTACTGCACCAGTAATTACACAGCTGAGAAAGAATACTTTAGAATTTTCCATGACTCCACTTAATATTGAGTTTAAGCAACGCAAACCGTTTTCTGTTTGTATAGGAGGAGCAGTATTTTGTTTAAAGGAAATATTGACTAGCTATAAGGAAAAATAGCGTTTTGCTTTGACAAGCCCATCTATGGATCGTACAATTTGTACATTCCATACTACCTATAGGAGAACTGCTGTGAAAAAGAGTGCAATTTCATTGATTATTTTCTTGACTCTCCCGCTTCTTCTGTACGCAGAGGAGACAGGGGAGGCTGAAAAAATGGAGATCCATCTGCTAGATAGCTCCGAGTTTCCCCTGATTATGATCTCCTATTCCCTCAAAGACGCTCGAGGCAACTATACCTACTCCCCCGGAGGGGATTGCTGCGAGGTAAAAGGACATTATTCAAGGGATAGAAGGTCTGCATAAGGATTGCCTTGGAGCTTCATCTGATAGAAAAACGACATTATAACATAAAGTACCACTTTTCGTTAAAGGATAAAAAGACCGAGGCAGAAGTGGAGAAGATTAAGAAGCATACATTGACTGATTCCATAAAGTGGTTGTATGAATGTGGAGATAATACTTATGCGCAAGAAAGGAAAAAAGATTTTCTGGCCCGGACCCGGAAAAGTAGAAGTGCAGGAATATGAGATTCCGTCTCTCAGGGGAAACCAGGTTTTAATCAAGACCGAAGTGAGTCTGATTAGCCCCGGAACAGAGCGGGCGCATCTTTTGGGTATGCAGAATACGCCCAGATCTTTTCCTAGAGATCCGGAAGGATATAATAATATAGGCAGGATAATTGGTACCGGAAAAGATGTAAAAGAGTTTAAGGAAGGAGAAATGGTAGCTTCAGGCGCCAATCATGCCTCGCACGTGATACTGGAAAAAGACAAAATTCTTAAAGTTCCTGAAAAGTTGTCCCCGGAAAGTGTCGTGTTTTTTAATATGGGTGCTATTGCACTCAATGGTATTCGCAGCGCAGATATTGAATTAGGCGAATCTGTTGCGGTTATAGGTCAGGGGATTATTGGCCAGATGGCTTCCCAACTGGCCAGGATGAATGGAGCTTTTCCGGTTATCAGTATTGACCAGATGAGAAGTCGTCTGGAGATATCAAAGGAATATGGTTCGGATTTTGTTATTGATGCTAAGGAAGAATCTGTCCGGGAAATAATTCAGGGGATCACCATGAAACAAGGTGTGGATATTGTAATAGAAGCCACAGGAAGCCCCGAACCAATAAATGATTCTTTTTCTTTTATAAAAACTCGCGGAAGAATTATTCTGCTGGGCAGTCCACGTGGAGAAACAACACATGTAAACTTCTATCCGGATATTCACCGCAGGGGAATATCCATTATAGGTTCACATGGTTTTGCTAGGCCAGTGCATGAATCCTCAAAACATTCCTGGACATGGAAAGACGATGCAGGGCTCATACTGGAGTTACTTGCCTCAGGCAGGTTAAAAATAGATAAGTTCATTAGCAAAAAATTATCTTATACGAAGGCTAAAGAAGCGTACGGTTTGATATTAAAAGAAAAAAATGGTGTTCTTGGTGTACTTTTTCTCTGGGAGTAAACCGGCGCTTGAGAGAACAAGGTCAGGAGGATGATAGAAAGGTGAAAAGCTTGAAGTGTATGGTGATATTTTTAATGGCGTGTGGGTGAATTATTCCATCCGGCAGTAGAATTGCTTTAACTTTTAGATATTTCTAACCAGATATGGATTAGTAGCCCAGAGAAATAAGGATTTCGGGTTATTATTCTCCGGCAAATTTGAG
>SDBV01011830.1_pt1 | contig 11252 bp, 8 predicted proteins | sample 2277081 | NCBI WGS metagenome assembly SDBV01 (sample SAMN10402039, study PRJNA504765) | marine sediment metagenome | isolation source: marine sediment core GS10_PC15, 223 cmbsf | place: Arctic Ocean: Southern Knipovich Ridge | collected 2010
AAACTGGGTATTCGCGCCTCCTCCACAAGAGAACTGATTTTCCGTGACTGCCTGGTCCCTGAGGAGAATATGATTGGCAGGGAGGGAATGGGATTTATTATGACAATGAGACTCCTGGACAAGTCACGTCCGGGTGTAGGAGCTCAAGCTGTTGGACTTGCTCAGGGAGCTCTGGAGGCAGCAGTAGACTATGCGCGGGAGCGTATTCAGTTCGGACACCCCATCATCTCTCTCCAGGCGGTTCAGATTATGCTGGCTGACATGGCTATCCAGGTGGAAGCGGCAAGGCTGCTGGTTTATGCCGCAGCCAGGACTATTGATAGTGGTGCCAAGAAATTTACCAAAGAATCGGCTATGGCTAAGGTTTTTGCTTCAGATACGGCAATGAAAGTTACCGTCGATGCTGTGCAGATTTTTGGCGGTGCCGGTTACATGAAGGATTATCCCGTCGAGAAAATGATGAGAGATGCCAAAATAACCCAGATATATGAAGGCACGAACCAGGCTTTAAGAGCTGCTATCGCCTCGGAACTTAGAAAGAGAAAAGGAACGCACGAATGAACATCATAGTCTGTATCAAACAGGTTCCGGGCACTGCTGAAGTCAAGATTGACCCCCAAACCAACACCCTCATAAGACAGGGAATCGAGAATATTGTCAACCCTCTTGATACCTATGCCCTGGAAGAAGGCGTCCGGATAAAGGAACGATACGGGGGTAAGGTCATCGCTATAAGCATGGGGCCTCCTCACGCTGAGGAGGCGCTGAGAGAAGCAATTTCGCTGGGCGTTGATGAAGCCATTTTATTAAGTGACAGCGCTTTTGCCGGCGCTGATACCCTGGCTACCGCCAATACTCTCGCCCGGGCAATCGACAAACTGGAGCCGTATGACCTCATAATTTGTGGACGGCAGACAGTAGACGGAGACACCGGTCAGGTGGGGCCGGAACTGTCGGAGATGTTGGGGGTACCATTCGTTGCCTACGTGAGCCGGATTGAAGAGATAGATGGTGGATGTATGCGAGCCCAACGGATGATTGAAGGGGGGCACGAGGTTATTGAGATGCCCTTACCGGGAGTGATTACTGTGGTGAAAGAGATAAACACACCCCGCCTCCCCTCCCTTCGTGGACTCGCTAGGGCAAAAAGCGCGGTGATTCCAATTTGGACAATCCAGGAACTGGATATTGATAAGCATGCGGCAGGGTTATCAGGCTCTGCCACCAGGGTAATCGAGATATTCTCTCCGCAAAGGGTTCATCGCGGTGAGATACTTCAGGGAGATTTAGAGGAGCAGGTGGAGAGCCTGGTCGATAACTTAAGAGAGACTAAGGTAATCTGAGAACGGTGACAAGCATGGGAATTCAAATCGACCCCGATAAATGTACTGGCTGTGGTATTTGCCTTCCATCATGTCCCTTTGGACTGCTGGAACTTGTTGATGACAAGGTTCAGGTCAATGAGGGTTGCACCCTTTGTGGTGCCTGCCAGGATGCCTGTGACTATGACGCTATACTTATCGAAGCTGTTGCTGAAACTGCGGCTGTAGATGACAGCTACAAGGGAATCTGGGTATTTGCTGAGCAACGGGATGGCAAATTGAAAGGCGTCACCTATGAGTTATTATCAAAGGGTAGAGAGCTGGCGGATACTCTAAAGACTGAATTGTCTGCCATATGTTTTGGGCACGACATAGAAGACGTGAGTCAGCTAATTGGCTGTGGTGCCGATAAGGTCTATCTGGTCGACAATCCAGCCTTAGCCAGCCATCAGGAGGATTTATATACCGGAGAACTCGTTGAGCTGGTTCAGAAATATAAACCCGAGATAATCATTGCCGGCGCCACTTCGCTGGGGCGTTCGCTTATTCCCAGAGTAGCGGCTATCTTGAAGACAGGGCTCACTGCTGATTGCACCGAGCTTGAAATAGATACCGAGAGACGGCTTTTGCTGCAGACTCGTCCTACCTTTGGTGGTAACATAATGGCAACCATTATCTGTCAGGTTAGAAGACCCCAGATGTCAACGGTTCGCCCCCGCGTATTCAGGAAGAGCCCGCCGGATAAGAAGAGAAAGGGGCAAATAATACGAGTAGACTTTGACCACGAACGAATCACCTCCAAAACCAAACTGCTTAGCTTTGTAGAAGACATAACCGAGGCAGTCAAACTTGAGGATACCGATATCATTGTTTCTGGAGGGAGGGGGCTGGGAAAAGCAGAAAATTTCCAGTTGATACAGGAACTGGCCTCCGTTTTAGGCGCTGCCACAGGTTCATCCAGGCCACCTGTAGATGAGGGTTGGGTTTCATATTCTCATCAAGTTGGGCAGACAGGCAAGACTGTTTGTCCTAAGCTCTACATCGCTTGTGGGATTTCAGGAGCAGTTCAGCATCTGGCTGGTATGCAGACAGCGGATGTCATTGTGGCTATTAATGATAATCCGGATGCCCCTATCTTTGAAGTAGCTACTTATGGCATTGTAGGTGACCTGTTCAAGATAGTGCCGATGCTGATAGCTAAGCTAAAGCAAAAACAACCATAGGCTCCAAGTATGAAAAGTAGCTGCTCTGGTCAGTTTTCCAACTGCCCCTCGAGAATTGGTAATCCTTGTGCTGAGTAGTCCTTTGGCTGTCATGTCCGCCGACAATTTATTTACCAATGCTGCTTTGGAGTCCTAACCCAGCGCCCTTCTTCATAAGCAGGATAAACTGCCGATTACAGTTTTTGATAATGGGGTAATTTTAATGTATTATACTATTTGGGGAGATTTAGGGTGGGGCAAATCAGGGATAATCTAAATATCAGGTTCTGGAGGGTTATATAGTGAATACACTCCAAATTAAAAAAATGTATCTGGAGTTTATGGAAAAGAGAGGGTGGCCTGTTCGAAGCTCTGGAAAGTTGGTGGATTCAACCTTTCCCCATTGTTTCACTATCAGTGGCGCTGTTGATTGGTTCAATACAAAACTTGCCAATAGTCCGCTTAGTAAGGAAGCTTATGTCTATTGGGTAAGGTGCTTTCGACATTATGATATACCGGGCAAAATACACCTGCCATTTTTCTGGATGATGTTAACAGTTTCCTGGGACCTTCACTCCCGGGAAAAGACAATTATAGACAACTTTGAATTCTTTAAAGAATTGGGTTTAGACCCGGACAAGCTTAAAATTACGTGCTGGAAGGGTGGCCAAGTTTATGGTAAAGGTATAAACCTGGCCGCTGATATAGATAAGGCTTGTGTTGGGCCTGAGTTTGAAAAGATGCAAAAAGAGGGGTTTTTTATCCCAAAGGATGAGGAAGCGATAAATGCCTGGAAACAATGCGGCATTAAAGATGAACAAATAATAGAGTGCGGTGAGCTGGAAACGCTTGACCCCTCCGGCTTTGATGCCATTTTGCTTAATGCCAGGGAGCATTTTGCCGGGGTACGGAGTGAGCCTTATTATCAAATAAAGGATAAGTGGGTGGAAATCGGTGTTTTTCTCAGCGAGGAATATGTTAAGAAAACAATGGCTTTAAGATTCAATGTTCCACAGGAAGTGCTGGAAGACGATATCAATAGCGATAAATTCCTGCTTCATTTGAAGCCAAGACCTGTTCCGGGTGGTTTTGGCTTTGAAAGATTAGCCATAGCGGTAAATAATACCACCAGTTTTTATGACCTGGAGCCCTACAAGGTGCTCAAGGAAATTTTGATAGCCGAAGGGGGTCTGGATAAGGACCTGGATAAAGATAAAGAAACAACCGTCGAGGCTACAACCGCATATATATCTGCGATTGTTTGGTTTGTTCATGACGGGGCACAGTTTTTGACAAAAAATGCGGAACGCCAGAGAAGAGGCGTATATAGAAAAATACTGAAAACGGTTATTCGGAATTTAACAGGTCTGGGTTTAGATTATGATGATATTTATCTGAGACTTTTTGGTGAAGTGGTAAATTTCTATCTTCAGGATGAAGAATGCCAAACATTGCGGGGATTGGAAAAACTATGTTTGGAAGAGATTCATAAACAAAAAGAGAGGATAAAAATAGAGGAAAAAAACTTACTGCGCCGGTAGTTTCCCGGACAACTGTTGACATGTGAGCAATGTTCGATTATACTTTTCGAGCTAATTGAATAAGGAGGAAAAATGAAGAGGACAAAGTTTATTCTAGATGAAAAGGATATGCCAACTCAGTGGTATAACATTCTTCCTGATTTGCCGGAGCCGCTTCCAGCAGTTTTACATCCGGGCACAGGCAAGCCGGTAACCCCTGATGACCTGTCACCTATCTTCCCTATGGGCTTAATCATGCAGGAGTTCAGCCCTGAGCGCTATATTGAAATCCCGGAAGAGGTGCAGGAAATATATCGTACCTGGAGACCTACAATCTTACATCGGGCACACCGGTTGGAGAAGGCTCTGGATACGCCGGCTAAGATTTTCTATAAATACGAAGGGACAAGCCAGGCGGGGAGCCATAAGCCAAACAGCGCGGTAGCTCAGGCATACTATAACAAGGTAGAAGGCATCAAGCGCCTGACTACCGAGACTGGTGCCGGGCAATGGGGCAGCGCCCTGGCTATGGGCTGTATGGTCTTTGGTCTTGAGCTGAAGGTATATATGGTCAGGATTAGTTATGAGCAGAAGCCTTATCGCCGTATCCTGATGGAGACCTGGGGGGCGCAGTGTGTGTCCAGTCCCAGCCAGGATACTAAAGCGGGGCGTGATATTCTGGCAAAAGACCCTGACTGCACAGGCAGCCTGGGCATTGCCATCAGTGAGGCAATAGAGGATGCCGCCGGCCGTGATGATACCCATTATTCTCTGGGTAGTGTACTTAACCATGTTCTGCTTCATCAAACCATCATTGGCGAGGAAACAAGGAAGCAAATGGAGATGGCCGATGCCTACCCCGATATTATCGTCGGCTGCGTCGGCGGCGGTTCAAACTTTGCCGGACAGTTCCTTCCCTGGCTCAGGGACAAGATTAGTGGTAAGAAACCAGACCTGCGCATTATCTGTGTTGAGCCTCAAGCCTGTCCTACCCTGACCAAGGGTCCCTATGCCTACGACTTTGGTGATGTGGTTGGGCTTACCCCTTTGCTCAAGATGTATACTCTGGGTCATGTCTTTGTTCCACCACCAGTCCACGCCGGGGGACTGCGCTATCATGGCATGTCACCCATTATCAGCCATCTCTATAAGCTGGGCTTAATTGAGGCCAGGGCTGAATATCAAGTCCCTGTCTTTGAGGCAGGGGTTAAGTTTGCTCGCACTGAGGGTATAATTAGTGGTCCGGAGCCGAACCATAACATCAAGGCAGCTATTGATGAAGCCCTTAAATGCAAGGAGTCAGGTGAATCAAAAACTATCCTGATAGCTCACAGCGGGCATGGGCATTTCGACCTGGCTGCTTATGACCAGTACCTCTCAGGCAAACTGGAGGATTATGGGTATCCCGAGGAAAAGGTGAAGGATGCACTGGCATCGCTGCCTGAGGTACCGAAGGCATAATAATTGAGGTTGTTTACCAATCTCATTTCTTAATCTCCCTCTCTGCTATAGAGAGGGAGATTCTGTTTAAAAAGCTGGGCCACTCTCAGGCACTCTATCCCCTGTTCTATATTAAGGGAGAGCGGGATTGGCTTAATAGATAATCCTTTTTATTGCCCTTCATCTATCCAAATGCTACAATAAATAATGATGAAAAGAGTGAACATAAAATATTTATTAACCTGTCTCATCATACTTGTGACCCTTTTTCTGGGGACTGGCTGTGCCCTGCTGCCTAATGTAGAAGTCGCACCGTCGCCAAGTTCACCGCCACCTCAACCAGCCACTCCAATCGACCCGGACTGGATATCCCCGTCTGTGGCAAACCAGGCTCCGGCGTTACCTGATTTTGTCTCCGTGATAGCCAAAGTCAAACCCTCGGTAGTGGCTATTAATACCAAAGTTCCCACCTTTAATATTTTTAGTGGGACCTTTATTCAAGAGGGTGCCGGTTCGGGATGGATTATAGATAAAGATGGGTACATCGTGACCAATAATCATGTTGTAGAAGGGGCCGAGAGTGTCTCCATAACCCTGGATGATGGCAGTACTTTCCCCGCAGTGACAGTACGAACTGACCCTCTCAGTGACCTGGCCGATAGTCAAGATAGATGCTCAAGACCTGCCGGCGGCCGGTATCGGTGACTCTTCCGAATTGAGGGTTGGCGACTGGCTGGTAGCTATCGGCAATTCACTGGGTCTGGGGATAAGTGCCACCAAGGGGATTGTTAGCTCTCTGGGGGTTTCTATATCTGTAGCCCCGGGACAAACCCTGTATGACCTGGTTCAAACCGATGCTGCTATCAATCCGGGTAATAGCGGTGGACCATTGGTAAATATGGCGGGAGAGGTAATTGGCATCAATAGTGTCAAGATTGCTCAGGTGGGTGTAGAGGGTATGGGCTATGCCATAAGTGTTAAGGAAGCTATACCGATTATCGAGGAACTGATTAAAACCGGGTATGTGGTTCGTCCCTGGTTAGGAGTAGTACTTTTCACTGTTGACGAGTTGGTAGCTCGCCGATATAACCTGGCAGTAAGACAAAGGGGTACTGGTGATTGAAGTGACCGCTGGCAGCCCGGCTGACGAAGCTGGGCTTGAAGTTGGGGATGTTATTACTGCCCTCGAAGACAAAGATGTCAGTGATGTTAGCGAACTAATACGGGCCATACACTCTTTTCAAATCGGGCAGAGGGTAGAGATTACATTCTGGCGGGGTGATACCGAAAACGCTACCTATGCCGTATCTATTGAAAGCCCCCCACCTAGGTAACTTCTCTTTTCACCCCCAGTAGTATCTCATAGCCACTTAACTTGTAATTTTCGGTAAAGACATCTTGCTCAGGAACGCCCTCAACAAGTTCTCTGGATAGCGTCTCTTGCTCGATATAATCGGCAAAATCCTTTATTACTTGCCTTATATATGCATCTCCCTGGTAATAGGTAGTAATATAATCAGCAATATCAAACCCAGACGAGCGGCGCAAGGTTTGCAGCCGGTGCACTATCTCCCGTGCCATTCCCTCAGCTGCCAGCTCAGGGGAAATCTCCGTGGGAATGGCTACCGAATAACCACCCTCCGTGCTGACCACGTAACCCTTAGCCAGCTTACCTACGTCGTCAGTAATCTGCAAATCTTTGACATTAAGCTCCTCCAGTATCTGCGGCTTGACCCTCTCGAGGCCACTCTGTTCCTGCTTTGAAATGAGGGTGGTAGCCGCCACAGCCAAAGGCTGGCGCACCTTGATGCCAGCCTGACTACGGGCAGCACGACCCAGACTTGATATCTTCATAGCCAGTCGGGTATCGTCAGATAACTGTTTGTCGATTCTGGCCTCATCTGCTGATGGGAAGTCGGTCAGGTGCACACTGTCCGGAGCTTCAGGGAATGCCGAACAAACCAGGTTTTGATACAGTTCATCAGCCAGGAAGGGAGTAAATGGAGCCAGTAGCTTTGACAGCGTAACCAGACACTCATAAAGGGTATTATAGGCTGATAGCTTATCGGCATCACTCCCGCTCTTCCAGAAGCGCCGTCGGCTCCGCCGTACATACCAGTTGGATAGGTCACCGACAAAGCTCTCGATTTTTCTCCCGGCACCGGTTGGGTTATAATTATCCAGCGCTTTATCAACATCAATTATGAGCTGATTAAGCTCGGAGATAATCCATTTATCCAGCTCTGATTGACATAATGTAGCTGCTTCAGCGCCGGGGGTGAAGCGGTCTATGTTGGCATAAGTAACAAAAAAGGAATAGACATTCCACAGCGTCAATAAAAAGCGGCGGGTTACCTCAGCCACCATGTCCTCGGAGAAACGGCGCACATTGCCCGGCGGCGAGGCAGTAAGACAGTACCAGCGCAGGGCATCAGCCCCGTATTTATCGATCACTGCCCCCGGCTCCACCACGTTCCCCTTCGCCTTGCTCATCTTCTCCCCTTTGGCGTCGAGAATATGTCCCAGACAGATAACGTTCTTAAAACAGGGTTTATCGAAGAGCAGGGTGGAGATAGCATGCAGGCTGTAAAACCAGCCACGAGTCTGGTCAACCGCCTCACAAATGTAGTCGGCGGGAAATCGCTTGTCCTCAAACATAGTTTTACTCTCAGGGCTAAAGGGATAGTGCCACTGGGCAATCGGCATTGCTCCTGAATCAAACCAGCAGTCAATTACCTCCGGCACTCGCTTCATTCCGCCCCCACACTTCGGGCAGTCAAAGGTCAGCTCATCAACAAAGGGGCGGTGTAAATCTAAGGGCTCTTTCAGCCCGGCAAAGCCAGGCTTATTCTTCAGTTCCTCCATACTGCCTGCGCACTCATACTGGTCACAGGATTTACAGTGCCATATATTAAGCGGAGTTCCCCAGTAACGCTCCCGGGAGAATGCCCAGTCGACGTTATTCTCCAACCAGTCACCAAACCGCCCGTACTTGATATGCTCCGGATACCAGTTTATCTCTTTGTTACCGGCAATGAGGGCTTCTTTTACCGCCGTTGTCCGGATATACCACGTCTGCTTGGCATAGTAGAGCAGGGGCGCCTCACAGCGCCAGCAGAAGGGATAGGTATGCCGAACCTTCTCACTGCGATAGAGAAGGTTCCGTGACTTCAGGTCATCCAGAATAAGCGGGTCAGCGTCCTTGACGAACTTACCTGAGAAAGGATAGGTTCCCATAATCTTACCCTGCAAATCTACCATATGGACAAAATCTAACTGCTTAAATCCTCCAGACTGAAAGTCAACTTCACCGTAAGCCGGAGCGACATGGACAATGCCAGTACCCTCCTCCATAGACACAAAATCAGTCTCAATTACAGGGTATCTCAAACTTGCCTCAGAAGGTTGTGAAGTCAGAAAGGCAAGAGTGTCGAAGCGTTCTCTTTCTACCCCAAACTCATGAGGATTAAAGAGTGGTTCATACTCCGCTTTCACCAAGTAACTTCCTTTTACCCTCTGTACTAGCTTGTTATCACCCAGTCCCGCCTGTTCCAGTCGGGCAGAAGCCAGAATGAGATATTCATTATCTGTTTCCACAACAGCATAATCAGCATCAGCGGCTACCGCCAGGGCAGTATTACCCGGCAGTGTCCACGGTGTTGTAGTCCATGCCAGGAAATAAGCAGGTTTACCCAGATTCAGCCTTCGTTGCGATACCTCCGTCAGCTTGAACTTTACATAAACCGAAGGGTCTTCAGTATCTTCCTTATAGCCCTGGGCTACTTCATGGGAGCTGAGTGAGGTGCCACAGCGGGGACAGTGAGGGGTAACCCGGTAACCCTGATACACCAGTCCTTTGTCCCACATCTGCTTTATTGTCCACCAGCAGGTCTCAATATAACTATTATCCATGGTGATGTAAGCGTGTTCCATGTCAATCCAGAAAGCGATGCGCTCGGTCATTGTTTTCCATTTCTTAAGGTAGCCAAAGACGCTCTCCCGGCAGAGGGCATTAAATTTGGCAATACCAAACTTCTCAATATCCGCTTTACTGGAAAAGCCCAGCTTACTCTCCACATCTAACTCTACTGGCAGTCCATGGGTATCCCAGCCAGCGATGCGTGGAGCATAATAGCCTTTCATCGCCTTATAGCGGGGTATAACGTCCTTGAAGACACGGGCTAGCACATGATGGATACCGGGGATACCATTAGCGGTGGGCGGCCCCTCATACAATACAAAGCGGGGGCCACCCTGCCGGGCTTCTACACTTCGCTCAAAGGTGTTTTTCCGCCTCCACCGGTCGAGTATGTTCTCCTCGACCTGCGGGAGGTTCACTCTACTACTTACTGGCTGGAACATGGCCAATCCTTTCTATATAAAAAAACCCCGCCCTCTAGGGACGAGATATTTATACCCGCGGTACCACCCTATTTCCCCGGGTTATCGGGGCGCTCTTTCAGGGCACATCTTTATGCCCTCATCAGTGATAACGGCTGATAAAACCGACCAAGCCTACTCTAGCGGCCAGATTGCCGCTGTTCGGTTGGCGGCTCGGGAGGGATTTTCAGAGGACAGCCATATCTGCTCCCACCATACCAGACTCGCTGTATAACTGCTATACCTCTTACTCTTCTCCGTCAATGCCTTTTCAGATTAAAGGTTAGCACACCACACGGGATAAATCAATCTCGGTAATTTATCAGGTGTGAAAGGGATGATGTGGATAGGTAGTCTCTCGCCGGGATTTAATTTGCTTGAAGATATATCGTAGCCGATAGTACTTTTATTGTTCCCTCAATGAGACGACTACCTTGCGGACCAGACCCTCGCCGGTACTCTCGGTGGTAACGTCGGGATGGTCGGCTAAAGCCAGATGGATGATACGCCTCTCATAAGCTGACATTGGCTCCAGTCTAAAGGGCACTTTTTTCACCTTTACTTGCTCCGCTATGCGCCAGGCCAGGGCTTGCAGTGATTGATAGCGCCGTTGCTTATACCCTTCAACATCAATAGTTATAGGCGCCGGGGACTTTGTCTGATGGGTGGTAATAACCCTGACAATATACTGGAGAGAAGAAAGGGTCTGTCCGCGCCGCCCGATTAAAATTCCCAGGTCATCGCCCTTTATATCAAAGGTGACGGGAACAGTGTCTCCCTCCTCATCGCTAGTGGATGGTTGAGTATGAGACACCACCGAGGCGGTAATCCCCATCCCGCTAAGCAGCGTTTCCAAAACACCCTTAGCTATCTCAACTATATAGTTCTCTTCCTCGGTCATGGACACTAGTGGCTTTGCCTACCTTCTTTTACGGCGGTGTTCCTTTCTTCTTGAGCGAGACCTTATTTCTCTAAGGCGTGTTGGTTAGTCTCCTCCACTTTCTTGGCGTTTATCTTCCGGTCCTTCCGTCTCCAATCCTTCTTCCGGGGTATAACTAGCTTCCTGGTCAGGACTGGGTTCAACAATAATATCGGCACCAGTAGAGGCACTCTCTGTGGTTGTCCCCTCCAAAGCGAGGCGCCTCTTAATCTTTTTGTCTCTGACAGGCTGCCTTCTGGACATTAATCCAGCCAGGCCTCCCCACCCGGTAACATAATACTGGATAACAATGGTGATAACATTTGAAGTTACCCAATAGAGAGCTAAACCGCTGGGGAATGATAAGCTTAAGAAGGCAAACATCAGCGGCATCATCCACAGCATCATCCGGCTCTGCGCTGCCTGCTTGGGGTCGGCTGAGGTGGGCATTACCATCTTTTGCTGGAGC
>SDBV01011831.1_pt1 | contig 11251 bp, 10 predicted proteins | sample 2277081 | NCBI WGS metagenome assembly SDBV01 (sample SAMN10402039, study PRJNA504765) | marine sediment metagenome | isolation source: marine sediment core GS10_PC15, 223 cmbsf | place: Arctic Ocean: Southern Knipovich Ridge | collected 2010
GACCAGATGGACTCGATGCGATCGCGGAGTTCGGCGTCCGAAGCGCCCGAGCGCAGAGGCGTGCGCAGATCGGTGCCATCTTCGGCGAACAGGCAGGTGACGAGCTTGCCCTCGATCGTGAGGCGCGCGCGCGTGCAATCTCCGCAGAAGGGCGCGCTGACCGAGGCGATGATCCCGATCTCGCCAGCGCCGTCGCGGTACCGGTAGCGGTTGGCGACTTCTCCGCTGTAGTTGGAGTCGACGGGATCGATCGGAAACTCGGCGCCGATGCGCTCGACGATCTCGGCGGCGCTGACGACCTGCGAGAGATCCCATCCGTTGAGGGTTCCGACATCCATGAACTCGATGAAGCGAACGATGTGGGCCGTGCCGCGGAACGAGCGCGCGAGGTCGACGAGCGTGTGGTCGTTGACGCCCCGCTGCACGACGCAATTGATCTTGATCGGGCGCATGCCCGCGCGATCCGCCGCCTCGATGCCCGCGAGAACGCGCTGCGGGCCAAAGGCGCGGCCGCTCATCCGCTCGAAGACCTGTTGGTCGAGGCTGTCGAGGCTCACCGTGATGCGCTGGAGACCCGCGTCGCGCAGCGCCGAGGCCTGTTTTTCGAGCAGGTAGCCGTTGCTGGTGAGTGCCAGATCGCGCAGCCCTGGGATGGCCGCCAATCGCTCGATCAAGCGAGGCAGCTCGTGTCGGAGCAGCGGTTCGCCGCCGGTGATCCGCAGCTTTTCAACGCCGAGGTCGACGAAGAGGCGCGCCAGCCGCTCGATCTCTTCGAAGCTCAAGAGCTCGGGTTTTGGTAGAAATTGATAGTTCTCGCCGTAGAGTTCCGCCGGCATGCAGTAGGGGCATCGGAAATTGCAGCGATCGGTGACCGAGATCCGGAGATCGTGGATCGGTCGACCAAACTTGTCGGCGGAGGGGGGCACGGCTTCCTCATTCGCGCAGCAGCGGGGCACAGGAGCCGTTCAGCGGCCCCCGGATCCGGATCGACCGGGCTCGGCGCCGATCAGAACAGCTTCATCGGCGAGCGGGACGGTCCCCCGCCACGGCCACCTCGGTCGCGGCGGCGCCGGCGGCGCATTCGCGACTGGAGCTGGCCGCGCCGCGCGGTGAGCCATTTTTCGCGGGAGGCCTTTGCATCCTTGCTGCCGAGCAGCTTCTTCTTGCTCACGCGGTACTTGCAGAAATCGTCGTAGGCATCGATCTCGTGCTTCAGATCCTGGACGACGAGTTCGATCATGATCGCATCGTCGAGGTAACCGAGTCCCGGGATGCGGTCGGGAATCAGATCCTCACCCTCCGCGAAGTAGACCAGGCCGTCCGCCACCCGCGAGCGATCCTTCCCCTCCATGTCCCACTCTTCGTCTTCGAGCATCTTGACCATGCGCTCGAGCTTCTGGAGGCGCTGCACGACGAACCCCGCGGCGTGCGCGCCGCGAATTTCCTCGATCAGTTTCCGGACCCCCGCGATGAGCTCCGCTTCGTCGATTCCGGCACTGCGCTCGCGCACCTCTTTGATGATGCGCTTGAAGTACGTCAGGTCCTTGTCGCTGAGCTCGAAGGTGATGTTCATCGGCATGCTTTACGCTCCCCGTTCTTCACAGATCTCAAACCCCATCGGCCCCGAACCCCCGTCAGACGCCCGGCGCAGACATCCTCGACCGCGCCGATACGGCTGCGGCCCGGCGCTAGAGATCCCCACCGGGATCCAGAGCGAGCCATTCTATCGGGTCCGGATCGAGAGCGGGAGGCCACCCCGCCGGGGCCGTGGGCGCTCTCGGAAGCGCGCCGCTCGGCCCGTGTCGAAATCGTTGCGCGCTGGCGCTTGCCCAGAAACGCACGGCCCCGGCGTTGACCGGGGCCGTCGCAGCCAGATTTTTTTTTCGTAACCCGAAACTAGGCGGGACGCACGTTGGTGGCTTCGGGTCCCTTTCGACCCTGCCCCGATTCGTACTCGACCTTCTGGCCGTCCTGCAGAGATTTGAACCCGTCACCCCCGATGTTCGAGAAGTGAACGAACAGGTCGTCCCCTCCGTCGTCCGGAGTAATGAATCCGTAACCCTTCTCGTCGCTGAACCACTTCACGGTGCCGATAGCCAACTTACTCTCCTTACTCGTTGCGTATACCGCGGAACCCAGATGTCCTGGCCGCCGATTGCGCTCATTGCGTGATGCTGCGAAACCCAGGTCTCCAGGCCGCAGCCGCGGATCCTACAGGAATAGCGGGTTCGAGTCAGCAAGTTTTCTGACTCCATGTGTTGAAAAAGCCCCGCAATGCCTCGAGTGCCCGATTTCTGCCGCGAATCGACCGAATCAGATCGCCCCGAGGGCGCGGTCGAGCGCGCCATAGAGGTGCGGGTAGACGGGCAGGCGTTGCGCAGACAGGCGTGAAAGAAGTCCTACTGCCGATCCAACAGCCAGGCGAGCATCGTCTTGTAGTCATCGACTCCGGCCGTGATGTAGGCGTGATTCTCGGGGTGGTCGCCGGCGCGCCAGGCCGCGATCGCGATGGCCATTGCGGTTCGCGCCGCCGCGAGGTCGAAGACGACGGCGATTTCATCGGCGGTCAGCGGCTCGACGGCGCAGTAGCCCGCCACGATCTCCATCGCGACGCCAAAGGGATCGTCCACCCCGACGATCAATTCAGAGATCGGTACCGCGAGATCGCAGACGAGCGGCGCGTGGATCAGATCGCCGAAGTCGATCACGCCCACCACACGGTCGCCTTCGACGAGTGTATTCAGACAGCTGACGTCGTTGTGGATGACCTGGGCGCGCATGCCCTCGAGGACGGGCAGCACCTGCTCCTCGTGCCGGTCGAACACGCCCTCGACCATCCGGCGAATCTCGGGTTCATCGATGTGGCGGGTGCGCTCGCGCAGCGAGGGCAGCTGGGTGAGATCCCAGAGCAGCTCGTGGCGCTCGGCGGGGTGAGCGTAACCGCGCAACGCCTGCCCGAGTTTGGCCGCGCTCGAGCCGACATCGCGCAACAGCGCCCGGGACGGCTTTGCGTCACCGAGTAGCCCGCCTGGCAAATAGCTGAGCAGGCGCGTGATGAAACGCCTCCCGTCTGCGCCGTCGACCACGCAGCTGGGAGCGCCCTCAGCGGCGGTCACGATATGGGGAACCGGGAGTTCCGGATTTACGCGCGCAATGTGCAGCAATGCCTGGGTCTGAAAATCGAGAACCGCCGGATCCTCGGCGGGGTTCGCGATCTTCAGCACGTACTCTCGGCCGTCGTCGCAGCGCAGCTGAAAATTCTGATCGCGCTCACTCACGAGCACGCGAGCCGAACCGCTGACGCCAAAGTTCCGCTCGGCGATCCCCTCGGCGTCTGCGACCGAAAAGGCCGGGGCCTTGGCTTCCAGCACGCTCGTGGATCGGAAATCGGGCGTAGAGGACACGATTGGCGGGGGCTCCGTGAACGGAAAACCGAACGGTAGCGGATGCGGCCGCCCCTCGAACAGAGTGATAAGCTACGGCGCCCGACGGGCCGGCGGCAGCGGCCAGAGGGACGAACGACGAAAGCCCGCGCAATAGGAGGCCCCCCCATGGCCGGCAAGATTTTCGTCACGCGACGGATTCGCGACGCCGGACTCGATCTGCTCAGCGAAGCCGGAGTCGAGCTGCGGGTCTGGCCGGGCGCCGAGGAAGCCTGCCCCAATCGGGACGAGGTACTCGAAGGTGCGCGCTGGGCGGACGTCGTGCTCTCCGTGCTAACGGAGTCGATCGACCGCGAGGTCATGGAGGCCAATCCGCGGCTGCGCGGCGTCGCCAATTTTGCGGTGGGTTTCGACAACATCGACGTACCGGTCGCCACAGAGCTGGGCATTCCCGTGAGCAACACCCCGGGCGTGTTGACGGATACCACGGCGGATCTGACCTGGGCGCTGCTGCTCTCGGCGGCGCGAAACGTCGCCATCGGAGACGCCTACATGCGCGGCGGCAATTACAAAGCCTGGGGTCCCAACATGCTGCTCGGCGAAGATGTATCGGCCGGTGGTGACGGCCGGCAGAAGGTGCTCGGCATCCTCGGATTCGGCCGGATCGGCCAGGCGGTTGCGCGGCGCGCGTTGGGCTTCGAGATGCGCGTGCTCGCCTTCGATCCGTTCGCGCGCGAGGCGATCGAGGCGGATGACCAGGCCGAGTGGGCGGACCTCGACGATCTGCTGCGCGAGAGTGATTTCGTGAGCGTCCACACGCTGCTCTCGGACGAAACCCGCCAGCTGGTCGGCGAGCGCGAACTCTCGCTGATGAAGCCGACCGCGTATCTGATCAACGCCGCGCGCGGTCCGATCGTCGACGAAGAGGCCCTGGTGCGGGCGCTGCGCAGGAAGACGATCGCCGGAGCGGGACTGGATGTCTACGAACGCGAACCCGCGATGGCGCAGGGTCTCGCGGAACTCGAAAACGCGGTCCTGCTCCCCCACCTGGGAAGCGCGACCCGCGGCACCCGCAACCTGATGGCGACGAAGGCCGCCACCAACGCGCTCGCGATGCTCGAGGGCAAACGCGCACCCAATTGCCTGAATCCCGAGGTCTACACCAGCGAGGCGTATCGAAAGCGATCGGCTTGAGCGCGGCGATGCATCGAGGCACCGCGGACCAGGATCGATCGGGCTAATCGCGACGGCGCAGCGGAGCGCTGTGGCTGACGATCAGAAGGCGTTCAAGAGGCCTTCGATCTCGGACAGGTCCGCGATCACGCAATCGGGGGATGGCCCTTCGTGGGCTCGGAGCGCGGCGTCGGGGTCGGCGATGCGCCGCGTGATCCAGGCCGTGCGGATGCCCAGTGGCGCGGCGCCTCCTACATCGGCGGAGAGGCTGTCGCCGACGTGCAGTGTCTCCGCGGGCGCGACACCGAGTTCGGCGAGCACGGCTTCGAAGATCTCGGCGCGCGGTTTGCGAAAGCCAATCGCGTCCGAAATTGCCAGCGCGTCCAAATGGATGCGAAGCCCGCAGTCGTCGAGCAGGCCCAGCGCCATCGCCGAATGGCTGAAGTTAGAGCACAACCCCAGGCGCACCCGGCGCGCGAGGGCGTCGAGAACCTGTTCGTGGTTCTCGGGAACGCTGACCTGTTTGCGAATCATTCCCATATGAGTCTTGGTGAGAACTCCGGGAAGCTCCGGCGCGTCGATACCGAGTCGCTCGACCACGGCCTCGAAGCGCTCGAGCGTGGGAAGTTCGAGCCCCTGCGCGTAGCGGGTCTCGCGAAATGCGCGATCGACCTCGCTCAGCGCGGCGACGAAACGCTCGAAGTCGACGTCCGAGTGGTTCGTGACGGCTTCGTGGAGAACGCCGGCCGTCGAGGGAACCGATCGGCCTCCGATCTCGACGCGCGGCAGGCCGTGCATCGACAGGTCGACGAGCGTGTCGAAAAGGTCGAAGACGACGGCTCGGATGGCCATTGGACTACTGAATCGCTCAATCGCGGCGCGGCTGGAAGATCGCCCGGGCTGCACAGATCAGCGTACCCGCGAGGCCCGCCACGCACGCCCCGGAACTCGGAATGGCGAGCCAGGCCAGCGACTCTTTGGCCGCGGAGGTACTCCCGAGTCCCGGCGCCATCAGGCCCGCGAGCAGCCAATAGGCGGCGTAGAAGAGCGCCCCGGCTCCGAGGCCGAACGACGAGAGCCGCGCGAGCACGCCCGGCGGTCCGAGCAGCGCGAGCAGCAGGCTCGCCGCGAGGGCGGTGGTTCCCAGCGCGTTGGCGTGGAGGTGCGCGCGCTTGAAATACGTCCACGACTTTTTGACGACCGGCTTGGCCTGCGCTTCGTCTCCCGCGTAGACGCTCTCCAGCACAGCCTGCGCGCTCGCGTGAAGATGATCCTTGAGATCGTCTTCCACCGCGCCAAACGCGACGCCGAGCCCGAAGCCGAACGCGATCGAAGCCAATGCGAGCAGAACTCCCGGCGCCAACGGCCGCAGTCTTTCTCGTGCGAAGTCGCTCACCATCTAGTGTCCGCGATGCGATTTTGGAGTAGAGGCCTCTATTCCCAGTCTAAATGAAGTCCGTAATCGACGCGAGCCGCTCGATCCCCGCTTCGGGAACCAGTGAAACCGTGCCACCAAACTGCTTGACGTAAAGTGCGAGCTTCGCCGTCTCCTCGATCATGCTCGCGCGCGTGGCGGCTTTCCTGAGGTCGTCGCCAACCGCGATCAGTCCGTGGTTTTGAAGGATCGCTCCGCGGCTGGTCTTCAGCGCCTCGAAAACGGCGTCCGCCAGTTCGCTCGAGCCCGGCATCAACCAGGGCAGCGTCACGGTATCGGCCAGCGCAACGGCATCGGTGTTGATCGGTTCGAAGCGCTGGTTGCAGATCCCGAAGGCCGTCGCGATCGGCGAGTGGGTGTGCACCGCGCCGGTCGAACCCGGGCGCGCCTCGTAGGCGCGAAAGTGCATCCGAAATTCGATCGAAGGCTGGTTGGTGCCCTCGACGATGCTGCCATCGGCGCAAATCCGGACCAGGGAATCTTCGGCGAGCGCCCCCTTGAACAGGCCACTCGGCGTGATCCAGACCGTCTCGCCATCGCTCGACAGACTGCTGACGTTGCCTCCGGTGGCCGTCAGGTGCCCCTCGCGGTAGAGCTCGTTCACGATCTGAACGATTTGCTGTCGCGCCTCTCGATCGCTGGCCATGCCCTCTCCTTCGCAAGATTCCCTGCCCCCCGGCCGTGGGGCGCACTGCATGGTAGCCGGATCGAACACCACGAGGGGGCCTGCCCGGCGCCCCCGACCCCGTTATCTTTCCAGGTCGCCAAAGGAGAACTGACGATGGGCGCCGAGAAATTCGAATTCCAGGCCGAGGTCAAGCAGCTCCTCGACCTGATGATCCACTCACTCTACTCGAATCGGGACGTCTTCTTGCGCGAGCTGATCTCGAACGCCTCGGACGCCTGCGATCGGCTCCGCTTCGAGGGGCTCACCCAAGGCGAACTGCTGCCCGACGAACCCTTCTCGGTGAAGATCCACGTCGATCCAGAGGCGCGGGTACTCAGCGTATCGGACAACGGCATCGGGATGAGCCGCGAAGAGGTCGCAAAGAACATCGGCACGATCGCCAAGTCGGGAACCGCTGAATTCCTGAAGACCCTGAGCAAGAGCGCCGACCAGAAGGTCTCCCCGGAGCTGATCGGTCAATTCGGCGTGGGTTTCTACGCGAGCTTCATGGTCGCGGAAGAGATCACTGTGCTGACCCGCAAGGTCGGCGAGAGCGAAGCGACCCGCTGGACCTCGTCGGGTGACGGCAGCTACGAGATCGAAGCCGCCGAGCGCGACGGCGCGGGCACCACGATTCGATTGAAGCTCAAGGCCGCGGAAGGCGACGACGCCATCGCAGACTACACCGACGCGACCCTGCTGCGACAGATCGTCAAGCGCTTCTCGGACTTCGTCGCCTACCCGATCCAGCTGAAGATCGAGGGCGCCGATCCGCCCAGCTCGACCGAGCCCCTCAACTCGATGAAGGCGATCTGGAGGCGCCCCGCCGAGGAGATCAGCGACGAAGAGTACGCGGAGTTTTACAAACACATCGCCCACGATTGGAACGAACCCCTGCTGCACTTCGCGACCCAAATCGAGGGCAACTTCGAAGCCCGCGCCCTGCTCTACCTGCCGTCGCTCGCTCCGTTCGACCTCTACCACCGAGAAATGGTGCACCGGGGCATCCAACTCTACGTGAAGCGCGTCTTCATCATGGACGAATGCCGCGACCTGATGCCCGAGTACCTGCGCTTCGTGAAGGGCGTCGTGGATGCCGAGGATCTGTCGCTCAACGTTTCGAGAGAGATGCTGCAGCGCAACGCGCAGATCGAGGTCATCCGCAAGCACCTCGTCAAGAAGGTGCTCGACGCGCTGAAGGAGTTGAAGGAAGGCGATCGCGAGAAATACCGGGAATTCTGGGCCCAATTCGGACCCGTCTTCAAAGAGGGCCTGCTCGATCTCTCGCAGAAGCGCGAACGTATCCTGGATCTCGTGCTCTGCGAATCGACCGCAAAAGAGAGCGGCGTCAGTTCGCTCGCGGAAGCCGTCGCGCGCATGCCCGAGGAGCAGAAGTCCATCTACTACCTCACCGGACCGTCGCGGGAGCACCTCGTCAATTCGCCCCACGTCGAGGCGTTCGTCGAGCGAAACATCGAGGTGCTGCTCTTTACCGACCACGTGGACGAGGTCTGGCTCGAACAGAATCCGCCCGAATTCGCGGGAAAGAAGTTCCAGTCGGTCCTCAAGGGCGAGGTCGATCTCGACGGCGGCGACGAAAAAGAGCGCGTCGAGGCGCAGCGCAAAGAAGAAGCGGCAGAGTTCAAGCCGTTGCTGGCTGCGCTGCGGGCCGGCGTCCAGGATCGCGTCAAGGAAGTGCGCGTATCGAAGCGCCTGACTTCATCGCCCGCGTGCCTGGTCGTCGATGAGGGCGATCTATCTCCCCAGATCAGCGAGTTGCTCCGTCGCTCCGGACAGCAGGTCCCCGACGTGAAGCCGATCCTCGAAATCAACCCCACGCACCCGCTGCTCGCCAAGCTCAAGGCCGTCTGTGACGCGGACGCCCAGGATCCGCGGCTCGCCGATTTCGCGACACTCCTCTTCGGCCAGGCGACGCTCGCCGAAGGGGGACACCTGGAAGACCCAGCGGCGTTTGGCCGTCGGATCGCGGAGTTGATGCTCGAAGCGCTCTGAGGTCGATCGCGGGCGTGCAGCGCAGACGCGGGCTGCCGGCTCAGCGGACCTCGAGCGGGTAGCGTCGCAGAGTGGGCTGGGAGCGCTCCGCGGTCTCGATCTCGATCCGGTAACGCCCGGGCGACAGCCAACCGCTCTCGATTTGGACGCGAACCCGGTCGCGGTCGGCCGCGACCAGCGCGTCTGGTAATTGCAATTCTCGACTTCCATCCACCGAGATGATCCGAGCGGGTAGCGCATCCGCGCTCGGCAGGGCGGCGGGCAGGAGCAGGTTCAAGACCAGCGGAGTTTCGGTCGGCAGGTCCTGCGCGACGATCGACGTCGATTCGTCTGGATTCAGATCGAAAACGCCGCGTTCGACCGCTGGCCGATTCGGATCCGCCGGGTGAAGATCCACGGTCTTCACTTTGATCGTGCGCATCTCCGACTCATCGGCGGCTTGATCGACCGAGCCCGTCCCATCGGTGTCCGTAATGCTGATGGACTGCAGCGCAGCGATGACCAGCAGCAGCGCGCCGAGCCAAACGGCGACGCGCCCCAGCCTTCGCCGTTTCGATTTGGATTCTTCAGCCTGCATGCCGCGAGGAGTCTAGGGTTCTTCGCAAAGTGCCGCATAGCCCGAACGACGTCCCGTGATGCGGCTTGCGCCAGATGAACGTACGCAGCGCGAGAGTCCCGGCGAGATAGACCGCCAAGATGACGCTGATCGCGGCGTACCCCCAGTCCTGCGCGGCTTCCGCGGCAGGCAACTGGATGACGACACAAATCAGGCCCCAGGTCAGGCCGAGCACCCACCACATCCGCTGGTCCTTCGCGAAGATGAAGGGAACGAGACTCATCAACAGATAGTCGTACGCCGCTGCCTGTGAGAAGGCGTAAACCCACACGAGTCCGACGAACAACGCCTCTCCGCTGTCTCTGACCCGCCGCAAGTACAAGACCGAAAGGGCGAGCAGCGCGACGGCGGCGAAGCGATAGCCAACGGCATTTCGGGAGAGCCTCTCGTTCACTTCGGCCCGCCAGTCGATGGGCTTCGAGCGGTTCGCCAGCACCTCGAAGTTCGTTTCGTCCGAGTACATGAAGGGATATTTGAGTCCCAACCCGTTGACCGCGTAGGTCTTGCTGTGTAGCAGGGTGTTCTTCGCGAAATCGACCCAGACGTTCTGCTCACCGGGCGCTCGCAGCACCGAAGTTCCTGCCAGAAGCAGCAAGCCCACTGCGGCGAAGCTCAGATAGAAACGCCGTCGCTCGAGGAGCAGGCGTCGACGTTCGGGGCGAAGTAGATCGCTGAGTAGCAGAGCCAACGCGAAGAGAACGGGAAACAGACGCAGGTGCGCAGCCACGGCAAACAGGAACCCCGCGGTCACTCCACGCCCTTTGCGCAGGGCCACGATACCCAACGCGAGCGAACCGAAATGCAGATAGCGCAGATAGCTGCCACCCACCGTGATGTAGTCGTTCAGCGGGTTCGCACCAAACGCGATCAGGAAGAGCAGGCCCCATTGCGCTCCGAGCCAATAGGCGATGGTTGCGCCCACACCGACCATGAGCAACAGATCCGCCCAGGACATGAGTTGCACGAATTGCTCGGTCGACAAGAAGGGTTGCCGGAGGAGCGTTCCGTTGATCGCAGTGGTCAGCGGCGTGCCGTTATAACCGTGATCCTGCGCCCAACGAGAATCGCGGCGGTCGAAGATATACTCCGCGCGAAACACGCCGATGTCGGCCTTGAACTCCTGCCAGCGCGGCGGCGTGAACCAGCCGACGATCTCCTCTTTTCGCTCGACGATGCTGTCCTTTCGAACGATGCGATTGTCCTCGAGCGAACGCACCAGAACCATCGGTCTGTAGGCGCGAAAATCATCCTCGTAATCTGCGATCGTGTGGGCCTCGTAGAGGCGGTGGTAGCCGAGCTCGGGGAAGTACTTCGACGCGATGTAGTAGACGTAGAAATCCACGCTCGCGCGTCGATCCAATCCTCGTTGGTAGCGAAGGTAATTGGTGTGCGCGGCCAGCGAGAATACGGCCAATACCAACAGGATCCAGGTCGTGTTCTTCCGAACGATGCCGAAGCGCGCCTGCAGCCACAGCCAGCCGAGCCACAGGATGATCACGACGATCACAGATTCGACGTTATGCGGGGACGGCATTCGCGCGGGGCAATATACAGCACATCCGATTGCGATGCGTGACGATCAAAGAACTCGCCTTCTCCAGAAGCCTCGTGTCAGTCGCGGGTCGAGCGATTGCCGACTCAGCTGCTGCCGATTTTCCAGATTGCGCCGTCGAGGATGAAATGGCCGGATGCCGCAGCCATGAAATCGATCGTCCCACTCGAAAAACCCGAGGCAAAGCAAGCCCGAAAACGAGCGGCCTTTGCAGCGCAGAAGATCTACGCTGACGCCGTGTGCGAACCCACGTCTGGCGGAAAGGGATGATCCGACCCGGGCGCCCGAGTTCCCACAGAGCCCTCGTCTACGGCCTCTACTGCCTCTCGGGCCTGGTGAGCCTCATCTACCAGGTCGCGTGGTTCCGCATCTTCGTCGACCGCTTCGGCTCGACCACCCTGACCTTCGCCCT
>SDBV01011832.1_pt1 | contig 11251 bp, 23 predicted proteins | sample 2277081 | NCBI WGS metagenome assembly SDBV01 (sample SAMN10402039, study PRJNA504765) | marine sediment metagenome | isolation source: marine sediment core GS10_PC15, 223 cmbsf | place: Arctic Ocean: Southern Knipovich Ridge | collected 2010
GGGCGCGGGGTAGGATCGGGGGCGGTGGGTAAATCAGTGCTGGATGGAACATAATTGATGCTCAAATGAACACCAGATGGGCACAACTGAACGGATATGTGGGAGGCCTAGACTAAACACAGTGATTCATCACTACTGCAAACAACAGTAGGGCGACCCAGAAGAGTATCGTCACGAGAAGAACCCAGCGATCCTCACACCCGGTTAAGACATCCTGCCCTCTACCCCTCATAACGAGAGACCATAAGGATTGCTCACGTCTTGCTCTCTCCTGGTCATTCCTTCCTTGGGCGCCGGGGCTGCCAGGGCTCCCTCTTATACCCCCGCCGCGGCCGGCACCGATTACAGAAACGAGGGATTGGTGTATCCTCCCCCTTCGGACCAGGACGGGGCGTGAACAACCCACCACACTTCTCACACAGGGCCAGGGGTGGAATCCTGATGGGGTCGTGCCTGTTCCTACGTGGCACTGGTCCACCTACCACCCGGGCACACCTGAGCTTGCCCTCTGCCCCTCATAACGAGGGGTATATAGGAAGTCCCCACTGGTTTAATTCCTCTGCGCCTGCTTAGAAAGGTGAGCTTCTTCTACCCTGTTGATGATTTCGATTGCACTAGACCACCAAATAAGATCAGCTTCACCTTCGGTATAACCACTCCCCAGCGCTCGGGCACAGAACTCTCCCCAGGGCATACGCGGGTGGGATCGGAAATAGCGGGATAGGGCAGCCAAGTCTCTCAGTCTCTCCCCAGTGTTGATGGATCTCTGCCGTTCCTCGTCGTTTCGTTCTTGATCCTCGTCGTTTAGGCTCATAGTCTTCAGTTTCTCCGAGCTAAGGTATTCAGGCCTTCTTCTTCCTTACGGTTGACCAGTTCAACTCCCACACACCAGCCGGCGATATTGATTTCAGCCTCGGTGTACCCTCCCCCTATGGCTGTAACCACAAGCTCCGGCCAAGGGGTGTCGGGGTGAGCCCGGATGAACCGAGCCAAGATCGCCAGGAACTTTATCTTCTTGTCGTTGCTCCACACTTGTTCTCTACTGTTTTGGGCCATTACCATGCTCCTCGTGTATGGGCTCTCACTAGATGCTTAGTCAATACTGGGGTCAGTGGGCAGATTTATACCCAAAGGGCTACTAGGGCTCATCCTGGGGCGGCAGAGGGGCCTTTGAGCGACGATCCAGGTGGTCAAGTAAGCCGGCGCCCCTTCTTTGTGTAGACATTGGGATCCCGGACACAGTATTCATGTGCGGAGGTCCACTGGCCGTTGGCCCAGACTTGGTAGTCTCCCCCTGTCCCCTTGGTTATATCCTTGGAGCACACCGGGCATGGCTTACGGGTGTTCGTGTCGATCATCTCTAATAACCCCAACAGCCATCATAGAAGCCCCAGTCATAACCATACTCGTAACCCGAAGGGGGAAACACGGTCGGACAAGGGTTAAGTGGTCTTTTGTCTGCTTCTTCGTAGGCCAGCATCGCGGCAACTCCATCGAGGTAGCCTCTGTCATACTCTACCCGCATTGCCGCCATCTCTTTATCAGCGTTGGTGTTTCCATCCAAGCACCCCGCCATCCAACCCTTATCGTACTCTAAGCTGTATTGAAAGCCTTGTTCAGGGTCGCCAAGACTACCAAGGTCGTACAAAGTACACGTAAGCGTCTCGTTGCCTTTGATGTACCCTTCTTTGTATCCCCGGTCATAGGCCGCTTGGTCATACACAGGAGCCTGGGGTGTAGATGGCAGGGGAGTAGTTGGGGCCGGCGCAGGCACTACAGGAATAGGTGCAGCAGTGGGTTGTGGTGTAGCTGTAGGAGGGGGAGTGTGTGTTGGAGTATGCGTTGGACCTGGGGCAACAACGGGAGACTGGAGACTTTGGGTCTCCTGAAGCGGAACAGCATCAGGTGGTGATGTCCCACAACCAGCATCGTTCCACCCATCCATGTAGTCTACGTGTATGCCCATTTGCGTTTCTGTCTCCACATAACCGTCAAAGGTGTTCCCCTCTGCACAATCGCCTACCCCTAGCGCATAGTAGTCTGTCGGGAACAGCATAGGGCCCACGAGAATTAAAACAGCCGTGAGGGGTAAGGCACCGGCAATGATTAGGCTTCTGGCACTTCGTAAACTCCCACGGTGCCCACCAATGACGGCGCTCAGTCTTTTTTTAGGTGGCTCCCGAACCCAGTCTTTGGAGGTAAGAGTAAGAATGTGAGCCAGCTAACGGACATACCACCCAGTAGGTACATGAGTACCATTGGAGGCTGCTCGGGAATACCCGTGTGGGTGACAAGAGCAGAGCCCCAGCCCCCAACTGGTATCGCCAACAATACCCCGGCGAGAAAACTAACGATGCCCCGCCACCTAAGATAAACAACTGTAGCAACAATCGCTGCTAATGCTGTCTTGATTAGCCAGCCCTCACCCAGAACCGATACTATATTCTTCGTCCACTCTCGCAGTGTCTTCCCGTTCATTCCTAACGCCCCTTTCAGCTCACAGTAACAATCGTTCAGCTTCTCGATGATCCAATTCTGTACTTCAATAGCCCTCCTTCTCCGCCTCTGGGCTGGCATTGACCGCGGCGTGGCGCTTGCGACTCTTCCAACAGCGGGATAGACAGAACCAGTGCCCAAGGTACTCCCGGCAGAGACGATTCTGCTTGCAGCTCGTGCAATAGACGACCTGGGATCCATCTTCGGGTTCACTCATCGTCTTACCCAATACCCTCCACCTCTCTGTGAAGATCACAATAATCCTCATCGTGACAGGTACATCGCTCATGCTGACCCGGCCGGCGAGACCTGAGAGTGGCCGCACAGTTATGACAGGCCGTGAAAGTGTGCCCCTGGACCTCTACGTCCTCGATGTGGTCATGGCACAAGTGGATACCACAGAATGAACAATGGAGTTCTATCACTTCAATGTTCACTGGAGCTCGCGTACAGCACCGCGTTGATTGCTTACGTCGATTCAAGCTAGAACCTCCCTTTGTCTTTCCTCTTCAAGGGCCAACTCACCGAGCCGTCTGACTTCATCTCGGCCGTCAGATTTGGTCATATCAATGATGTTCCGATTCGAGAAGCCTGCTCTCAACAGGGCCCGGACTGCCTCGGCGTAGCTTATCACTCTATTCCCCGCTCCCCAGGAGGGTAATGGTTCCTGTCATTCCAACCCTAGCCTGCCACGCCCGGCCTATCGCATCGGTTGGTTGCCAGAAGTCTAGCCACTGATACGGCCCAAGCCCTCGATCCTCACAGACGTACTCCGCCCCGTCGAACTGGAACCTCTGTCCTGTATCGAGAGCATACCCACAAGCCATGGCGCCCGCGTGGAGGGGCAGGGTGTTGGCCATCAGGTCTCCCAGGCAGAATGGGGGACAGGTGTAGAAGGTCAAAGCGACCTGCATAGTCTGGAGCTCAGGTAGTTCGGGGGTTGGTGTAGCCACAGGGGTCACAACAGGAGTAGGAGAAGGGGTAGGAGAAGGAGTTGCAACAGGAATCACAACAGGCGTTGGGGTGGGAGATGGAGTGGGAGCCACAACTGCGGCCGGGCTAGGCATGGTAGGGGTGGGGAGGGGCGGGGCGGGGGACAGAAACAGCACCCTGTCCACGTCCACTGTCCTTGCCTCTTCTCCACCTGTGTCTACTAAAGCGATGCCTACTCGGACACCCGCAAGGACGAGGAGGGCCAGGGCAGCGAGGAAGAGGAGGCCCCGGTGCTTCTTAGATCGGGGCTTACCTACTTCCATTGGAGTATCCTGTCACCGTATGCTGGCTTTATCACGCCCCACGGGCTCACTGGAAGCTCAATGGCCTCCATTATGAGGCCCATAAGCCGGCTGCTGTGGGGGCGAGGGCATAGCCGGAAGTACAGACGGGTCAACGCTCGGTTAGTCAAGGCGTCAATGCCCCTGAATAGCGCCCGCCATGCTAGCAAGCTGCGGAGTCTGTGAGGAGGGGCGATCATTGTTTGGTGCCGTTGGATCCAGAACCGTGATGTCGCCACCAGGAGGAAGAACCTACCCCAGGTAACAAGACCCTGCTGAATGATGAGGTCGGCTGCTACAGTGTCTAGCATAGCCTCATCCATCTCAGCGATAGGTTGGCCGCGGTACATCATCCTACGGTCAGCTCCCTTGTCGTCCTCGGGTGGGTAGAACACTCGCCTTAGTCCTTCTCCGTCGTCTCGGGGATTTGGTACGGGGTGCTAGTCTCGGGTATGTGTCGAGCTGGACAACCACAGGTCTGATCGTCCGCTAGTGGGTGGATCCCTGTCTCAGCGATGTGGTGTTCCCATTCCCCCAACTCGGTAGCCCTCGCCTTGGCTTCCTCTGCTTTAGCATGAGACTTCTCAGCCAAAGCTACAAAAGACATAGGGTTGTTCGGGTCTTGGGATGCTGCCCAGGCTTGTGCGATCTCCTCCGGGGTTGGCCCCTTGATATACCTTGTGGGCCCGGGTCGTCTCTGTTGCCATGCTGTGTAGGCGCTCAGAAACCACCTCGGGAGCATCAGGATTGTTAGGAATAGTCCCCGAATCGTTCTCGTAATCATCGGGTTAGTCCTTGTGACCGCTCGGTGATGGCGTTGGCAAAGTCCTCGCAGTCCTGAGCTATCCGGTACACTGCTCTTGCTGCTCCCTCTGCGTCACACGTCACGCCATCCCCCGCTGCCTCTAGTGCCTCGGAGATGATAGCCTTGGCGAGTGGGGATTCCTTGGAGTCAGGCAATTCGGTCCCCTGTTCCCATAGACCCTCTAGCTCTTCCTTGTTCATGCTCATGGATAACCTCTTTCCAGAGTGACCGTTGGGGAGCTCTTACCTATGGACGAGCCGCTAAGGGCCTCCTCCAAGGCTTCCCCTGCGCTGCTGTACTTCACCGCCGCCTCGACGGCACGATCCAAGTCTGCCTGGTCTATGCCGTCCGGCACCTTGATACGGAGTACCAGTCCGTAAGCGTGGGTGGTCTTTTCTTCTGTCATGGCTTCTCTCTCTTTCACTCCCTAGTTATCGTGTGGGCAGGGGTCGTGGTCTCCGTTGTGGCAGGCCCAGCAGCCCTCGCAAAGCACCTCGCCACACCCATCGCAGGGCTTTGACCCTGTGCATCCGTCGTCACAGTTCGGGCAGGGGTCTTGATCGTAGGCCGCATTGACTTCTCCTGGTGTTACCATGCCTCTTTCCTCCTGACTACTCGGAGACTAATTCTGGTGATCCTGGGGTCGCCTAGGTACTTCTCGACATCGGCGAGGTCTGCGAGTTTATGCTTACCCCCGAAGACCGTCACGTTGTTCTCGTCGGCTAGGACATAGAGATCGAGGCCCTTGGCCACATCCGCCGCGCCCCGACACTTGTACAAGAGTAGGCCTTGCTTCTTGGCCCTCCGCCTGGCTGTCTTTATCCTCGCTTCGGTTGTGCCCCCACTAGTCCTCCTTGGTTGACCAGGGGGGCGCCCCGCCCGTATGGCATCGGCTACGTTGTCCATTTGGGTTCCGAGATACAAGTGTGTAGGCTCGATACAGGGTGGGGGTTCCCCTGGACAGAGATGGAGGACGTTTACTCCAGCAGGAATAGGCCCGTAGGCGAACTCCCAGGCCAGTCGATGGGTCTTCTTCGGCTGCCCATCAACACTTATCTGACCGTATCCATCTCCGTCCGAACTGCCACACCACATCAGATGCTCACCCATCGGTAGGGAGTAGTAGTGCAGGCGTTCCTCCACCGTTCTCTTACCGCTGCGTTCTCTAATAACCATAATGTTAGTATAGCAGGTTAAGGGACATAATGCAAGTCCGTTACCTCTTTACGGGGTAGAACTCCCCCTCTGCTCGGAACCCCTTGGGGTAGATTTTCACTGGGATAAGGTGGAGCTCGTTCTGATGAACCACCCCGTAGCTGAAAGCATGTTGCCAATTAGGGAACGGAGCGAACTCTAGGTTCATCCGACACAAGCAGCCGTTCTCGATATAGGTGTGGCTCCCGCGTGTATCCGTCCATGAGTAGCTACTGAGGCGATGGGTATGCCCACACAGCCCCGAGGAGCCAGTCTTGGTAGCCATGAAGCGACTGACGTTCATAGGATAGGCTGTCGATCCTCCCGAAGCCCGCCACCCATGTTCAATGCGGAAGCCCAAGAAGTCGAACACACTCCTATATGGTAGGTGTACCGCCCCAATTTCGTCTAACCCAAGCAGGGACTCTACTGTTAACCCGGGCAGGCTATGGAGTTCAGGCCCATGCTTCCACAACCAACGTCTCATGCGGTCCTCATGGTTACCCTCAAGGAAGACTCGTTGAGCCTGTGGGTTAGCTGTGGCTCGATCATCTAACCAACCTCTGGTCTCCTTACACTCATCGGCGAAGGTGAACCGCCGGCTGGGATTCTTATCGAAGCTGCTAATAGTGTAGAAGTCAGCGATGTCCCCATTGTAGACTTCATAGTCGGCCTGGAAGTCATCCCAGAAATGCTCTACCGCTTCTAACGTGGGCTTGTCTTGGAAGGGGTGTTGGGTATCGTTGACGATGATGATACGGGTTCCCTCCTTAGCCTTCTCGACGCTATGGACTCGGAACTCTCGTGGGGTCTCGAACAGTTCTGCCTCTACCACCAGCTTTTGAGCGTTCGCGTTCTTGCGCTTGCATTGGTGCTGCTGGCAATACTTCAGGTTAGAGACGCCCTTGGGGGGCTCAAGGGGGCAGCAGGCGTCGAACTGACAGGTCCCGGCGCCCCTGCTTCTCTTGGTCCTCTTAGTCCTACGGGGTTTGGTTTTCTTATTCATAATCTGTCTATATCTCGCTCTCTCTCTCCCTCGGTAGTTGTTAGGTTGATGGATGGTTAGTGCGTAGTGGGAATTGAAACGCCGATGTCCACGATAGCCTCTAGGGCGTTCTCCGCGATCCTATCGCTGGCAGCCCTCGCCTCTTCTGATCCTAACTGCTCGCCGGCCGGTATCGTAGCAAGGATAGCTATCCTCAAGGCGTCAAGCATGAGGACTATTCGGTTGTTCTGCTCGTTCGTCATGTTGTTTCACCGCCTTTCAACTTGGTGTGTAAATGGGGTGGTTTCGACTGCAATTGGAGTGCAATTGAAACCCCGTTTTAGATACGATTGCAGTTGCAGTTGCACTAAGGAAACACTAACACTGCAATTACTTGACAGGCGATGGGCTACCACCCTGGGTCTTAGTGCCCCAGGGGGTGGGGTACGCCCCTCCTCAAGCCTCACCGATTGCACCACGGTTGCAATTGAGTGCAATCGACTGCAATTGGAGTGCAATCATGTGACTTTGCCCAGCCCTTGTAGCTTCACTATGCTCCGTGAGACCTGCGAGGGATTGACCCCAAGTTCGGCGGCCAGTTCTTTCTGGCTGATACTGCCTTCCTTCACTCTAGGATAACCAGCGAGTACCCCTCGATCTATCTCGGTCATGGTATCCACAGGTGGCGTAGGAGCCGAGGTGTCTAGGTAGTACCCCCGGGACTTCGTGAACCGGAGCCGCAAGTCTGGTACGTCATCGAACCGAGTCTTATACATCTCAAGGGTACGGGGGTCATCACTGGCCTCTACAAGGTCAGGCGGAGCGTACTGAAGGAACAGCATGATGTCAGACTGAGCCTTCCACTGCATATTGCCTGTGTAAGTAACCTTGTTCTTCTTCCCCGCTTGTTCCACCTGTCGGTTGGAGTGGTGCAGGCCAAGGATGGCGATACTCAGCTCCTCCGCAAAGGCCCGCAGTGGTTTCAGAGCCTTGATGACATCGGTGGCTGAGTTGCTATCATCCATCTCCAGCCAGAACGAGAGGGTATCAATAACGAGTAGCACGGGCAGAGGGTTCGGAGTTGTCCGTCTGTATTGTTCAATAGACTTCGTAACCTCATCCCTGATGATCTCCCAGGTGATAGGGCTGTATGTCTCCAGGTCTTTACCTAGCCCGTCCTTGAGTGTTGCCCCGTTGGCGTCCTTCACCGTTGTCTTTACCTTCTGACCCCAGTACATCCAGCGGATCAACTCTGTGCTGGGGGCGGTCTGGAGGGCAGAGGGCTCAGGAGACTCGACGCGGCGCCGGATGCCCTTAACGCTCTCCTCGGAGATGTAGAAGACCCGGGCCTTGTGTGTAGGGAAGTCCAAGAAGGGCTCTCCCCGCAGTACAGCATCGAGCAGGCTAGTGGTGAAGGTAGACTTGCCGGCCCCCGAGTCGGCGATCAAGAGAGTCACACCCCCGAACAGGACGAAGGGCTCCCACAACCAGTCCTCTTGCCTGTCAGCCCGTTCTAAGATTTCAACCGTCGTATACCAGGGCGCTCGGAATCCCTCAGTGGCCGTCAGCCAGTCCTCAAGAGGTCGGGTAGGGTACTTGAGACTATAAGGACCAGAGCCATCGTCGATGCTCCTGTCGCCAGTTGTATTACGAATGAAGTAATGCGAGGCGATAGGGTAGACGGTCTCCTCTGTCAACACATCGTAGCAACCACTATGCAAGGGACTCGGGGTGGCATAACCCTCAATGTGTACGATGTCCTCAAGGCCGCTACCCTCACACAGGGATTCACAATTACTCTGACGGTCATAATAGGTGTCGGGGGTTCGATTGCAGTCTGGGTGATGTCCGGGTAGGGCTAGGTAGAAGGAAACAAAGTCAAGGCCGAAGCCAAGCCGTTGTACGCCCGCCCGCGCTTTCGCTAGCTCGGGGGTGCTCACGATCCACCACTGCCCTTCACCTGAACATGGGTAACACCGACCCCAGGGGTAGGGGACAGGTAGACCTCGCAACCGATATGGAGGACACATCGGCTACGGACTCCCCGAGAAGTGGGGATCTCGTTACCTGGGTAGGGGCCGCTACAGTGGCAGTCGTCGCTGCCTGGGTTGTTACAGGTGGGGTGGTGCCCACTTGAGATAGCCCTCGGGACGGGAGGTATATGGTCTCCCATTAGGAAACACCAGCGACAGCTTGGCCCTTACGGTATTCTACCCCACGCTCATTTCGGCACAGGCGACAAGTCACTCGGCCATCGGGGTCAACGTGGAGGTTGGTGGGCGCCCCTGTGACTTTACCCGCCCCGTTGGCTGGGAAGGGCTGAGAGCTATCAACGAATGGGTGGCCGTTTGGGCAGTTGGTTTGCCGCAGCAACTCTAAGTCGATCTCGCTCAGTGCAGCTTGGGCTCGGGTCAGCGCCAACCACAGGGCGCTATACCGTTCTACGTCTTCGCGGTTACGTCCGGGCATCTAGGCTCATCTACTTTCCTTCTCCCCCAAGTTTCTTGCTCAGGGGGGTTGACAAGCCCGTCACTACCTGCTAACATTAAGTTGTACCGAGAGGGAGTAGGTAGCTCGGGCTCTTCTATTGATTGACCCTTGTATGATAGCACATTACTGTGCCACTGTCGAGGGGAGAATTGCCCAGCATTGCCTACTCTTTCTTACTTTCCCACAGGCTTTTCCACAGATAAGATACCCAATTTAGACTGCCCTTAATTCGTTTATTCCCCCGGCGCCGGCCTTTGCCCCCTCCCCTCATAACAGAACGACTATAGGACGACGAGCAATTACGGCCGGGCCCCGAGCGATACCCTTGCCCGTGGAGCTCTCCGCCACGCCCGCGGTCGCCCTCCTCCACTCATAACGAGAGGTCTATAGGGGTGGTCCCCCCTTAACCGTTTCTTTACCTATGTGTAGATCGGGTTAATGTTCCTATTGGGGCCTCAGAGGGGTTGACAGTATGCAATCATACTGTTACTTTGGGTATAGGTAGAGGAGGTGATACAGATGAAAGTGACTACGGTTCGGATGTCGGAAGGGCTCCACAAGGCAACCCGTAAGCTAGCGTATGAAATGCACATCAGCTTTAATGCGCTAGTAGTGGATTGTATTCGGGATCGCTTCTCAGCGAACGCCTTGACCAACGACCTGGAAAAGAGTAAGAGGAGAGATCACGCATGAGCACATCAGAGTCAAACGTCCATCGGGAGGCAGAGGACATACTACGGCAGGCAGGCGCGGAGAGACGCGCCATTGGTGAGTCTATTGACAAGGCCATAGGCATCTGTGAGTGTGAGTGGCATGACGAACATGAGAAGGCAGGCGATACGGTCTGTCCCCACTGTAGGGGTAGGATAACCCCACAGGGACGGTCTGAGCGAGGCGCTATCACGTCCTATGCAGGTCTTACACTGGCCGTCATAGGTGCGGCCCTTGCTCTGTCGGTACTCATAGGCCCTAGCCTAGCGGCGCCGCCTGTGTCCACCCCGACCCCTACTCCATTCATGGCCGAGCATTGCGGGATGAATGACCGGATGCCCGACGCCCCAGATTGCCCTACCCCGTCACCTACCCCGTCAGCTACTCCTACCCCCAGCCCTTCCCCTACTCCTACGCCTGCGCCTACCCCTGTACCCTGTGAGGACAATGAGGAGCGGCTACCCGATGGTACTTGCCAGGCATACAATCCCCCAGAGGAGTTTCCCCGCAAGCCGGGGCCGCAGCGGGATGATAGTCTGTATCCACCCCCGCCCACCTTGTTCCCCTCACCTACCCCGATACCTAGCCCCATCAGTGGACCTACAGACTTACCCGCTACTGGCGGCGAGCCAGGGGGAGAGCGATGAATAGGTTACTTGTAATGGCGTTCCTTGCGTTGACCGGCTGGTTAGGGTTAGGGGCCGCAGGGGGGAACAGCATCATGCTAATGGCTTTCCTTGCGGCCTACGTGACCGGGGCCGTGCGGCTGTTCCTTTATGCTATGGCCCCTTACCAACACCTCCGCTTAGGTGTAGGCGTGGGGGCCTTGCCCGTTACCATGTGGTTCTGGCCCATCTTCGCGCTGTTATGGGTTGTGATCTGGACGCTAGAAGGGCCAAGGTTTAGTGATAGAGGGGGCCTTGACGATGAGTAAGAAGGGCGATGAGCTAGAGGCCCTAAGAGATGAGGAGCGCGAGCGGCGCTATGAGCCGTCGGAGCAACGAGCCATCCGAGAGTCTCAAGAGGGGAAGTATGGCAAGCGGCCCAGCGAGCCCGGAGCGAGAGCGCAGTATGATACGCTGCTATCGTCGGCTCGCTTCTGGCAAACGGCCGCTATCGTGTTGGGCCTCGCTTTGTTCTTCGGCCTGCTGATCGCGGGGTCTGTGCTAGGGTTAGACGGTAGCTCCGACCCCTGCTATATCGACGCTGGCGGCTACCCCGTATGCTACTACCCTGATACCCCGTAGAAGAATCAAGAGGAGGGATAGAGATAATGGTAACCCAAAAGGGCAGGGA
>SDBV01011833.1_pt1 | contig 11251 bp, 6 predicted proteins | sample 2277081 | NCBI WGS metagenome assembly SDBV01 (sample SAMN10402039, study PRJNA504765) | marine sediment metagenome | isolation source: marine sediment core GS10_PC15, 223 cmbsf | place: Arctic Ocean: Southern Knipovich Ridge | collected 2010
TCTGTTCCGTCGAAGGAGACTCAATCCGCCCAATAACAGCAGCGCAGTCGTCGCTGGTTCGGGAACGGCGTCGGGCGCAGGCGGGGTGCCGCCGTGCCAGTACGGCAGCAGAACGCTCAGGTCGTCATCGTCGATCTCACCGTCCTCGGTAGCGTCGCCATCGTTCCACTCGACGCCCGTGTTGCCCCAGTTCGCCAGCATTAAGCTCAGGTCGTCATCGCCGATCATCCCGTTGCCATCGAAATCAGGCCAACGCCAGGAAGAGGGGCAAATGGTCCCTTCGTTCCAATGCGAGAGAACCAGGCTCAGGTCGTCATCGCCGATCGGAGGTATCCCGTTGAACTCACCGCCCCCCCAGTCGATATCCAGGCCCCAATTTGCCAGCAGCAGGCTCAGATCGTGGTCATCCACATGCCCGCTGTGGTCGGCGTCGCCCATGAGTGCGGCCGGTTCGGGAACAATCTGCCCGTCTTCGATGATGAACGAGTAATCCGCACCGCATCCCGGGGTATCGACGTCGTAGGACTTGCTCCAGATTGTTCCCTCGGCATCGTTCGACAGCGTGACGCGGGCGATCTTCCAGGTCCCCGGACCGTCCGCCAAGTCGAACCACGACGCCGTGATGCTCGTGTCGGTCATGAAGGGGCGGGCGCCGGCAAGCCCTACGAGGCCCGCCCATCCTCCGGGCGTGGTGACGTAGGTGTCCCACTCCAGGGAATGATACAGGGGGAAGAAGTGCGGATAGGGCTCCACGTCCCTGCCCAGGGCATCCTGATACAGGTTCCCGGACGTGAGAGTCAGATCCACCCGACTGTTCGTCCAGTCGCCTCCGACGTCCACCATCATGTCCCAGACCCGGTAGTCGGCCCCGCCAATATCGAGCGTGTTCACCTCCGTGAAGTAGGTGTTCACGGCTGCATTGGCGGAGGCCGTCATGACTAGCAGGAGTGCGATCGAAAGGTATCTGATCATCCTACCATTCCTTCTAGGCTCGCCCCTGTCCTTCGTGCACCGGACCATCAACTTCCCGGCGCCCCCAGCCTGCCTCAATCTACATCTGGATCAACGGGTTGTCAAGGAGAAAATAGACTAAAGTCTATGAAACTTCGCGCGTCCTGAAGCCGATATGGGACAACCGAAAACGGCCAATGCCGCGATCTCAGCGGAAAGCCATCCGACCGGCAGGAAGTTTGCGCTTCCGACGCCCATCCTCGCGCCTGTAAGAGGGTTTCCCCCGGCGAGATGAGACGCTATCATTCCCCCCGGGTCGCGGTGAGATGTCCGCGATAAAGGAAACCAGCCAATGGAAGACCCGATCCGACGCCTGTTTGACGAATCCCTGGGCACGATCCGCCTGGCGCGCGAGCAGTTGGGCGATCGCATTCGACAAGCCGCCGATATCATCGTCGCGTCCTACCGATCGGGGGGAGGACTGCTTCTGTTCGGTAACGGAGGATCGGCGGCCGATGCGCAGCATATCGCCTGCGAGATGGTGGGGAGGTTGATGTTCGACCGCCCGCCGCTGAAGGCCGAGGCCCTGTCCACCAACACCTCCTCGCTGACCTGCCTGGCCAACGACTACGACTACGAGTCGATATTCGCCCGCCAGATCGAGGCCAACGGCAGTGAGGGGGACGTGGCGGTGGGCCTTTCGACCTCTGGCGACTCCCCGAACGTCGTCGCCGGTCTCGCCAAGGGTCGCCAAATTGGAATGAAGACGATCGCCCTCACCGGGGAGGGCGGGGGAAAGTGCGCCGAGTTCGCCGACGTCCTGCTCGACGTCCCGGGGACCAATCTTTCTCCCCGCGTCCAGGAGGCCCACATGGTGATCTACCACATCATCTGCGAACTCGTCGAATCCGCCATCTTCGGGGAAGATTAGACGCCAGGAAGCTTGCGGAGACGCCCGTCGTCAGACCCCTGCAGCCGCCGTCCGAACTCCCGGGATCGTTTCGGATTTCGCGCTCACATCGGGGGTAGGATCCGGTAGGAGATCGGGTCGAGCCCGGTGCTCAGGGCGTAAACCACGCTCAGGGCGGCGAAGAACGTCCCGCCCAGCAAGTCGCCAGCTATCACCCCGATCATTAAAGTTCGCGCGCGGATGTACGCCTGCGATCCGCCGAACTTCGTCACGGCGGTCTTTATTATCCACCCGAGCATGAACGAATGGCTGCAGAGGCAGAGCGGCCAGGTTCCCCACGCGAGGAAGAGTATCGGATGGAACGGCCAGCGCGTGAAGCGCAGCCGGAGCACACTGCATCCGACCGCCAGCGCCACCCCCACGCCCGCCGCCCACAGAAACTCCCGGGAGGGGTCCATCTGGGCGATCCGCTGTAACGGCGACAGCGATACGGACTGCTCCAGCTCACCGGCGAGGTCCAGTTGAGTGATGGCGCCGGCGGCTGCGTCGAACGTGAACGCGGGGACCCACTCGATGGACCACCAGTCCCAGGAGGCGACGCCCAAGTTGTAGTTCAACCAGAACACAAGCGGCAGCGCCACCGCCAAAGCCAGTATGAACACACCGATCCCCGCCCATCCCACGCGCGACGGGCTCACGCGGCGGTCGTCGCACATCTTGAGGGCGTTGACCACGAAGGGCATGAGGCACTCGCGCGGATCGAGCACCATCACCGTGCAGAACATCCCCGCTATGACCATCGCCTCGGGGCCGAGCGCCTTGGCGCCGAACAATCCCATCAGCACCGCCATGGGCTGCCACGCCGCCTGGAAATAGAACACCCCGCACTCGGCGTTCACGCGCGACATCACCAAAAAGATCATGAGCGTCAGGAGGATCACCAGCGCCGTGAACGGCCAGGCCAGGCCCAGCTCGCAGAGAATCCAGAACATCGCCCCTCCCGCCGCGACCAGTATCCACAGCGCCCACGACGCCGACGCATCTATCCCCCGGCGGCGCCGGAACGTGACGGACTGCTTGACTACCTCCCAGTAGTATCGCCGCCCGATGTAAATCAGGACCAGCGCGAACCCGAGATAGCTCCCGGACCTCATCCACTGGAACGCTCCCCCGGTCATCGCGTTGTCCGAGAACGCGATCCCGGCTGCCAACAGCGACACCTGAAGAGTTGCGAACAGGACCTGCGAGATCCCGAGGCTGAGGCTGATGTCGGAGGCCATGAGGAAGGCGAAGGCGACGACGGTGGGGTAGAACCGGGGCCTGACCAGAAGAACCCCGCTCAGCGACTTGCCTATGCTCGGCCACCTCTGGAGTATCTCGTTGAACTCGAACTTGGTGGGTATCTGAATCGATTGCCCCTCGGACCAGGCGTAGGTTCCGTTTATGGCGTGGAAGCACAGCAGCGCCACGGCCCCGCCCCAGAACAGCCTGTTGCGGAAGATCGGTCCGGAGGCGCGGTCCGGGTCCTGGTCGGTCAGCGCGTTGGTGAACAGGACGATCGGATATCGCAGCCGCTCGTGATGCGACCATTGGCGATGGACGATCAGCGACATGCAGATCACTGCGATCGACATGAGGACGAGCAGGGGCACCCACGTGGCGAACGCCTCCGCCCACGCTCCCCAGGGGGCGTCGGTGATGGCAATTGTCTCCCCAGGCGCTCTCAGGCCGCTGAAGAACCCGTCCACCACTTTCTCATCGTACTCTCCTCCCGAGGGCATCATCGAGTCCGGGACGTAGCTTAGGACGCTCGTTCTCTTCCACCCGGGGCGAACCTCGTTGTAGCGGATGGGCATGACCAGGGTGGGCAGGAAGATCCGTATCAGCGAGCTGCCCGGGACGCTGCAGGCGATAAGCGTGAAGGCTATCCCGACCGCCAGCTCGCTCGGGCGAAGGCGCCAGCGGCGGCGCAGGCGGTAGAGGAGCGGGTTGATTGCGAGGAGCAGGACTATCAGCCCCCCGAAGACTCCGATGGGAAAATGATTGCCCACGAGGAAGGTCGAACGCAGGATCTGATCGTTGATATACCCGAACCCCGCGATGAACACGGCGCCCAACACGCCCAGGATTATTGCGCGACGCGTCACGCTCGAAGCCTTCCTGTCCGTCCGTTGCTGTTCGGGGTCGTCGGTGTTTCCGGTCGGTCGGATCGGTGGGGGGGGGAGCACCTACCTCCCGCCTCAGTACGCAGGTGATTGTAACAGCACCAGGAGGCGGATCGTACCCCGCATTGTGTCCGATCAGGAGGCTCGGTCCCCGCGCGGGCGAGGTCCAAGGCGCCGGAGTTCCACGCGTTTCATCTCCGAGGGCGCCTGGCGTCTGTTTACTCGACGGCACAGGCGTGCTATATTCAGAGTGTCTTACCTGGAATGACGATGTCGGAAGTCCGGATGAGTGGATTCTGTAGAGCGAAGTTCGTCGCAGCGTGCGTGCTGATGGGGATGCTGGCGTCGGAGGCGCGTTGTCAGGTCACGCGCGGCCGCCCCGTGCCCTCGCGGGTCACACGGGTCGATCGCGCGATACAGGGGGGAGTCAAGTTTCTGCTTTCGCAGATCACCGAGGACGGCAGCGTCCAGGCGGAGACTCGCTCCGACGATTCCCGCCACGCAGGGCGCACCGCGATCGCCGCTTATGCTCTTCTTGCCGCGAAGGTCGATCCCAAGACCCCCGAACTTACCAGGGCGCTCGAGTGGCTGATGAATGCCAAGCCCTTCGGGACGTATGCGGTGTCGTTGCGGGCGTGCGCCATGGCGGAATGGAACGGCCCGAAAGCCATGGGCGTGCTCGGCCGCGATGTGGATTGGCTGACAAGGGCCGACGGGGACGACGGGGCCTACACGTACACCTCCCAGGCGGGGGGCAAGAACGGGGCGTTCGATAATTCCAACAGCCAGATGGCCGTCCTGGGCGTCTGGGCGGCCTATCAGCGGGGGATGAAGATTCCGGAGGCCTACTGGCGGAAGGTAGAGGCCCACTGGCATCGGCAGCAGCGGCATGACGGCGGGTGGAACTACCACAGCGGGTCGGGCGGAGGAGGAGGGGGGAGCTATGGGTCGATGACGGCGGCCGGGCTTGCAACGCTCTTCATCACCATGGACTCCCTTCACAGCATGGATTTTGCCCGCGTCGGTACGACCGCCGATTACAAGCCGATCTCCGACGGGCTGAAGTGGCTGGGGGAGCATTTCTCCGTGAAGACCAACCCGCAGCGCGGCGCGCACAGATATTACTGGATGTATTCGCTGGAGCGCGTGGGACTGGCGAGCGGGTACAAGTATTTCGGGGGGCACAACTGGTACGCCGAAGGCGCACGGGCGCTGATCTCATTGCAGAGCGAGGGCGGAAGCTGGGGGTCCAGGCGGAGCTTGGTGTCGGACACGGCCTTCGCCCTCCTGTTCCTCGTTCGCGGGCGTTATCCGGTGCTGGTCAACAAGCTGCGATACTCGGGCCGCTGGAACGGCCGCCCGCGCGACATGGCGAACCTGGTGCGCTGGTTGAGCTGGAACTTCGAGCGCCCGGTAAGCTGGCAGGTCGTCGATATCGATTTCCCCCTGAGCGACTGGCACGACGCGCCGATTCTTTACATATCGGGGGCGGGGGCGTGCGAGTTCTCCGACAAGCAAGTCGCCAAGCTCCGCGAGTTCGTGCTCCAGGGGGGGACGATCCTTTCGGAAGCGGCGGGGAACAGCGGCGATTTCACGCTGGACATGCAGAAGATATACCGGCGGATGTTCCCGGGATTGAAGATGCAGCGGTTGGGGGACGAGCACCCGATCTACAACATGTATTTTCAGCCCTCCAAGTCCGCCAGGCGCGGTGCGCCGGGGGGACTTCTGGGCATCTCCAACGGCGTGCGGTCGCTGGTGATCCACTCCCCCCGGGAGCTTTCGCTCGGACTTCAGGAGGGCTACCGGCCCAAGACCAGACCGTGGTTCGAGCTGCTGACCAACATATACTTCCTGGCGACCGACAAGGGGATCCTGTCGGCGCGGGGTACGACGTACTGGCCGACGGCGAGTGCGTTCGAACCGGCCGCCACCATCCACATCACGCGGGTCAAACACGGTGGGAACTACGATCCCGAACCACTTGCGTGGAAGCGGCTGGGCATCGTGATGGGCAACCGCTACCGGCTCAAGCTGGCGGTCTCTGACCCGGTGGAGATTGTCCGGCTCGACGCTATGTCGCATCCCCTCGCCGTCATGACCGGGACCGACGCGTTCACGCTCTCGCCCGAGCAGGCCGCCGCTCTGAAGAAGTATCTCCAAGGGGGCGGGACGTTGGTCATCGACGCGGCGGGCGGGTCGCGGACCTTCGACGAGGCCGTCTACAAGCAGATACTTTCCCTGCTCGATAACGCCGAGTACGGACCCATCCCCGCCAACCATCCCATTTACCGCTGGCCCGAGCCGGCGGGGCAGGTGACTTACCGCAGGGGGTTGGCGGTGGCGTTAGGGGCGGCGCGACGCGAGCCCAGACTGCGGGGAATCCTTGACGGCGACAGGCTGGCGATCATCTACAGCCGCGACGACCTCACCGCCGCCCTGGTCGGATACCAGTTTCATGGGATCCGGGGATATTCGCCCCGGTCGGCGGTGGCGCTGATGGCGAACATCATCTGCTACATCGCCCGGGTCAGTCCCCGGGTAACCGCCCGCCCGACGACCACAAGAAGCGCGACCGCTCCCTCGCAGTGAACGCCCCGTCGGATTCGCCACCGACGCCCCGCCCAAGAACGAGTCACGACTGTTGCTGCGAGTCCGTCGATGCGCGTGCATCCGCCAGAAGCTCCTGCACCTTCACGCTCTGCCCGGTGCGGGAGCTGCATATCGCCGCGGAAACCATCGCGACCGACTGGAGGTTGTCCTCCACGTTGGTCTCCATCGCCTCTCCCCCGTCCAACCACCGGACGAACTTCTCGATCAGCCACGCGTTCGACCACTTGCTCTGCTTCCGCAGGGGAATCTTCGTCCCGGTTCCTTCCCTGCTCGACGTTCTCTTCCCGGCGCTCCCGTGCTCAAACCGTTCGAGCCGGCGCCGATTGAGGATCAGCGTGGCGTCGCGGCACTCGGCGCGGACGTATTCGTGTCCCCACCAGTTGAGTCCGACGGCGTTGGTCTTGGCGCCCTCGTACAGGGCCCGCGCGCCGTTCGCGAAACGCATGGAGACCAGCGCCTGGGAGTCGCCGGCGTACTCGCCCCACGGGGGGTTCCACGTCTGGGCGTGAAGCGCCTCGCACCTGTCCCCGGCGAGGTCCGCCAGGATGTCGAGATGGTGGATCGCCCCCTCCACCATCAGGGGATCGACCATCTCATGCCGCCACTCCGCCCAATCGCCGAACTGGCGGCAGTCGCAGGTGAAGCGGCAGATGAGGTAGTCGAGGGGTCCGTGGCGCCCGGAACGCAGCTCCTCGCGAAGCGTCGTCTTGTCCCGATCGAACCGGTGGGACATCGTGACGCCCATCTTCCTGTCCGCGAGCTTCACCTTCTCGGCGATGCGGACCGAGGCGGCGAGTGAATCGGCGATGGGCTTCTCCGAGAGGATGTGCATCTCGTGGGCCAGGGCCTGGTCGACAACCTGTTCGTGAACCGACGGGGGAACGACGACGGTGCAGAAGTCGGCGCGGTTTGCGTCGAACGCCTCCCGGAGGTCGGTATAGCACTGCTCGTCGCGGAGGTGCAGGAACTTGCGAGCGATCCTCAGGGCATCCGGATTGACGTCCACGGCTGCGACCACCTCGACGAGTCCGTCCTTGATGTTCGGCGGGAGGAAGTCCCTGCACCACACTCCTCCGAATCCGCCCGTCCCGACTTGAATCATCTTGTAAGCCACACGCGGGTTCCTTTCACGCCCGAGGGGGAGAGGTCTACCAGGGCAGGCGGGCGGCCCTCAGCGGGTGTCGCACCGCGAACCAGGCGAGTTTCCTCCGCAGCCTGCGCCGCTCGCCGCCCTGATCGGTCGGGGTGTTCCGCAGCAGCGAAAGGGTCAGGGACGGGCGAATGAAATACTTGTAGTACTTGTGATAGAGATCGTTGAACCGGTCGGGCGACATCGCGGTGATGTTCACCGTCTTGAGCAGGCGATCTCCGTAGGTGAAGTCGCTCCAGGTGAGCGAGTCGCGCTGCTCGGGGGAAAGGGCGGCGTAGATGTCCGTACCGGGGAAGGGGAGGAGGCAGCCCAGGTTGAATATCTCCGGCCTCGCCCATTGCAGGAACTTCACGGTGCTCGCCAGGTCCTCCTCAGTCTCACCGGGCAGTCCCATCATGATGTTCGCGTATATCCTGATACCCGCCTCGCGCGTCAGGCGGACGGCGTGCCGGTTCATCTCGACGCTCGTCCCCTTGCTCATCCGCCGCAGCACCGCGTCCGATCCGCTCTCGAACCCGTACTCGATCTGAAAGCAGCCCGCCGACTTCAAGCCCTTCAGCACCTCCCTGTCCACTTGATCGACGCGGAGGCAGCACTGCCAAGACACCTTCCCCCCCACGTCGTGGCGGCGGAGCAGCTCGCAGAGTTCGAGCAGACGGGTGCGGTCGGCGGCGAACGTCTCATCCTCGAAATTGATCAGCCTCGCCCCCATGTCGATCGCACCTCTGACCAGGCTTTCCCAGACGTACTCCTTGGAGTGGAACCGCACGGACGGGCCCGCGACGACGTGACCGGCGCAGAAAGTGCAGCGGTTCGTGCACCCCCGCGAGGTGCGCAGGTTCGTTCCCGGCTGCTCCAGCCAGCGGACCAACCATCGGTTCGGCCGCAAGAAGAACTCCATGTCGAACGGGCCGTAGTCGGGGCTGCCCAGACTGTCCAAGTCTTCGACAGGGCTGCGCCGATCGGTGCGAAGGAACCCCCCGTCCTGACGCAGGACCAGCCCGGCGACGGACGGGGACGGACCGCTGTCCGCCAGCTCCAGGATCGTTTCCTCCCCTTCCCCGAGAACCACCGCATCGATGGCGGGGCAATCGGTGAGTGTCCGCTCCGGAAGCGCCGTGGGGTGTGGTCCCCCGGCGACCACGACTACCCCGTCGCCACAGATCTCCTTGGTAAGGCGGGCGATCGTCTCGGCCTCCGGGGCGGACGGGGTGACCACCGAGAGCCCGACCATCTCCGGGCGAAACTCCACAAGGAGCGATCTGAGATAGGCGTCGGCGGCTTCCCAGTCGCACCCGTTGCTTACCAGTTGTCCCTCCCGATGGACCACGCGCACTTCATGCCCGGAACGCCGAAGGACCGTGGAGAGGTAAAGCAGACCGGTGGGAACCCAGTGCGAGCGGAACCTCCCCCTAGGCCAGTGCGATCTCAGCGGGACGGGATGGACGAGCAGGACCTTCACGCGCTTTGGACCCTCCAATCGGACGTATCCGAGCGGACGCCGATACCGCACGTGGACCAGCGAGACGGAACCTTCCCGCGGCGCCCCGCCCCGCCGGACACCGAGACCCGAACGGACCACGAACACGCCCGTGGAAGAGGATGCACGAATCCGGACGCGGAAGCCCTCTGCTCGATCTGTCTACCGGCGCTTTGCGAAGAGCATCGGCCGGCGGTCAGGGGGTGATGACCATCGGCTCGCTCTCGGTTACCTCGATGAGTCTTTCTCTCTTCGCCAGCTTGGGTTGAACGTACGGCTTGCGGGCGCTGGGTTCCTTGGGAGACCTGCTTCTTGCACTTACGCGATTCGTCCCAGACATGCGCCTTTCCTTTCATCCCACCCCAACGCCGAACCTGCACAGCGACAGTCGGACACTATGTCTACTCATACGCCTCCCCCCTGTCAAGCCCGAAAAACTCTGAGTTTTTTACAAAGCTTGGGGTGGACTTTTCGGGCGATATACACTATAAGTAACTATAGGCACAAAGGGCAACGGTTCTGGGGACGTGAAATGATTGCCCGGCGGCGTGCGGGCCAAGGTTCACGTGTGTCCCCGTTACCGGCGCTTGAGACACTTCCGTACGTGCCCGAGCGCGTCCGATGTCGGTGAGTGGAGCATAGACCGATGAGGCGCAGAATTGCCTTCTCGCTGTTGGAACTGTTGATGGTCATCGCCATCCTCTCGCTCATGATCGGGATCCTTGTACCCTCGCTGCGAAAGGCCCGCGAACTTGCCAAGGACATCGTCTGCCGCTCCAACCAGAAGAACGTTTCCAACGCCGTCATCCTCTACACCGAGGAATATGAAGATCAGTATCCCTACAGTCTCAATCGCAGGCCGATCGCCTACGACCAATTCCGTTATGACCTTTATGCGCCGGACGTTCACTGGGCGGTCCGCGTCGGGATGATCCCCGCCGACCAGATGCCGGATTACTTCTCCCCCGGGTCGTCGCACGAGCGGATCGCCCTCGAAGGGTACCTCGAGTACAACTGGTACGATCGCCTCAAGGGGCCGTTCAAGTGCCCGAGCGCGTACGATCAGGTGAATCCGAAACCACCGATGATCTGGCAAGTTGACGGTACCAAGGGAGCGGGATGGGGCAGTAGCTTCAGCATGAACTCCGGGCTCTCCCCGTGGACGGATGAAGACCCCACTGAGGAGACCGACGGGGAGATCAGTTGCACGAGATCCACCGACCTGAAACGCCAGTGCGTCATGATCGGCGACGGGACGCTTGGTCCGGCCGACAAATACCTCTACATACGCCCGACGTTCCTGGTCGATGCCGACGGCGATCTGTTTTCTTTTCCGAACAGGCAGATCGAGAACTCCGCCGAGAAAGGTTTCGGCCCCTGGCCACGGCTGGAAACAACCAACCCGTGGAGCTGGCAGGCGCACCGGTGTGATTTCGAGGGGCACGTCGGAGGATCGGCCAACCTGTGCTTCACCGACGGGCACGTCGAATCGGCGAAGAAGATCGACAAGCGGGACTGGAACTTCCACTAACGGGCGGAGGACGTCCCGCGGGGTGAGCGGGTCGGGCAATCGGGAGAACGATGTTGCGGCGGCGGGAGTGATGTGGTCCGGCCGCCTTTCTTGTCGCCTTTGCGTGGCCGGATTCCCCTCGCCGGATCTCCCCTGGGCAGGCCGCGCCTGGAGTCATTTCTCTCGCGCAACGGAACGGAAGAAGAAACGGTCGAAGACCCTGTCCGGGACCCTCGCGAGCACTCTGACCAGCAGAAAGACCACCAGGAGCGAGAAGACGACCCGCCCGCAGAGGATGCCCGAGACGTGCCCGCCTATCGCCGCCATCAGCAGCGTATCCTCGATCAGCGCGTGAGAGAGGTTCATCAGCGCGAGCGAGAAGAAGATGTCGCGCTTGTTCAGATGCCCCGCCCTCGTCTCTCGCAGGATAAGTCCTCCCCCGAAGTTCAGCCCCATCGTCATACCGATGATG
>SDBV01011834.1_pt1 | contig 11251 bp, 12 predicted proteins | sample 2277081 | NCBI WGS metagenome assembly SDBV01 (sample SAMN10402039, study PRJNA504765) | marine sediment metagenome | isolation source: marine sediment core GS10_PC15, 223 cmbsf | place: Arctic Ocean: Southern Knipovich Ridge | collected 2010
CTCGGCATCAGGAAATTGTGATAGAATAAATAACGGGCATACCTTACTTGTCTAATAATAATTTCCGGATCATCTCAAAAAAAGTTGATATGATCTTTAGGACGTGAAGCCCCGAGGAGACAACATCCCTTTTTGGGATTCAAGAGATCTTATATGAATTGTGACGAGTAACGCGTTACGCGTAACGAATTAAGTTCTTTTTTCCCCCGTTACTCGTTACCCATTACTAGTGTACTGACTCAGAAATACCTTTACACAATGCTGTCATTCTCGCTTGTCGAGAATCCTTATTTTAAAAGGAGAAAGATTCCGGACAAGCCGGAATGACACTTCAAAAAAAGTAAAGAAGCGTTAGAGACAGTACACTAGTTACTTTGGCATATCCAAAAAATGAAAAGATTACCGGGATGAAGGAGATATAATGAAGTTAGATGTGCCTGTAATAGGAATCTTGCGCGGGGTGGAATCCGGCTTTTTCCGAAACGTAATGGATGCCTCTTTTGCTTCCGGCCTTCAGGCCATCGAGATTACCATGAACACTGAAGATGCCCTTAAGATTGTCTCGTTGAACAAATCAGCTGTTCCTCACGGAAAATTATTGGGAATGGGAACTATCCGCAACCTCAGGGAAGCAAAAAAGGCCATAGAATCCGGAGCTATGTTTCTGGTTACTCCGAATACAAACACCAAAGTAATTGAATATGCAAAATCAAATTCTGTCCCAATCATATCAGGAGCGCTTACTCCGACAGAAGTATACACCGCCTGGTCTGCCGGTGCGGAAATGGTAAAAATATTTCCATGCCGGGCATTCGGTCCTCAGTACATCCGTGAACTCCGCGGACCTTACGAACACATTCCCCTGGTCGCGGTAGGAGGCGTAAACCTGGACAACATCAGGGAGTATTTTGCCTCAGGGGTAAGTGCTGTCGGGGCAAGCACCTCGCTTTTCGGCCGCAAGGCATTGATGGAACATAACCTGGAAGAAATTGCACAAAATGTCAAAAAATTTATTGCACTTTGCCCTGAATAAAAAAATAAATTATAATATTTGTTTAGACCAAAACTATCTAAATTTTAAAAGGAGATAAAAAATGTTCAGACCGGAAATTAAAGTTATAGATTGCTCTGTGCGTGACGGAGGTTTAATGAACAAGTGGTTATTTGACGACTCTTTTGTCTGTAAAATTTATACGGCTTTGACGGAGGCGGGTATCGACTATATGGAAATAGGCTATCTAAGTTCAGAGTCTGCTTTTTCACGGGATGAAGTAGGGCCGTGGAAATTTTGTGCTGAAGCAGATATTCAGCGTATTATCGGCAACAGCGAAAAAAAGATTAAGCTGTCTGCAATGGCTGATATCGGAAGGATTGATTATGATGACATACCGCACAAATCCAAGAGTTCCCTGGACATGATACGGGTAGCATGTTATGCCCACCAGGTTGATGCTGCAGTAGATCTGGCGCACCATTGTATTGACAAGGGTTTTGAGACAACCATTAATCTTATGGCGGTCTCAACTGTGGGTCTGCGGGAACTGGATGAAACACTTGACGACCTCTCTAAAAGCAGGGTCCCCATTGTTTATGTTGTGGACAGCTTCGGCGCTTTCTATTCAGAGGATATAGAATTGCTAGCAAAAAAATACATGGAGCGCCTGAAAGGCAAAACCATTGGAATTCACTGCCATAACAATCAGCAACTGGCCTTTGCAAACACAATATCTGCAATTATTTCCGGCATAAATTATCTTGATGCCAGTTTATACGGCATTGGGCGCGGAGCCGGCAACTGCCCACTGGAACTTCTTATTTCATTTCTGAAAAACCCCAAGTTTAAAGTGCGGCCGCTTATCGAGGCAATAGAGGCTGAAATACTTCCGTGGCAGGAAAAAATCGATTGGGGGTATTACATCCCTTACATGGTCACAGGGACACTGAACCAGCACCCGCGTACTGCCATAGCACATATGGAGTCAGATAAAAAGAATAAGATTACAGAATTCTTTGATCAGATAGCAAGCGCTACCGAGCTGGGATAAAATGATTAAAAACCTAACTCCCGATCCCGTCTAATTCGGGCTCATCTTCCTGCTCTTCTGCCAGACTTGACAGTTCGCTTTCAAGCTCATGAATACGCTTTCTCTGCGCCCTTCCCTGCATAGCCTTTCTCCACCAGGCAGGGAGAAACAGAAACACTCCTGCAATCACGCCGGCAACGAATGTCAGTGAAAGTACAAAGGCAAGAGAGCCTTCAAAAGACCAGTTAACAAAATTTAAACTTATAACAATTGAGTTCTGAACAGCAAACAGTACAAGCACCAAAGCAAAAATCAGTGCAAGAAAAAGAAAGAATTGCATAAAACACCTCCTGTTGCAAGCGGAGATTCTATTCTTCCCGCCGACTCGCTAATCCACTGCCCTGATATCAGCAACCTTTTCAGCAGGTATCGAAACCCATCCGTATTGAGACTTAAGTTGTATCTCATTCTCCGTAACTTCAATCAATATGCCCCTGTAAATAGTCTCATTCGTGTTAACCTCTACTTCTTTACCCAACAGTTCTTGCATTACACCCACCTCTTTAAAAAATTTCTAAGTCTTTTGCCTTACATAAATCCTTAAAGGAACTCCTTTAAAGGAAAAACTTTTCCTCAACTGTCCTTCCAGGAATCTTATGTATCCCTGCTTTATACCCCCGATCTTATTTGTGAATATTATAAAACTGGGCGGTTTAATTCCAGCCTGGGTAATATAAGAAAGTTTAACCTGCCGTCCCATGTACAAAGGAGGCTGCTGAATCGCAAGGCTTTTTCTGAGAAAATTATTTAACTCCTGTGTGCTAATTTTTCTGGATGCTTCAGAAATTATACTGTCAATCAAGGGAAAGATTCGTGTAATTCTCTGCTTGCTCAGGGCTGACATAGTAAGAAACGGGGCGTATTGCATAAACCAGAGCTTATGATATATCCGGCTTTCAACCTCTTTCATGGATACAGAGCTTTTATCTATAAGGTCCCACTTGTTAAAAAGCACAATGCACCCCTTCCCTGCTTCATAAACAAGTCCTGCTATCTTCTGGTCCATTTCAACAATTCCATCAGCCGCATCAATAAGAATAAGGGCTACATCACAGTTTTCAATATTTTTCAGCGTCCTTATAAAAAAATATCTTTCAAAAGTCACTGCCATTTTCCCTTTTCTGCGTATACCGGCTGTATCAACAATGAGATATTTCTTCCTGTAATATGTACAAACAGAATCAATAGGATCTCTTGTGGTCCCCGGCACCGGGCTAACAATCATCCTCTCCTTCCCGAGAAGGGAATTAACAAATGTGGATTTTCCAACATTGGGTCTCCCAACAACTGCTATCTTGGGAAATCCTATATCAGCTTCTTCTGTAGCAACAGGTATCACAGCAGCGATGCTGTCCATCAACTCATCAAATCCATATCCGCCGAGAGCAGATACGGGAAATAAATCAGTGCCCAATGAGAAAAAATCATAAAGGGTCTTCTCTTTTTTAGTCCCATCGATTTTGTTGACAGCATAAAAGATTTTTTTATCGTATTTTCTCAGTGTATCGCTAAGTTCAACATCTGACGGCATAAGCCCGCTTTCTGCATCCATCAGCATCAGCACTATATCAGCTTCTTCTACCGCAATAATAGCCTGTTTTTTTACTTCCTTTACAATATCCTCACCAGGTATCGACTGAAATCCTCCAGTGTCAACAACGAGAAAGGATTTGTCCTCCCACCTGGCTTCCCCATAAAGCCTGTCTCTTGTCAGCCCTGGAATATCCTCTACAACAGCAATTCTTTTGCCCATTATCCTGTTAAACAATGTTGACTTGCCGACATTCGGCCTTCCGACAATAGCAATTACTGGTTTCATTTCATCTCCATTAAGTAAACAGTAGTTGGCAGTTAAGGGGATTTTTTAAATAAATATTTCTCCAACTGCTAACCACTTGCTACTTGCTTTTTTTAGTGATTCTAATTATATCACAATGCATTGAAATATCAGAGACAGCCGCTAACTCCTCTCTACACCGCTTGCACTATTGATTTTAATATTGACAGGAAATGAAGATTTTGATATAAGGTAAGTAGATATATATTTCCGGGAAAGAATTAAATGAAAAAAGATACAAAAAAACTTGGCGCAATGCTTATGGATTCCGGACTTCTGGATGAATATCAGCTAAGCGCGTCTCTCGGTTATCAAAAGCAGTGGGGCGGAAGACTGGCTTCTATAATAATCAACATGGGCTTTGTCGATGAAAAATCAATTGCCTCTGCCCTTGAAAAACAGCTGGGGCAGAAATGTATATCCCTCACTGATATAAAAATCCCTCCAGAGGCAATAAATGCAGTGAAACATGATATAGCTATAAGATACTCCATAATACCCCTTTATTTCGATAAAAGAACCCTCACTGTGGCAATGTCAGACCCAACTGACTTGAGTGCTATAGATGAGCTCAGCTTTATACTTGGCGTAAGAATCAAACCGATACTTGCTGTTGACTCAGGCATAAATAAAGCAATTGCTAAATACTACGCAGGTATTACTGCCGAAGACAGAAAGATTAGAGCTGATAGGGTAAAGCCTCTTGGAAAAATACAAGTAACAAGGAACGAAATAACAGAGGAGAGAACCAGGCTTGAAACATCCCACTCGCCTGGAATACTCATCGAGGCCCTCACAGAAGTCCTTATTGAAAAAGGCATAATTACCAGGGAAACACTTACCAATAAAATACGGGAAAAACTTAAACAGCACTAGTGTGCTGTCCCCAACTCTTCTTTACTCTTTTTGAAGTGTCATTCCCCGATAAATCGGGATCCCGACATTCATCCTTCGCAGTTTCATCCTTCGCAGTGCTACGGAGAACGGAGCTACGGAGAACGGGAGCCTACCGTCAGGCAGGTCTGACGAGTCTGAAAGCCGGAATCCAGGAATTTTTTCATAATATAATCTTATCCTAGGCCTGGATTAGAATTTTTAAAAATGTCATAAAGTTTGACATAACGATGGGTAAATGCTATATTTTTGGTAGGATGGTTAGATTTATTTATATAATCGTTTTAACATTTTTTATGGCATGGGGAATAACATCCCGCGCTGATATATACAAATTCGTTGATGAAAACGGAGTCGCTCATTTTACAAATATGCCTGACAGTAAACAATACACTAAAATCATGTCTGAGAAACTACGTCATAAAATCAAAAAATCTTATTCAAAAAACCCCTCTGACTACAATCGAATAATCTACAGCAAGTCAAAGAAATATAACCTGGAGCCATCACTTATAGAGGCAGTAATAAAAGTAGAATCCAACTGGAATTCCAATGCAGTATCACAAAAAGGTGCAATTGGGCTGATGCAATTAATGCCGTTAACTGCCAAGGAGATGGGTGTAAAAAATCCCTTTAATCCGGAAGAAAACATTGAAGGCGGGACAAGGTATCTGAGATACCTTTTAGATAAATTTAACGGAGACCTCACATTTGCGCTTGCAGCGTATAATGCAGGGCCGGGAACAATTGAAAAATTTGGCGGTACACCGCCGATACCTGAAACCCGGCAATATGTAAGACGGGTTCTATCATTATACAATGGCAATAATCCAGACACCAGCGGGTCAACCCGCATATATAAAATCATCCATAACGACGGGACTATTCTCTATACTAATACTCCACTGTCCAGGGGGAAATCCAAACTCTCAAGACTCTAAAGAAATGATTTCCTCTCTTCAATGACTGAATTATCCATTCTCCAGGAAAAAATTTTACGCCTTAAAAAAGACAAAAATGCAATAATTCTTGCTCATAACTACCAGCGGGATGAAGTACAGGGCATTGCTGATTTCACTGGTGATTCCCTGGAACTCTCCAGCACAGCATCTGCAATAGAATGTGATGTCATTGTATTCTGCGGTGTAAATTTCATGGCTGAAAGCGCCTCAATTCTCTCCCCTGACAGAATAGTGCTCCTGCCGGAAATTGAAGCCTGCTGTCCAATGGCTGACATGATAACAGTCAGCGGCGCCAGAAATTTACAGGCTCAATTCCCCGGTTATAAGTTTACGGATGGATATACCTATCCTGTTGACTTCTCATTAAGAGATATAAAAAAACTTCATCCCGGAGTCCCTGTTGTAACGTATGTAAATACCACAGCAGATGTAAAAGCAGAGAGTGACATATGCTGTACCTCTGCCAATGGTGTAAGAATTGTTGAATCCCTTAATGCAAACAAGGTAATTTGCGTGCCTGACAGAAACCTCGCTCATTGGATCGCAAAAAATACTAAGAAAGAGGTAATTGCCTGGGACGGCTTCTGTCATGTGCACGATAGGGTAACCAAAGAAGATGTAATCAAGGCAAAACAGGAGCATCCAAAGGCAGTTGCTGTCACTCATCCGGAATGCCGGATAGAGGTGCTTGAGATTTCAGACCATGTAACAAGCACTTCCGGAATGCTTAGATATGCAAAATCCTCAGACGCTGAAGAATTCATAATAGGCACGGAAACAGGTCTCCTTTACAGGCTTAGAAAAGAAAATCCTGAAAAATCTTTTTACCCGCTGAGGAAAGATATGATATGTCCCAATATGAAAAAAACAACTCTTAAGAGTGTATTAAGAGCACTTGAAACAATGACACATGAAATAAAGGTTCCGGAAAATATAAGAATTCCTGCCAAGAGAGCTCTCGACAGAATGTTAGACGTAAAGTAAGGTTCTTTTGTAAAAAAGTTTCAATCCTATTCTGTCAGCATTAGTTTTTTCAGTTAATACCCCTCTAATTCCTATAATTACCGTCTGATTCTATACTGATTCTCATCAATATTCTTACTTAATATTACCTTAACTAACAATTCCATATTAAATATTTAGCGCGCAAGTAAGAATGTTTTACATTTATTGACATATAAAACTAAAAGCGTTATAATATTTTACATAGTTAAATTATATAAAGATATTATTGCTTATAAATCAAGAGGTTATGTATTTGAGAGGAATCTGCTTCTTAATAATAAGGAAAGAGAATAATGGATTACTTAAAAAATAATAAAGAAAGAAGAAAATTTAATGACAGACGAAAGCGCCCCACACCTATTTTAAGCAGACATACATTCCTTGGCGGGCAGAGAAAGTATATGAGAAGAGAAGATAATAAAGGAAATCATATTTTTGTGGACGTATATAGTACACGGCTGATGATAATACTTTTATCCCTTTTAATTTTTAGTTATGTTGATGCCTTTCTAACATTATCATTAATAAAAGCTGGTATTATAACTGAAGCAAACCCTGCTATGTCATTTTACCTGGAGCTTGACACGTCATATTTTATTTTAAATAAAACCTTGCTTACTGCTCTATCGCTTGTTATATTATGTTTATATAAAAATGTCTTGATAACAAGGATCGGACTGCCGTTTGCCGCAATAACATATATCTCTGTTATTGCGTATCAGGTTTATATCATGCTAATCCATTTTCCTCACTAACAGAGGAAATACAGGTTTATATAATCTTTTACTAACCATTTGAAAAAAATTCTGAAATAATTTTATCAGCAGGTATATCCCGAATTATTAAATTGACAAGTTGTTTACGTTGGCAATATCCCCGCGCCTGTCCTTATTTATTAAAAACCGCGCTGAACAGGGATGAGATTAACCCAAAAACTACAATTAACCACAGAGGACTAATCATTGTCCGCCTGAGGCTGGACAAATTTAACATTTAGCATTTCAAATTTAAAATGATAATTTTGTCCAGCCTCAGGCGGATCCGCTGGGGCGGACATTGACAATTTTAAAAATGAGTCGCTCTGTAGCGGTTACCCGCAGGCGTCCGCATTTTTCATGATATATGAAGATTCCGATTGTTAAAGAATACGGCTCATGGGCCGTATTTATTTTTTCCTGTTCAGCAGGTATTATCGCAGGCCTGTTAACGCGTCCGTGGCAGACAGGAAAAGATTTTTCTGTTGAGATAGTACTGACCATTCTTGGGCTTATATTCCTTATAAATGCTAAGAACCCTCTTTCTTCAGCAATCAAAACAAAACAACAGAGGCAGAGTTACCTATTGTGGTTTGCACTGTTCAGTTTATGCGGACTTGTTTTATTAATACCGTTCTTAACCGAAGGGTTCAGGACATTTTTAATCTTTTTCCCCCTTGTTTTACTCTATACTGTTTTTTTATTATTCGAAAAAGAGCACTTTCTCCTTGCTGAATTAACAGGGTTTTCCCTGTTGGCTTTGTCTGCGCCGATAGTGTATTTTGTGATTACTCAGGAAATGTCACTGAGACTTTATCTGGTTGTTTTTATATTCTTTGCAGCAGGTGTTTTTAAGGTAAGAGTAAGAATAAAAAAGACTTCCCAACACAGATGGCTTATGATCATTTACTGCGCAGCTTCGTTATTTTTTTTCTCTTTGCTGAATGTGTCTGCAATTATGCTCCTGCCTTTTTCTGAAAATGTTATATATGCCTTATGGATGAGGGATGAGAAGCTCAAAACAACAGGGAACATAGAACTCCTAAAGGGGGTTATTTTTATAATCCTTTTTGGATTTTACTGGCAATAATCCCCTTGCTATCGGAAAATAGCCCCTGAGAATTTATTCGCCTTGTTAATTTGGTTAAGGCTTTAATTAATTCAGGAAAGAAGAATTACGAGCTTTTTCTTCTTTCCTTTGCTTCTACTACACAGTAGATACCCCCTTCCTTCATGCCGGGTATGAAGCACTTGTTACAGGAAATGCACTTTGCAGGGGAAATGTCACCTTTCTTCCAGCGTTGTGCCAGGTGAGGTTCCCGTATAAAGGGCCGGGCCATGGCAATATAATGAATGCCGTTAACATTGAGAACTTTTTCAGCAACCTCATATGACCGGACTCCGCCAACCAGCATTATAGGACAGCTGACCGCCCCTTTAATCCGGAGGGCAAAGTCCAGATTATATGCCTCCATCTCAGGTTTGTTTATTTTCACCCTCGCCGGGCTTCTATCACCCGATGCCGTGGTGCCGGCAGATACTTCTATAGAATTGATACCTGCTTTCGAAAGTATTCCGACAACATAAACCGCATCATCAATATTCAGGCCGCCATCCAGATTATCATCAGCATTCAGCTTAATAAGTACAGGAAAGTCGCTGCCGACCGTTTCACGCACCTTTTGGTACACATCGAGCAGAAAACGGCTGCGGTTTTCAATACTGCCGCCATATTCATCAGTACGGCGATTGGTGAGTGGAGAGAGAAACTGATTTATGAGATAGCCATGTGCTCCATGCAGCTGCACAGCATCAAAACCCCAGGCCCTTGCACGGCGAGCTCCCTCTGCAAACGCCAAAACAATGTCACTTATTTCTTCCTTCGGAAGTTCGGCCGGCATTTCAGGAAATTGATCAACCTGCACAGCCGAAGGTGCAAATGGCTGCCGGCCTGCGCTGGCAGAATCTGTCTGGCCGCCAACATGAACCAGCTGAACACAGATTCTCCCGCCTTCATCATGCACTACCCTGGCAAGGGATTTCATTTCAGGAGCAAAATCATCCGTATAGATACCCATCTGACCGGGGGCCTGCTTACCGTCCGGCCTTACAAAAGCATACCCGCTGATAATCAGTCCAACCTCTTCGCTGGCAAGGTTCCGGTAATAATTAATTAGTTTGTCTGTGGAACGGCCATCATCATTGCACATGCCCTCCCAGGTTGCTGAACGCACAAGGCGGTTTCTAAGAATCATGCTATTGATTGTCGTTTGTTCGAATAACATTACCATACTGTTCCTCCTGTTTTATATTTCACTATTTATGATATACCCTGAACAGCGAGTACCAATTTATACCCTTTACTATACATGAATCAATAATAACTTAACGTTGATTGCCTATAGTAGAGGGTTATAAGAGCCTGACTTGTTAAAGAACATTATCTTTATCTATCCCCAAAACCAGACCCCGGAGTGCTTGATTTTTAGTCTGAATTGAGATACGTTATCGGCACGGCTCGAATACGAGCCTATATTTTGTTTCCTAAGAATACAGAGTCAATTATATGAATTCTCTTGAACAGAAAATAATTGAAAAAATCAAGAAACAGGGCCCGATTCCTTTTGAGGCCTTCATGGACATGGCGCTTTATTATCCTGAACTGGGATATTACACATCACCGGAAAACGTAATCGGACGGAAAGGGGATTTCTATACCAGCCCTCACCTGCACAGGATATTCGGCGCAATGATAGGAAGACAGCTTGAGGAAATGTGGGAGATTATGGGAAGGCCTGCTGATTTCCACGCAGTTGAAATGGGCGCAGGGGCCGGCTATCTCTGTAAGGACATACTTGATTACCTGAAAAACAGGGGAATCTTTAATTCATTAAATTACATAATTGTTGAACTAAACCCTGTCATGGCAGCCAGTCAGAAAAAACTTTTATCTTATTTCTCAAAAAAAGTAAAATGGATATCATCTCCCGAAGAGATCAATGCTGTCAAAGGCTGTGTGTTTTCCAATGAACTGCTCGATGCATTTCCTGTTCATTTGGTTGAAATTAAGGATGAATTAAAAGAGGTTTATATAGCTTACGATAATAATTGTTTTATTGAGCAATATCAATCAGTTATAGATAATAATCTAAGTAATTACTTTATGAAATTTTCTATCAATATTCCTGCTGGTTACAGGACAGAAATAAACCTGAGAATAAGGGACTGGCTTAAAGAAATATCTGAAGTTCTGTCAGAAGGGTTTATCCTTACCATTGATTACGGATATACAGCCCGGGAGTATTACCATGAGGAACGCTCAACAGGCACCCTGCTCTGCTACCACAAGCACAGACTGAATGAAAACCCTTATGAAAATATCGGAAAACAGGATATAACTGCTCATGTAAATTTTTCGTCACTTAAGACATGGGGAGAAGAAACAGGTTTGCAAACAGTAGGCTACTGCCCGCAGGGCACTTTCTTAATCGCGCTTGGAATAGATGAGGTCATAACTGAGTTATACAGTGATTCGCCTGATTACCAATCTGAGATTTTAAAAATTAAAGGATTACTATTACCTCCCGGCATGGGCGAATCACACAGGGCTATGATTCAGTATAAGGGGGCAGGCTCACCCGAACTCAGGGGTTTTTCACTCAGAAATCAGGCAGGGAATCTTTAAGAGTCTGCTTTAAACCTTCCAGGCAGGGT
>SDBV01011835.1_pt1 | contig 11250 bp, 5 predicted proteins | sample 2277081 | NCBI WGS metagenome assembly SDBV01 (sample SAMN10402039, study PRJNA504765) | marine sediment metagenome | isolation source: marine sediment core GS10_PC15, 223 cmbsf | place: Arctic Ocean: Southern Knipovich Ridge | collected 2010
GGAGAATAAAGGGTTTATAGACATTGCCGGTCTCATCGATGTAGGCGAAGTATGTTCGGGTAAAGAGTCCTCCGTGGCGTTTCGTGCTGAAAGCCATCCAGCGGCTATTGCTTGAGAAACTGTGCCACGATTCGGAATACTCGCTGTTGACCGGCATTTTGCTGTACTGGCCTGTCTGCAAATCCATCATATAGAGATCGCTGTCGGCGCTGTACACAGGGAAACAGCCGTACCTGCACATCGAAAAAACCAGAAATCGTCCGTTGGGCGTAATGCGGGGCAACAAGATGCTTTTGCCGGTCTGCCGGGCTGAAAGAACAGTTTCTACCTGTCCCCACTGGTCTGTCTCCGTGTCGTAGCTGATTCGCCTGAGATCGTATTGCACTTTGTCATAGTTTTCGGGCGGGATTTGGTTGCGATCATCCCATAATATGGGCGCGCTGCAAAAGTACAGATACTTTCCGTCGGGACTCCAGGCGGGATAAGTCTCGAGTCGGTCCTTGTCGGCTATCGCGGCGACTGTCTTAACTTCCTGGGTGTCAACGACATAGTAAGCCAGCGCCGAATCAAGGTCGACGACATCTCTTTGTTCCATCCTGTTACTGTGAAAAAACTGTCGTACCTTGTTCAATGAATAGACAGCCATTTTACCGTCAGGATGCCATGATGTGTAACCCCACTTTGCGCCCACTTTGCTTATGTTTCCGTCGATTGCAAGTAACGTTGCGCTGCCATATACCGGGCTGCGTATGCCGATAGTCATTTTGTCGGGTTTGTTATTCAAAAAAGTGTGGCAGTTTACACACCCGTTTCCGAACGATTTTCCGTGAAGGATTTCCGATTTGTCGAAATTTTCCAGATTACGCTGATAGATTCCTATGCTGTACCACCAGTTATAGATCGGCTTCATGAAACGGTAAACCAGGTGCGAATCAATAGTTTCTTCAGCAATGGTGTTTTCTATCCTTTCAAACCGCTTCCATCGTCGGTTATCATCTTGAATAAAGATGTCAAGAAAAAGTTTATTGCCGCGATTGTCTTTTAGCAGTTTTTTCCACTTACCCGGAGGAATCTGTATCTTGCCGGTTTTGCTGTAAACATTTATCGCTTTCTGCTCGTCTTCTCCGTATATCTTGACCAGGTATTGTTCGGCGTCCTCCTCGACCACGAAATTCAAAGGCGCAATATTTGGCGGGATAAGGGTGTTTACATAATCGGGCTTGATGGCCGGGACTCTGGCGACTTGCGTGTAATTGTCAATCTTCTTCGTGCAACGGCAACTGATGAACTGTCCGATTAGAATAAGAAGCATTGCAAGCAGTATCAGGTATCCGAACCTTCTTTTCATCGCTTTACCCCCGATACCTTGAACATGTAATAGTAATAATAACTATCACCGTAACCTTTAGCCAAGGCCTGCATTGCTTTTTTGGGTTCACGTGTGTAGAGACTTTCAATTTTGTCGAACGCTATGGCCTTTTGCCTGGCCTGGGAACCCGGTCGCCAACGTTGGGGAAAGTCGGCCCGGTCACCTTTTGGGCCCATATAAATCACCATCGCTTCTTCATAATATCGCGGCAGTCTTTTGTAGCCGAAATCATCCAGTCGATGAATATTTGCAGCAATTTTATCCACCTGACAGCTCAGCAGATAATAGGCCATCATATATTCAAACGCTAAACGGTTGTGGCGGTTTTGCTCCAACAGTCTTCCAAAAAACTTGTCGGCATCAAATTTTAGACTCGCCTCGTCGATCTGCGGGGAATTCCTTCTCAGTTTTTGCATTTCTTCGGACTCTGTCATTTCAGGGTCTTTTCGCATCATCTCGAGAAGTTTTCTTCCGCGATCTCCCTCTACGAGGTTACGACTCAAAGCCCTGAGAAAGACCTTTGCCGTTTCTGTTTTTCCCTTGAGAAGATTGATCTTTGCGAGCATTTCAATGACTGCAGGATGGTCGCCTGTGCTTTCCAGTATTTCATGGGCTGTTTTCTCAGCCCTTGCTGTATGTCCCATTTCCAGAAAAAGCCTTGATCTTTTGAAAAATGTTTTACTATTGGGTTTTTCCTTGTCAAGCAGCAGCAAAGACTCGATTTTTTGGGGATATTCGAACATCCTGTCGCCTAACTGCCGCTTATCGAACAGGGCTCGGTTAATGTCGTGATTGACAGGGTAACCGTAACTCTGTGGCGGGATTTCCGAGGCTAAATCCAGAACCTCTTGCCAGTTGCCCCGGCTGGCGTGTAAGCCTATCTGAAAGAGTTTTTTTCTGTTACTGTCTAATGAGGCGTATGCTGCGATGAGCATCAGTACCATCAGAACGGATGTTACCAATGTCCATCGGGCAATCTGTGGTTTTATCTTGTTGCATTCGCTTTTCTTGCTGTGCTTGACCGAAAACCGGGGCCTTTGTTTGAACCATTGCCAAAAGCATCCTGCCGCAACCGCCATTGGAACGAAGATATAAAGTCCTTGTGCCGCGATCCTGCTTACCATTTTCATTTTTGGATCCAGCGGCAGATGCGGGAGACATGCGATCAGTTGCCATTTTATCTTTGTCAGGAATCCATAATCCTCCGACAATGACACACCGGTGAAGGCATTGGTCCAGGACATATCAGAAATATATACACCCTGGAACCAGACAATGAACACTGCGGCAACAAGAAAGATCATCCCGGTAATGGCGCCTCGCCGGTTGTAATTTTCGTTCAATATTGCCAGAACCGCAAACAAAACAACTGCCCCACCGGCTATATGATAGAGTGATACAAAGATCAGGAAAAACAGTGCTGCCCGCCTTACGTGATTTTCCGGCAGTATTTTCAGGTAGATAACTGACGCCCCAAGAGACGTCAGTAAGGCCAAAGACAAATACAGCGGATTAGTGTAACGGCATTGTATCGTCAAGAGTGCTAATGCGGGGAGGAATCTGATGAAAGCGTTTTGGCGGGCGCCGGCTATAGAGAGATAGCAGCCAAACGCGCGGCATATTGCCCAGGCGATTGCAGTAAAAAGCAAAGCCCCCAGCCATGAATAATAATATCCCTGTGACAGGAACGCCGCCCCATACTCCACTACTCCGCCGGGATAGTGCAAGAAGCGCTCCATGAATTCCCAGCCGCCGTAAAAAACCGGGTAGGGCATGCTGACGCCGAAGCTATAATAAACAAGATGCGGCTCAACGACCCACCAGATCAGCAAGTAGAAACCAGCAAAGAATATCAAAGAGCGGGCTGGGCTATGCCACTTTTGTTTTAACGGTAATGCATTACAAGCGGGCACTTAGAAGCCTTTCTTTCGCAATTATAAGTGAGGGATTGACCGGCATGAGGGATTGAACCGCAGAATGTCGAACTGAAAAATATCGAATGTCGAAGGGTGGATTTGGATTGACGATTTTTTGCATAATTGCTCCAAATGTTTGGCATATAATGAGTTATATTATATACATCGCGACCCATCCGTCAAGGCAAGAGTTCATGTAGACGGTTGAATGTGTGCGAGGCTTGTCTGGTAAGATCAACTTTGATTCATGACAGCCGAGGTACTCTTTCCATGATAATAGCGGGCGCGGAAGTGAGCCCTTCGAGGAAGACGAAAACGGCAATAATACGTGTTTTTGGGCCCCATTGCCTTGAAATCGTCAGGTTTTCCGGTGAGCTTCAGATTGGTAAATGTGGGATGGATCAGGGGACTTGCCGGTAAAGGGCCTTTTTTCAAAAAAAAAACTAGTAGAAAATCGTTGACTGGTAAAGTGGAATTGGCTATGATAGCGATGTAGAGTTGTTTTTGTTTTCTTGTGGATTGGCGAGGGCGCCACTCCGGTTTTTAAATATCTTTTTTGGAGGTAGTGTGATGAAGGTAATGGAAAAGGGTTTATTGTTGTGTGTTGCAGGCATGCTGTTGATGCCGATTGCAGCACAGGCAGGTCTGTGGTCGACACCAATCGACAATGCAGATTTTGAGACAGATGGTGTTACCACCGGCTGGGCCAATTATACCACAGACTGGTATGACAGCGATTATTGGGGCACGTTCCTGATTCCAGCTGGTGGCGGAATTTATCCCGATGCTCCTGAGGGTGGTTTCACATGGGGCGGTCTTGACGGTACTGGTACAGCTTGGCAGCAGGTAGGTACCTGGGATGCAAGCCAGGCTTATGATGTTTCAGTTCTGCTGGGACAGCGTGGTAGCGGTGGTATTCAGGATTGGGAAGCTGGCGATGCAATTATGATCGCTCTGTATGCTGGCGGAACTGTTACGACAGGTGACGACGAGACTCCGACAAGCATTGGTGCAACCCTGCTGGACAGTATCGATGTGAATCCTTTTAGCACACCAGGTGCTGTTCTGACAGAGAGAGTAACTGTTTCACTTAACACCGGAACCGCACTTGCTGGCGGCGAACCACTGTTTTTGGCATTTACAGGTGTCGGGACAGGTCAGAAGGTTTATGACAATGTAACAATCGTACCAGAGCCGGCAACAATGCTGCTTCTTGGACTTGGCGGGCTTGCCTTGCGGCGGAAAAAGAGATCTTAAGTGTGCGGCAACCGGTTCGGGCTTTGTTATCGGGGGCCTGCCGGTTGTTTGGATGAGAGCCGTATTTTTCTGACTATGGCTCTCATCCAATAAAGTTGCCGGACAGTGATGGGTGTTTTGAGTTAAGTCTTTTGGGTTTAACACCTTAAGGCAACGGCAGGTATACGTATAATATGACTGCTATGGGGAAAGTGCGGCAATGTCGGGAAGCGTCCCGAGCGGCCTCGATAGTGGCATACAGCATTGGACGGTATCCTCAGTGGTACCGCCCCTTAATAGAGTATACATGCTGGTGCCCAAAATGGGACGAATCCATCTTTTTCATTAGTTGAACCCAGAAACTAATAGCAAACTTAAGCCAACTTTATTAGCAAAGGAGAAAGGCCATGGAAAAGAGCTTATTGTTGTGTGTTGCAGGTATGCTGTTGCTGCCGATTGCGGCGCAGGCGGGTCTGTGGGATCCTGCGATCGACCAGCCCAGTTTTGAGCAGACTTTTACCGGTTGGACCAACTGGACCGATGACTGGTTCGACAGCGATTACTGGGGAACCTTCCTGATCCCCGAGGGCGGCGTTACTTATCCGGATACGCCTTATGGCGAAGTCTTAGGCGGCGTTGATGGTACCGGGACCATGTGGCAGCAGGTGGGAACCTGGGAAGCCGGCCAGATTTATGAGGTTTCTTTCATGGCTGGTCAGCGTTCTGGTGGTGGAATTCAGTCATGGGAAGTCAGTGGAGGAATCATCGTAGCGCTTTATGGCGGTGGCACGGGAGCGGCGGATAACGAAACTCCTGTAAGTATCGGAGCAACTTTGCTGGACAGCATTGGTGTTCAGCCGTTTACAGGTGTAGAAATAGCCACGACCGAGATTGCTGTATCGCTTAATACCGGAACCGGCCTGGTTACGGGTGATCCGCTGTGGCTGGCATTTGAGGGAGTAGCCGCGGGCCAGAAGGTGTTCGACAATGTGGCTATTGTGGCAGTCGTCAGTGCTACGCTTGTTTCTCCACAGGATGGGGCAACGACGGTAGCTATTGATGCGCAACTGGTTTGGGGTGCTCCAGTGGCATACGATGGGCCCAGGTATGACATCTATTTCGGTACAACCGAGCCGAATGTTCTTGAGGCGAATTACGGTTTGACCTGGCTGAATGAGGCTGATGCTAAAACGACGGCAACTTCCATCGATCCGAATTCGGGAGGCGGCCTGTCGTTTGAGACCACGTACTACTGGGTCATTGACACTTATGAGCCGAATGAGTTAGGGGGTGACATTGTGCATCGCGGTCCTCACTGGAGTTTTACGACTGTTGAGGCTGCTCCAGTCATAGTGACCCAGCCGGCTTCTCAGACCGTTGCTGCCGGTGATCCTGTCACATTCAGCGTTGTTGGTTTGAATATTGTCGGGTACCAGTGGTATAAGGATGGCGAGATTCTTCCGGGTGAAACAGGTGCTGATCTTACGATAGACGACGTTCAGCTTGGTGCCGAAGGTGGCTACCATTGCATAGTTACTAATGGCAACCCGGTCGATGATATCGCTTCTGATTCTGCAAGGCTGCTGACACAGCGTCTGATGGCTCACTGGGACTTTGAGGGCGATCTTATCGATGAGGTCGAAGGTATTGTAGGTTTCTACAGCGATCCTGAGATCGCCAATCCCAACCCTGTTGCGACATGGGATCCCAACAGCATCGAGGGTGAGCAGGCGTTTGCCTTTGGCGATGAGCCGTACTTTGTCGCGGTTGACATTCCCGAGTACTTCGACTTCACTGCCCAGGGCTATACGGTCAGTGCGTGGGTCAAGGTGACAGTGGCGCCTCTTGGATGGGACACCTATATTTCAAAGGGTGGGTCATACTGGTTAAACGCTGAAACCACCTGGTTGACCCAAGTTGGTACTGATGGCTGGACCTGGAGCACATATCCGGTGCTTGAGGACAAGGGCTGGCATCATACAACAGCTACTTACGATCCCGCAGAGGGCGTGGTAAAGTATTACGTTGACGGTTTGCTGCATAATCAATATGCAAGCACACCGCCGTCGAACGTGGATCCGCTGATCTTTGGCGCCGCTGATACAACGGGAAGAGGTCGTTATTATGGCTCTCTCGACGATGTTCAGATTTACAGCTATGCTCGCGATCCTTATGTGATGGCCAATGAATACGTTGTAGTTGTTCCTGAAGCAAATGTGTGTGTTGAGGGTGTCGGCCCCTATTATGACTACGATGATGACTGTGACGTTGACCTTGCAGACTTTGCCGAGTTTGCTTTACAGTGGCTCAACTGCAACAGAGTTGCCGGTGCAGGCAGCGGTCTTATTGACTGCAAGTAATGTGATTGCAGTGAGAGATGTGCAGCTAATGTAGTTTTGCTGAAGTTGACAAAGTTGGAGGACCCTGAGATGTCGGGTCTTCCAACTTTTTTTTTGACGGGCTGGACGGCTTTTCAGGTAATTGAATGTGCGGCGATAAATATAGTTTTGTTTTAATATGTGTTTTGATTTTAGCTGGTGCGGTCTATGCGGTCGATCCTGCAAATCCACCGGCTACATTGACTCAGACAGTTTCTGACGGTGTTGAGACTATTACGCTTCAGATGACCCTGGAAAGTGTTCGCGGTTCTAACTTTGAAGTCCTGGTGCAGAACAGCTCTGGAACTTATGACACTCACACGCCGGCAGATGTCAGCACTTATATCGGGACCGTCGATGAATATCCCGGCGCGATCGCCGCAGGTATATTGAAATCAGACGGTGATCTGTGGACCAAGGTATACTTTGACCGAGGTTATACGTGGTTTACCCTTGGCGCTTCCAAATATGGCGAGCGGGGCGATTATCCTGCTTATCTTCATTGGCCCACATTGGACAACCTTGCGCCAGGACACGTTGGAACAACGACTTATCTGTGGGATCAGGCCATAGATATTTCGTGGAAGCATTTCGACCAATATGCTTCAAACGATGCAGCGATAGCTCTCGAGCAGGTTGAGTTCAATGTAATGCAGTTTAAGGCGATCTATCTTAGAGATGCACTTGTAATTCCCGGTCTGGCACGTGTTGTTATTCGCGGTTCGCAGGGGCATTGTCCCTATGAAGCTTCAGCCGGCCTTGGTAATGTAAAAGTCGAATGGGAAGCGAACCATAGCAGACCGGGTGTGGATTATGACTTAGTTGCAATGTCCAGCCCAGCTATTGGCGGAGGTGTTGCCTGGGTAGGTACTGTCGGTGTCGGAAACAGCTATTCGGCCAACGGAGCCTGGCCAGGCGGCGAATTTGACGTTGTCGGCAGACACGAGATAGGTCACAACTGGGGAGTTTATGACAATCACGCCGGCAATCCGGAAGGGCATACGATCGACAGCGGCAACGCGTTTGGTCGATTCTCAGGCCCGGAGGTTGAGTCGATCCTTGATCAGCGCGATGCTAAACTGGCGTATCTTGACAGCCAGGGCACATATAACACTATCGACGTTCCGCCTTATGCGTCACTTGATACGTCGAGGGTTCTGGCAGGGACCGGCAGTGTGACGACAGATGTTCTGATAAATGACCATGATGCTAATGCCGATTCAATTTCCCTTAGCAGCTTTGAGGCATTGTCAGCAAACGCCGCCGCTGTCAGCCTGTCATCAGGCACAGGTCCCGGCGGAAGGGATGAGCTTACTTACAGCCTGGGCAATGATATCGGGATGGACAGCTTTTACTATACCATTATCGATTCGAGCGGGCAAACCGCAACCGGCCTTGTGTTGATATACGTTGATCTGGAAAATACCCTTAAGGGCTATTGGAACCTGGATGAGACGGGCGGCGCGGTCGCAGGGGACATGAGCGTCTTTGGCAATGATGCTTCGCTTCATGGAGATATGACATTTGATTCAGGTTCGGTTGCCGGTCAGTTTGGCAATGGGGTCTATTTTGACGGCGTAGATGACTACGTTAATTTGCAGGGGCTCATGATTGAGGGCAATGCAGTCACTATGACAGCATGGATCAAACGTGAGGGAACGCAGGTCAATTGGGCGGGCATATTTATGTGCCGTGGCGGCGCCAGTGCCGGTCTTGACATGCTCAGCAATAATGAACTGAGGTATGAATGGGATGGTACCTGGACCTTTAGTACAGGTCTTTATGTGCCTGGCAACCAGTGGACGTTTGTGGCGATGGTTATCGAGCCCGGCAAAGCGACTGTTTACATGGATGACGGCACAACATTGAAGTCGACGGTAAATAACGTGGCGCATAGTGTTCAGACAATAGGCGGTGGCCATCTCGGTGACGACTATGGTTACCGGTACTTCAAAGGCTCGATTGATGATGTGAGGATTTATGACTATAGTATGACCCGGGCCGAAATTGAGGCAGTTATTGCAGGCGGCAATGCGAACAGTCCAATTCCGTTTGACGGTGCAGATGATATCAAGTTTCGGCTGCTCAAGTGGGTTGGCGGTGCTGCAGTTTCAGGCTACGATGTTTATCTTGGGACCGATCGGGCTGCTGTTGCGGATGCGACCGGAGAATCGGCCCAATACCAGGGGATGGTGTCCGGGACGGCGTTTGCCGCTGATTTGCTCAGAGAGTCTACAGACTATTATTGGAGGGTAGATACTGTAACCGGCAGTGAGACGTTTAGCGGGGCTGTCTGGGGATTCAGAACGGCAGAGACTTTGAATAATGTCGGGGAGAACCTCCTTGTGCACCTTACGATGGATAACGCCGACATAAGCGGCTCGAGGATTTCCGATGTTTCCGGCGCGCCGGTCTATAACGGCACCAATGACGGTGCTGCGACAGGTACAGCCGGTCAGATTGGTGAAGCGATAAGGCTTGATGGTTCGAGTAGTCGTGTTTCTTTGCCGGCGATGAATCTCAACAGCAACACAGTGACGATATCGACATGGATCAAACGCGACGGCAATCAGGCGGATTGGGCGGGTTTGCTGTTTGCGCGCGAAGGTGCTTCCGATGCCGGTATCCAATTCGGTACCGACAACGAACTACGCTATATGTGGAACGGCGGCAATTGGGGGTGGGACTCGGGGCTGGTAGTTCCCGACGGCCTATGGACTTTTGTGGCGCTCGTAATTGAACCCGGCGAGGCCGCTATTTACATGAATTATGGAGCGGGTACGCGATCGGCGGTTAACGTAGCAACACACGGCATTGAGGAATTCAATGGAATTTCGTACCTGGGGTGGGATGGTAATACAAGTTGGAGCGATCGTTACTTCAAAGGCGATATCGATGATGTTGCAATATGGAAACGTGCTCTAAGTTCGGCTGAGATCGAGTACATTTGCCAGAAAGGTCGAGAGGGAAAAACATTTGATGATGCGACGCCTGAATTCATTACAGATCCCATAGCTGTATCTGCCGCGATCGAAGGTATGGAATACGCCGGTTCGATAGGATTCGAGGCGATTGATCCTGACGGCGGGGCTGTTGTTTACGACAAGATCGACGGGCCTGGCTGGCTCAACATTGCCCCTGGCGGGGCTCTTACAGGTGTGCCGGATGACGACGATGTCGGCGAGAACCAGTTTACTGTCCGGGCTACGGACGATGAAGGGGATTCTACTCAGGCACAGATGAACATAAGTGTATTGAATACTTATACTGGTGAATTGGCACTGGCGGATTTTGCCGGTTTGGCCGCTTATTGGCTTGAGGCAGGTTGTGTTGATGTGCCGCCGTGCGGAGGCGCTGATCTTTCAGATGATGGGGATGTGGATGGCGAGGATTTGCGTATTCTTGCAGGCAACTGGCTTGCAGTGTGTATGCCGGCTTCGCTCCATGTTCAATCAATTGTTACCGGCACGGTCAGCGGAACGTACGGCAGAGAAAAGTACCGGGCTGCTGTGACAATTAATGACGATTGCGGCATTGCTGTTGGGGGTGTGACGGTCATTGGTACTTTTACAGGGGCTTTTACGCAACAGATTACAGGCGTAACCGACTCCAACGGTGTGGCGGTATTGGTGAGCAGTGGTCAAGTGTCAAATCCTTCATTCACATTTTGTGTGGATGATGTTGTCGATGAGGACTTGATCTATGATCCGGGAGGAAATATTGAAACATGCGGCGATTATTAAATCCTTAACAGTGGATCGTCGTGTTTGACGAGAGATGCTTTTTGAAGGAACAAGGTGTGAATGCTCGTGAGAATCTTTTGAGTGTTTTTAGAAGACAGGGTTTTGAATATGCGCCGGTGCAGTTTTATCTGTGCCCGTCTTTGTGCGATGTCTATAAGAAAAAAGACAGGAAGCGATCTTACTTACCAGGACTATTTTGAACTTCCTATGCGCGAAGTCGAATTTCCAAAGGTAAGCAGGCATGAGACGATTGACTGGCGGAAGTATTATCCTGATGGGCTGAAAGATGAAGTCTTTTTTGATGAGTGGGGTGTTGCTCGGCTGCACGCAGAGTTTGGCGACAGGCTTTCCGGGAGTTGAAACTGTGGTGAAGAAGAAATTGCTACTGTGTGTTGTTGTTGCAGGTATGCTGTTGCTGCCGATTGCAGCGCAGGCGGGTCTGTGGGATCCTGCGATCGAACAGCCCAGTTTTGAAGGGCAGACTTTTACCGGTTGGACCAACTGGACCGATGACTGGTTTGACGACAGTTATTGGGGAACCTTCCTGATCCCCGAGGGCGGTACTTATCCGAATACGCCTTATGGCGAAGTCTTAGGCGGTATTGATG
>SDBV01011836.1_pt1 | contig 11250 bp, 22 predicted proteins | sample 2277081 | NCBI WGS metagenome assembly SDBV01 (sample SAMN10402039, study PRJNA504765) | marine sediment metagenome | isolation source: marine sediment core GS10_PC15, 223 cmbsf | place: Arctic Ocean: Southern Knipovich Ridge | collected 2010
GCTGGACGTATTCCCAAAGTTGCTGGTTCCGTTTGGCCTTGGTTACCCTCTCGTATCTCATACTTTTATACTACCAAACCGCAAGCCCTTTGTCAACCCCACCGCCCCGGGTAATGCCGCTTCAGCCAGGGGAGTATAGCAAACTCGAAAAGAAGAGTTCCAGCTAACGCACCACCCCAAGCGTAATAGACAAGTATCATTGGCTGTTCTCCTCAGCCTTCTCTACAAATTTCACAGCAGGGAACACAACATAAATATAGCCACACCTACGGCATTTAACCCTACAGGCCAGGGGGTCGTATCCGCTGTGCTTACTATATATCCCTTTTTCTAATAACTCATAACCTTCATAGCCACACAGCACATCAGCATCCAGGATGTTCTTAACCGTGTTCGGGCATTCCGGGGTAGTTCCTATATTCAATCTCATCGAGCTATTCCTTCATCCTAAGCACATCAGCCCCAGTCATCCTGGGGTCGATGCTATATTTCTTATTAAGTAGAGCTACCTCAATCAAGGCTTGCTCTGCTGGTATCGGTATCCCTGGTCCCCATCTGGCATGGTTATGGGAGGTACTATCAAGAATAAAGCAGTTGCCTGCGTTGTGGATATTGAAGCGGCGCGGTATTATGTGGTGGCCACCTAACCCGAACTCACCAACAAAGCCTGAGTAGCGTTGGGACAGTTCATCTCTCCCATGAGCCCTATGCTCGGCTAAGTAACCCACCAGAGCAGACCACTCTATGTCGATCTGCTTCTGCTTCTCACTTCGAGGATTTACCCGGCTACGCTTAAGTGGCTTAGTGCCGCGCTTGAGGACTGTCCTTTTCACTTCTCACCTCACTGACGGGCTTCACCCTTACATAGCCAGCTTTAAATGCCTCGTCTCTCTCAAATTTCTGTCCACTGACATAGGCTCGGTTGAACTCTTTGTATCTATCTAGTGGTAAAACTCTAGCGAATGGGGGCAACTCCCCCTCAACCACCTGATAGATGTTTTGCTTCTTACACCAAGCTAAGAACTTCTCTTTATCTGAGCACCATTCAGTTATGTCCATCATTTCATCCCCCTGAGGTATTTATCCGCTATCTCCAGCATTTGCTTTTCAGTAAACCAATTCCCTTTAATTACATTACACCTTCGGCAACAAGAGACCATATTATCGAACTCATAGCCTATGGTGCTATCCTTGCGGTCAATTGTAAAGCTGTTTGGCTTTTTCCTTGAGCCTTCCCCTCTTATCAATGTTGTTCCACAATAGTGGCACTCTTTATTATCTGATAACCAAAGTAGGAAACTTTCTTTAGAAAAATCAATGGGCGTCCCTCTTTTTTTCATTTTGTTGTTAAGTGCGTGGTAATATCTATCATCAATATGTTCCTTGGCGTATCGAGTGTGCCACTCCTTGAACCGCTCTTTATTTTTGAGATAATATGTTTTTCGATGTGCCTTTTCCTTCTCTGGGTTTTTCTTCTTCCACTGCTTCTGGTAGGCGACTGCCCTTCCCCTATTCTTAGCCCGCCACATTTTGCCGTAAGCCTTCACCTTTTCAGGGTTTCTCTTCTTCCACTCATCCTTTTTAGCCATACTACTCTACCCCCTTTTACCCCATTATATCATAGAAGAATGTTCTTGTCAACCCCCCTCTCCTCGCAGAACTGGATGAAGGTTTGCCAGTCTTTGTCTTGTTGGGCTTTGCTAATTACAGGTGCGATATATTCCCAATGCCCCCTATCTAGTTGAACGCTTCTAAGGCTCCAGTCCTCTGCTATCCAAGCATCCACCACCTTCTCTATCTCATCCTCAGTCAGCAGTGCCTTCTCCCTCAACTCCTCTAGTGTCATGGGTTTAGTCATTTGTGAGCCTCCTTCTTGAAAATGCTTACTACTCTGAACCTATGATTGGTGCTTCTGATTAAACCGATTGTGCCTATTAAGCTATATTGTGATTTAGAGTACATAGGGAGCACACAATCTAACCATACCAAATATCCAGAAGGGCTGAGTATTTTATAACATTCCTTAACTACAATATTTCTGTTTATCATAGGTGTCCCATATCTGTTAGCGTCTTGTTCACTGTAGGGGGGGTCAGAAAATATCAGGTCAAACCTATTGGGTGGGAAATAATTGGACAATTTATGGGCATCTCCCTGTATATCAGCTTCTTGTACAAGGTCAAATCTGACATAATTACCTTTTGGTAGACTACCTGAGAACAGATGAAGTATTCTACTAGCATCAGGAAATATGCTCATCACCCTGTCCAAATACCTTGCTGGGTAAGCCCCATAGAAGGAGGTCTTATTCCTATAATCATTCCCTATCATCCAAATTCCATAAAGCCACCTATCAGTGTAAGCTAATGGGGGGTACTTGGGGAAAGCATTATTGTATAGTTCGGCTAAATCCTTGCTCATACCCCCTCCTCCTTCCAGAGAGCCTTCAAAAAACCAGTTGGGAAACTATGTATTTCTAAATCTGGGCCATCAATGGCATCAATAAAGTCAGCGCCCATATCATTTTTCTCAATCTTCCTCTTTATCCCCCCCACCCTCTGCTGGCACTCTACCCTAGCCATACAAATAGCCTCGTCATAAACACTAGCGGCAAAGCCAACCTTCTCATCAGCACATCTAGCATCCATGATAGAGGCGGTCTTGGCATAAACCTGTTCTATAACAGTGATAATGTCGGGGCGCTCTCTGTTGTGGTGTATTGCTAAACCAAGGTCACAACCGAAATCATTGATAATATGTCCTATGGCTAATTTGACTCCTTTCTCTGTCAGCAACCCACCCTCAGTGGGCGTTGCCTCAGGAGATTTTATACTTGCCCCATCAGGGTTATCTGCTGTCTTGGGGAATAGCTGGCAGATTGAATGAGCCAAATCATTATCCATAATATCTATTTCGTGTTCATCCATTGGCCAAAAATGCTTAAACGATTGCCTGAAACCCCTCAATGCCTTCTTTACTTCTGCTTCAATGTCCATATCCCAACTCCTTTCTATTCATTCCCTGCCAGCTTGTTTTTATCACAGCCTCCTCATACAGCAAACTGTCATTCCGTAGCTGTGTAACTGGCTATTCTATTTCACTCCAAACTTCGTCAATAAGTTCTGGTACGCCGCATCGAAGTCCTTTATCTCATCAATCCTCTGAAGGCTAAGAGCCTCAAGTATCTCAGGCCTAGACTTCTTGAGTGGTGGTTTAGCACAGGCCGTCAGGAACTCACCTGCGTTGGCAAAGTGTGAAGTATCGACCTCATCCTCAGCGGGCTTCTCCGTTTTCTTAGCTTCTACTTTAGCTTTCGGCGCAGGATCGGAGTTAGTAACCTTGATGTCCTCTGTATCTTGGGTGAATACCTCGGATAGTCTACCTGCGGATAAGGCGGCATCCACCAGGGCACGCTTCTTGGCCATCTTGACTATGGTATTAACCTGGCTATAAATATCATCATTGGCTAGGCGATACTGTTTTACTCTACCATTTCTGGTGTTGATAGTTCGAGTAACCAGCTTCCCTCGGTCATCTTTGCGGGCATCCCCCAACAATATGTCGGGGAGTTCGGATTGGAATACCCACCGCCACCGGTATTTTGACTCCATGCTGTTACACTCCCCTAACCCTTCAGAGACAACAAGCCCATTAGCAACTCCTGAGAGAGTGCACTTTATCAGGTAGCGGAAAAAACCCTTGTCCCAATCCTCACCCTTGTCCAAGATTTCATATTGGTCTGCTAATCCGAGTAGCTTGGCTATCTTCTCTGCGCCAGGCTTCAATAGGGTGGGCTTTTGGGTACCCGGTATCACACCATAATCCAAACCTTCTTTCATGTGTTGATGGGCTATGGTTTGGAAACGGTTGATAGCCTGAATATCGGTGGTAAACTGCTTCTCATCTGGTAGTGTCAATGCTGTAAGTTGTTCATTCATTTCTCATTCCCCCTTTTTAGTTGTTACTGCTAGACTTGGTTCATTGTAAAATCTAATTCCAGGTATCTGTTTCGTATCGTGGTGTTTCTTGGCGATGGCGTTTAGCATCGTTGTATCAGGAACCTTGTATTCATCGGGCAGTTGGTCAAAGTCCACCACTTCGTACTTCCAATTAGCCCTTAACCCAGCGGTCCCCAGGTCGGCGTGGACTCGGGAACTGACTTCCATTGGTATCTCCACCGGCGCCTCGGTCGGCCCCTCTACTATCTCTCCAGTCTCTTCTCTTACCTTCCGCGCCTTCTCATTAGCTACTCGTTGAGCCTCCGCCGCCTCCAAAGCCTCCCGCCGGAGCCTGTCCTGCTTGGTCTTGTAGCTGATTATCTTATCCCGCACTGCCTTATCAGCTTCGAGCAAGGGCTCACTTATTAGCTTGAAGGCATCGTTGATTTCCTTGACATAGGTTTGAAGTGGGCAGATAAACTCCTTGCGCTTCGTCTCTAAATCCTTCTTCAGGTGGGAAATGATGCTTAGGTCGTTGGTAGCCACCTTCGCATCCTGGGGTGTCTTTACTACCATGCCCCGAGCGTAGTTCCTTATCTTTAAGATTTCCTCCCTGAGTTTCAGGACTTCAATATCTTGGTTCGGCGCTACCGCCACGATTGCCGTTGTCGGTTCAGACATTATACTCTCCTTATCCTTTTTCTTCTTCGTTTGGGGTAGCTGTGGTGACTTCTCGTAAGGACTACCGAATATCTCTCTATCGGTTAAGATTTTCACTGGCCCAATCTCTCCAATTCACGCCCACAGTCGGAGCAGTAAAAGTAACCAAGCTTCTTGGTCTTAGTTGGCATTATCAAACCTCGCCCAGCAAGGGTAGAAGTCCTGGCAATAATTCCTCTCAACATAGCCCTGACCGCCAACATAGACTTTAGTGGGTTCAACATCAGGGTTTGTAACACCGCAATGCTGGCAGGTTAAGCCCCCGATGGTCTGGTCTTTATCCTTAAGTCTTATTGCTGGTGTTACCATCTTTAACCTCCAATCCACTTATCAGCTTATAAAGTTCATCAACCTTTCTTACCTGTAAAGTATTTTCAGCTTCTAGCAAAGTAACTCTGCCCTCTAGCGATTTAATTTTGTTCTCAAGGATGGTAATCTGCCTATGCCTATCATCTGTAACCAGTTGCAAATTGCCTATTAAATTATCTGATTTATTTTCTATCCCCCTATATCTTATCCCCTTGTGGTGGACTATCTCCCACAAATGAAGACACCGTCCCAAGTGTTTTGCCATTACAAGGCGATGTTCTAAAACATAGCCACCCTTGTCAGTCATTGAGTAATAAAAATCATCGGGCTGTAAAAGGATATGGGCATAGCCTTGTTGGTCTTTGTAATGCCCCCCCTTCCATCTGTTAGCCTTTGCACCCCTCGGCCGTGCTCCTCTCATCAGAGGCGCACACTTACGGCATCTTAAGTTACATGGTTTGCCTTTGCCAACATTTAAAATAACCCATCTTTCCTTACCACAAGTAATACAGGCGTGCCAGATATAGCATTGGCAAGAATCTCCCTTCCCTATATCCTGAGCTCTTTTTCGTTCTTCGATTTCAGGCATTTTCAACATTCCTAAATTTTTAGGTTTGCTATCAAGTTATATATTTCATTTTGTTTCTTTACTACTGTCTCAACATCCTTTAACCCTGTAGCCCTAACCTCGTGTTCTACCAGTCCAGCAAGTGCCCCCTTAACCGTGCCGTAGTATCCTTCCGTTACCCAATATTCCTTGCGTGGCTTTGCTTTTCTGACATGGCGACTTAGGATTTTGACGTTCAACTCATCGGACTCTATCTTCCAATCTTTACCGATTAACATCTTTAACCTCCTTTATCAGGGGTTCTACTGCTACAATTTCAAATCTACTATCGAGTTCGCGGGTTAAGTCATTGTAGTTGTCATATTTTAGTAGTCTAGTCCTCTCTACCTTTAGGACTGCGCCTTGGGAGTCGAGATACCTAAAAATGAGTTCAATGAGCTTATCGCTAAGATGGATAGTATTCACCGTGCCCCATCCCTCCATTATGTTTGTGGGGATATCTCTCATCCCCTCCCTTATCTCTTCTTGCTTAGTCATTTCGCCCGCCTGATCAGTCTTTTTAATTCACGCAGGGCAAGCTGTGATGGACGGCTCCTACCCGCCTCCCACCTTCGTATCGTTATCGGCTCTACGCCAAGGCTTAATGCCATTTTCTCTTTTGTCCACCCAAGCCTCTCGCGTAACTGCTTTATCTCTTTACTGTCCATATCCCCTCCTTTACTACCCTTAACGTAACACTTGTCCGAACACTTGTCAACCCCATCCCACTAATAGAACTGATTTATTTTATTAAAAAAGACATCAAAAAAGGGGGAGCAAAAAGCTCCCCATATAGTTCCCTATCAATATTCTATTAAAAGCCCCAGATTCGGACTGTGCGGCTTCTCAGCTACGCCCCAGCAATACCCCCAGGATGGTTATGCTTATAATGAGGGCTACCCTTACCTCGACTTTTAGGTGCATAAAATGATTGTTCAAGAATTTATCGAATTCGTCTATTGTAAGGTATCGCTTTGGTCTGCCCAATGGTTTCTTCTCATTGTTCTCAGCCATAGTAGTAGCCCTCTCTTACTTCTTTCTGAATGTATCCACAAATGCCCTTATCAGAGTATTAAGAGCTTCATTTACATTACACCTATACACCACCTGGAAATTCAAAAGAATAGCTTTTATGCCTTCCTCGTAACCATTGATGGCCCAAAGATGCCACTCTTCTGACCCAAAGGCTTCCCACCCAGCGTTGGGTTCTCTCTCCATTAAATCAATGTATGACTGGTGGATACCCGCCCGATATTCGAATTGCTCTATCACCTCATCGGGTGTTAGGTCGCTGGTATACTTGCCATCATTAATATCTTTAGCCATTATCTATCTCCTCATAAGAGATAACCAAGCACTCTTTGCTTCTACCCATTCCTTTAATATGTCTGCCGCCTCTGCCTTGGTGATCTTGTTGTCCTCCATAGCTACGCCCAATGTGGTCAAGAGGTCTCCAGTTTCCCTTAGCGCAGTAGAGAGTTTCTTTACTAGGCCACCAGTGATAGCAGTAGCAACAGCCAGTCCGATTGTTACCCAAATCCACAATTCCATTTTATGCCTCCTTTACTTTCTTGGATTTCTCCTTCGGCTTCGGCTCTAAGAGCCCGGTCTTGGGATTGAATACAGCATTATACTTATTCTCCAATAACTGAGTTAGACTTGCCCTGGCTGCCATCAGTCGTTGAAGTTCTTGCTGGGCACTTTGTACATTGGTGTTAATAGAACTGATTAGCCAGACTTCTTCATTGGTTAGTTTAATGTTTGCCATAATATATCTTCTCCCTTTTAAGCTACTCCATTTACCTTTGCTATATCAGTCAGGGCTTTCACCTTTGCTTTAAGTTCATCTATCTCCTTAGCTAAATCTCTATGTGGTGGAGGCCCAGAAGGCTCAGGCTCATCCGTAAATATTAGAGTGCCAAACGGCTCTTGACCCGCTTTCCATTCAGGGTCAAAGTCATCGTGTAGCATACGATAACCCAAAGCCTCGGCCTCAGCTACCTTCTCTTCTCTATCTGCTAGGTTGGTATAGTGATATATATATTCCATTACACTCTCCTCAATTAACCTTATGGGCGACAAGACATGAGCCAGTAAGTAGCTTGGTATCACTCGCATTTTGCGAGTTCTGGGCAAACTGTAACTGCGCGTTGCCACCAGTATCTCCCACAATAATCAAAAAGTGCATAATAGTTAGCACCGCACTAATTAGCACGGCAATCTTGCTAGGACTATCGTCGTGCTCTACACGGTCAGTGTGAAAAGAAGTAAGGTAATACCCAACAGCATTTGTTGGGACAGTTACAGCATATTTTATATCGGGGGTTGTTCCGCTTGAATGATATAGATAAAAAGTAGCAGTCCAAACCTCATTAGCAGACACGGCAAAGAACAAATCATCATCATTCTGTAAAGTAGCGCTATCATTTACCGTTTCGTCACTAGGTTTAACAGCTACTGTAGCACCACTAACAGTAGCCCACTTAACCCCCGCAGCTTGGCCAGAGTCAGCAGTTAAAACAGTATTATTTGTCCCAACAGTTACCTTGGCAGGTGTGTTATCTGCCGAGGCGAATATACCATCACCCTTAGCATCAAATAAAGATTCTAACACATAGCCAGTATGAGGGTCGGCTACATTAGCATGGTCATACGCCCAGTTGGAGGATACTGGCTTATCAGTTTCACCATTTACTGGGGTATCATCTACTGCCCAAGTAGAGAGTATCTGCCCACCAGCATCCATTACCACTATCTGCTGACCATCGGTATAAAAGGAATGGCTGATGCCCAAATCAAGTGACACGGGGCTTATCGCCCTAGATGTACCGCCACTGGGCTTGAGATACAATGTAAAAGTTCTGGCAGCCGAGTCCGTATTAACGATAGTGATAGAAGTTACCACCGTGGCATTGGCGCCAGACTGGTAAAGGTTCCCCTCTGTATTAGCGAGTTGCCCATCAGCTAGTTGGGTCGCAGTAGTTCCAACATAGCCATTTACTATGAAGTCAAGTTTACTGGCTACCTCAGCTATTCCCCTTATTGCATCACCATTATCAACTACTAGCATTTTTTCTCCTAATTACTTAACGCGTAGGCTAACGCCTCGGCCGAAGTTGCCCCTGCTGCTGCTGGAACAGCCCAAGCAGGGTCATCGGCACCCATAGTAAGTACATCGCCTGAATTACCCTTGGCTAGTCTAGCGGGAACGGTGGCGTTGCGATAAATCATATCCCCCCTAGTAGTAAGTGTGTTTATGGCAATAGCCACCCCTGTAACCTCTGCATCTAATACATGCTGGTCATCTGCGAGGAGTCCACTCAGAGCAGCAACACTGAACTCATCGCCCTGTCCATTCTGGTGGGTTGTTGAACCATGAGTGCCTAGCGTCAGTTTGCCGTCTCCATCAACATCAATTAAACTAGCAGTTTCTACTATGACATGACCGAGTGTTGCATTAGCAGCCTTGGTTGTGGTATGTGCCAAAATATCTATCCCATCTACGGTTCCGCTTGTGGTTATATTACCAGTAGCTCCATCTATCCTTGCCACTTCAGAGGAGCCAGCGTCAGAATAGACTATTAAATCCGCACCAGAATATAACTTAGCATCTGTGGTTTCACCTGCTAATAGGAAATACTGTGTGTGGACATCACCTGTGGTTAAATTGGCTAATGAGTTATGGTCGGTAGCAAAGCTAGATGTAAACACTGTAGTCCAGGGATACATGATGATAAGGGTATCAGTATCCTTCTGAACGATAATCTTTGCGATAAGAGCACAGTACTGGGTAACGATGTTGGGGCTTATACTGGGAGGGGTTGCTTCCTCGGCCTGATTTGCCTTGTAATCCCCTTGTCCATAGAGTGCGTGGAAGTGTTCCCCATCCACCTCCATATAAACCCAATGAACCCCATACCTATTAGCGGTTAAATTAGATAACCCGCTGGTAATATCATTGTACTGGCTGTTGCTAATCTGAGTAGCGCCCCGAACTTCAGTCCATGTAGAACCACTATCAGTTGTGTACCAGTAAGTGAATGAATCTAAATCGTAATTCTCCCCGCTGATAAATATATCGGCATTAAGGGTCAGTTGCCCGCTATCCACAAAGGCAGTCACATCTGCGTAGGTGTCATCTGTGGTGTTATGAACTGTCTTCCCCACATCAGTAGCAGCAAAGCCCCCATCAGCATCGTGTAATGTGTTAGCCTCGGTATCATCGGCTGTCCCAGAGTTGGGGGTAGTGAATGGAGATGTGTCATGCCTGCTAATCCCCTCATAAAGTACACCCGCAGTTATACCAAGGTTACGGGTTCCTACGGAGGAAGTGACCATACCCTCCACGCGATGAACAGCTTCCTCTTCCCTATGGTGCATATCCACTCTGCCCATTCGCCCTATCCCCACTGTGTCTACATGGTGGAAGTGAGAAGTATTTCCATCTCGGAAGGAAGTGCCCACAAGAACGTGGTCTTGCTTGAATCCATGTGTCAGGAGGCTGGTAGCAACTACCATCTGGGGGGTTCCATCGTTGTAGTCAACATAAATATAATTGGTAGCCAGGTTGGTCAGAGACACGCTGTTGTCTGCCGAGAAGTCAAAGAACTTGCCAAGGGCGGTATCAGAGTCAGTGGCTTTAATCCACGCCTTACCTGAAGCTACGGCAATAGTGCCATCGCCATTATCGGTAATAGCACCACCCGATAATAAAGTCCTATCCCCGAAGAAGTTGATATAGTCCTGAACATCATCATAAGTGGCAGTTGAGAGTTCGGAAACTTCTACATCAGTAGCTTTGATTACACCGCTGATATCATTAACTAACTCTTGATAGCTCCTGCCCTCAATACCAGCAGTAGTAAATTTGGCGTAGTCATCATCTGCGGGTGAGGTGTGGTCTACCTGTAAGATGTTATCATTGGCAATCCCGATGGCGACAGCGGAGATATTTTCGCCCGTCAACCTACCCACTAAGGTTTGCTCGGTAATGGTTAAAGCAGTGGGGGTATTATCACTTGTAGCTTGTAGGATTGTTTGCGTATCAAATAGAGACTTGAAAACAACGGTTGTCAAGGGGTCAACGCCACCCTCATCATGTGTGACAACGTGGTATTTATCCCAGTCAATTATTACCCCTGATGTATTCCTAATCTCCCAGGTCATGCGTTTTCAACTCCCGAGATGACAAAATCGACTACAGTTGCAGCACTGGCATCTCCCTCTAAAATATCTGCAGCTTCTAGCGATAGACTTCTATTAAGGGTGAACTCTGCCCCTACTGCTAAACTCAAGTCCTTTGGTATAATCCTGCGAGAAGTCCCACCACTGGCCTTGAAATAAAGGTTGACTGTTCTCGCGCTACTATCGGTGTTGACTAGGGTGATAGAGTTTGCAACAGCCTGAGTCGCTGCCGGGGCTGTATATAGAGTTGCCTTTGATGCCGCCAGTTGCCCATCGGCGAGTGATTTTATATCAACAGTCATTCAAACCCCCTATTAAAGTAAGTGGAGCGGATATCGCGAGATAGCCCCTGTAACAGTCGTGCCTTCAAACTTTCTCTCCACCCCATGTTGGTCAAAGTAATGAAATGCTGTGCCTTCTACCCAGCAGTGCCTTCTGCCTATTATCCCCGTTGTAGTAATCTGCCTGCCAGCTCCATAAACTGTCCCACTG
>SDBV01011837.1_pt1 | contig 11249 bp, 10 predicted proteins | sample 2277081 | NCBI WGS metagenome assembly SDBV01 (sample SAMN10402039, study PRJNA504765) | marine sediment metagenome | isolation source: marine sediment core GS10_PC15, 223 cmbsf | place: Arctic Ocean: Southern Knipovich Ridge | collected 2010
CAATCGCATCGATTTCATCAAAAAATATAATACAAGGTGCTGCTGATCTTGCTTTTCGAAATGTCTCTCTTACAGCCTTTTCACTTTCACCTACCCATTTTGATAAGAATTCAGGACCTTTTATTGAAATAAAATTAATTTCACTCTCGTGAGCTAATGCTTTTGCTAATAGAGTTTTACCTGTTCCAGGTGCCCCAAATAATAAAATTCCATTGGGAGGCTTTGCATTTAAGTGTCTATATAACTCTGGGTATTTTAGTGGCCACTCTATAACTTCTCTTAATTGTAATTTTGCATCTTCCAAGCCACCAACATCATCCCATGTCTCAGTAGGTTGTGTAATTAAAACTTCCCTTAAGGCTGAGGGTTCTATGCTTTTTAATGCTGTTTCAAAATGTGTCATTTTAAGCTGAAGAATATTTAACGTTTCAGGTGGGATAGGTTTGTCTAAATCAATTTTTGGTAATATCTCTCTTATCGCTAACATGGCAGCTTCTTTAACTAATGCTTCGACATCAGCTCCAACAAAACCATGAGTCCTTTCGGCCATTGTATGAAGTTCTACATCCTCATATAATGGCATTCCTCGTGTGTGAATTAATAATATTTCATATCTTCCATCAGTATCCGGAACTCCAATTTCAATTTCACGATCAAATCGTCCAGGTCTTCGTAATGCAGGATCAATATCGTTAACTCTATTTGTTGCCCCTATAACTATAATTTCACCTCTTTCTTCTAATCCATCCATTAATGAAAGCAATTGCGCTACTACTCTCCTCTCGACTTCGCCAGTTACCTCTCCTCTTTTTGGTGCGATTGAATCTAATTCATCAATAAAAATTATAGAAGGCGAATTTTCTTTAGCATCCTCAAATACTTTACGTAAATTTTCTTCACTCTGTCCATAAAATTTACTCATTATTTCTGGTCCGCTTATAGTTAGAAAATGAGCCTCTGTTTCAAAGGCTACAGCTCTTGCTAATAGAGTTTTTCCTGTTCCTGGTGGTCCATGAAGTAGAACTCCTTTTGGAGGATCTATTCCAATTCTTTTGAATAATTCGGGATGCCTTATTGGTAATTCGATCATTTCTCGTATTTTTTGAATCTCCTCTCCTAAACCTCCTATATCTTCATAATAAACTCTAGAACGCTCTATTTCTATAATCTCTTTATGACTTTTCTCACTCAAGATAACCTTCGTGTCTAAATGAATTCTGACGGCTTCTGATTTGGGATGATAATCAATAACTACAAGGTCGATTCTACGACCGTAAGCATAAAAACTTAATATGTCGTTTTTTGTAATTACTCGATTTTCTAATTTCCTCGCTAACTGTTGAGAATTTCTTAGTATCACTGCCTCCTTTAATCCAGCAAATATAACTTTATCAGCCAAAGTTGCTTCTATTTTACGAACTTCTACGAAGTCATCTAAAAACGCACCTAAATTTCGTCTCAAAAAGGAATCCATTCGAATTATTTTTGTGCCCTTATCTTCTCTTTTCCCCGGGTACAATAATGCCGCTGTTTTCTTATTTGATGAAGGATGAATGATTTCTAAAACATCCCCAGTCCTCAGATTCAATTCAATATAAATTTCAGGATCAACTCGGATGATGCCTCTGCCCGCGTCTTCCTTGAATGCATCTTTCACTCTTAATTTTTTACTACTCCCTTCATATCCTCTAGTTATCCCACTACTCATTTTTTTATCATCACTTTAAATTTCTTACAATTACTTTTTTTTTATAGTATATTAAATTGATTATTTAATAATTATTATTCAAAATATTAAAAAGATTTGAAGATTGTTTCAATTCTTATCAATCCCACCTTTTGACTCTAATTGTTGCCATCCCATTATTAACTTCTAGTGTATAGTTATTTATTGTTGAATTAAAAGGTAAATAAATATGCTTAAGATAGTTTTTGTTCTTATTCTGTGCAGTAAATGTTAATTTTTTATTTCCCTCGGTAAAACTTATAATTATATCTTCCTTATCTATTCCAGGCACATCAAGAACGATCTCAGTGAAATCTTCATGGTCACTTAATTCCGTATAAGGTTCTCGGTCACATGAAGGATCATTATGGTCGCACAACTCTAGCGTCAGTTCATTTGCATCTATTTCTCTCTTGGAAAATTCTTTAAATTCCATGAAATCCCTGATTCTGGGATCTAGTTCTATATTATAACTTTTTAGATATTCCTGTAGCTTTTTTTCGTCAATATCACCCTCAATCTTCATGTCTGGCTGATCCATTCCTTTTTCAAAATGATATGAAATTTTGATACCCTTTTGGCTGAATTTATCTTTATATAGATCTTTAGTAAAATCCGATTCAGGGAAAATAAAAAACTCCAAATCAAATAAATTTGAATTTAAATTAAACAATTTCTTAATCTCGTCAAAAATATCATCAAACTCTTCAGGCATGCATTTTTACACCTTTTTTTTATTTGTCAATCTTATCTTTACAATAATATAATGACACTCCAGATATAAAAATTTAACTATTTTAACAAATAATTACCTTAAGGCAACTAATAACAATATACATTTGAATAATTTGAATGCATAATTAATGATAAAATCAATAAATTTTTAATAATTAACATATTAAAAAGATGGTTAGTGAGACTAAACTTTTCCGTTTAACAGAGGAATATGTTATACCCGCTAGTTTAATGTTTGATAAGGCTTTTTACGATGACCCTTTAAGTAAGCTTTTTATTCCGGATGCTTCTGAAAGAAGACTAAAAATGAAATATATTTTTGAGTACCGAATTCGTTATGGTCTTATGTACGGAGAAGTCTATGCAATTTCTTCTAAGCTTGAAGGACTGGCTGTATGGATTCCTCCTGAAAACATTAAAATGACAAAAGAGATGCAAATTAAATGTGGCGGCAGAAAAGTTATAAGCAAACTTGGAATGGATTACTTAAGAAAAATGACCCCCATTTTTGATTATATGAATCTGGGTCACGAACAAAACGCACCTTTTCGTCATTGGTATTTATCTCCAATTGCGGTTGATCCTAAATTTCAAGGAAAGGGCTATGCAAGTATCTTGTTAAGAGCCATGCTGGGCAGAATAGATAAGGAGGGTCTACCCGTTTATCTGGAAACTCATTTGGAAAAAAATGTCGCAATCTATAAACATTTTGGATTTAAAATTCTTAGCGAAGAGATAATTCCAACTACTAATGTAACTCAATGGTCAATGTTAAGAGAGCCTTAGAGTAAAAGAAGATGTTGAGACAAAAAATGATGATTTATCACCGTCAAACTCGCGGGACACTATTCAGTTTTGTATCTGGGGGGGAAAGGTTTTCGCAATGTGCCAAACTTCTATACAATCTTGACAATAAACAAGAACAAAATCAAGTTAAATCAATCGATGAGGCTGCCGAGAAATTAAGCCCATCCCTACGTGTTGACGTCTTTAGTCGAGATATCGGTTTAACACCGGAGCAAGAATTCTGGGGACATTGTTCTAATCTGCAAGCTTGGACAGAAAATAATTATGATGCGAGATTGTTGCACAGAACTTTAGCATTTCCTTTATTGAAAAGACTCTCGGAACTGGGAGACCCGATCGCAAAAAGAGTTTTTAAAGAAGAAATCGCTAAAAGATATTCCTCGGGACACTTTGCTGTTGTCACTTTCCTTAAAAAAGGTGGATATCTAAAATATTTGAATAAAGATGAGTTATCCTCAATAGATCAATAAATTTAAGTAAAACTTATTTTATTTTAAATAGATCTAATTAATATTATCAATGATCAATGACTAAAGATCACGGTTTTAATCTCTAATTGTAAATTATTAAGTCGAGTTGTAAATATTAATTATTTAGGATTTGCTAACAATAAACTGGGAGTATTGCAAACATTTTCGGACATCATAAAGAGAATATCCTCTTTCATTCAATAACTTTTTAAAATCATAAGCCTTTTTTCACTTCCTCAATAACTTCATATGTTCGACGCAACAGTTCGTAAGCTACTAGCGGTGGATGCCAACCCGATAATCCACAATCAGGACCAACATATTTTAAACGATCTCCGTATAGTTCTAAAGCATCTAATAAATTCCTCTTAATTCTCTCTTTAGAATCAATTAAATTTAGTGTTCCTTTCAGTGTTTTTATCTCGTTCCAAGAAGATCCTTTGTCAAGAGCCGCCGCAATGATACTATCAACATTGGTTCTTGTAATACCTACACGTATGAATTTATCGTATGAATCTAACTCTCTTTTAGGTATTACATTTGAATTGTTAGAAGCATACTCACAGGTAAGAACATTTATATTATCTGTTTGCATAGCAACGCTGGCTTTACTTAAAGTATGAAGATGAATTTGGTTTGAAGTTCTTATACCTTCTAAGGATTTATCAAATATTTTAATTAAATCGTTATCCTCTACGTTAAACATCTCTACATAACCGAAGGAAGGTTCGTCGATCGATACAATCGAGGTTTTTACATATTTTGTATCAATTAATGAGTTTTTTATAAAATCATTTACAGATTTAGAATAATTATAAACCATATCTGGGTAAATTGTAAACGATTGCTGCTTAATATATAGCTCAATAGGTCCTGTTACGCAAATCTTAATATCAAGTTGTCTCCCTGACTTCTCGTAGTATTCTTTCCCAAATTTATCTAAGATCGACATTTCTGGAATAATAGCTTTAGCAGATTCTATTAATCCCGGCTCTTTCTCATAGTCAGATAGAGGTTTAAGAAATTGATTATACATATCCATATGCTGTGGATAATTAATTACTTCCACACCCGCGTCTAACTTCATCTGAAAGGATTGTAGAAATGGGTTTATAAAATAATTGTAAATCCCTCTATGCTCAAAGATATCTGCCTTATTTGTAATAGCTTTATAGGCCGTCCAGTAAAATTTATCAAATGCTTCTTTATCTACGTGATCTGGTAATGGGAAACTTCCTACATCGTCAAATTTGGGGAATCCTATAATAGTTCACCTTTTCTTTATCTAAATAATAAATAATAAAATAAATTATGAAAGAAAAATTTTAGGTTACCCCTCAATATCAACATTCTCATGCAGTGGAAAGTCATCCATAATATGTAATACCTCTATAAAGCTCTTATTTATTATGAATAAGTTAGAAGTACTATATAAAACAAAATTGAAGCAATTAGGATTGTTATGATACCCGTAATTGTCGCCAAGATTGCAAAATCAATTATTTTAATTATTTCTTAACAAATCCGTAGATGGCAGTGACTAAAGCGAGTATAACAGAAATCCAGCCGGCAAAATAGAAAACAATATATCCATCTTCATCAAACAGACCTTTCATATCGAAAATCATCGTTATTCTATCGCATAGAAACATTATACCCAAATTAAACATTAAAAGTGCCATTATACCGATATTAATATATTTTCTTCCAAAAGCTTTTAACCGAGAGCTTTTAAATGCCTTGAAGCTATTTGGAATGAAAAAAAGCGAATCTAGTAGCATAATAAAAAAGCTAAGACTAATTGTTATTGAATTCATTACAAGCGATGGGTTGAGCATTGCGGGGATTAGTGAAATCGAGATAATAGTTATTTCTATAATTTTACGGACTATCAAAATTTTATTAAGCGACGGTTGAGTAGAATTCTCAGAAAATAAAGACGCAAAAAAAATTGCTAAGAAATAATTACCTACAATAAGCATTATCATAGGAAGTCTAAAAGTATAAATTAATAGCATAAAATAAGAATTGTCTTGATAGTAATTGACCAAATTATCTTGAACATAAAATTTATACTGCCGATAATTATCAAAATTGCTCCTTCAAACCAAATACCGACATAAGATCCATAGGATTCTCCATAATCTTCTGGAGATTTTAAAAGGAAACTGAAAAATCTTGTCATTTTTTCTATCTCCGAATTAGATTAAATTTTTGTTTCAAAGAGGATATATTTATTGTGTTGTTAAAATTTATAAAATTATTCTTTAAAAAATTACTGGTATTGAAATTAATATAGACAAACTAATTTTCAGTTTTATAAGTATTAGATTTTATTTACATTTAGGTAGAAGTTAAAATTTAAATATAAAAATTAAGACTAATGAAATAGAACCTAAGAAAAAGGATAAAAACAAGTAAAAATTAAGACAAAAAAAAGATAATTATATTAATATTAGTGTTAGAACAGTGTCACAAATCCAAGTTAATTGTCCATATTGCCAAACACCTGGAAATATTGATGTTCCAGACCATGCTTTAAAAGAATTCGATCGTGGGGTTAAATCGGTAAGTATTAATAAAGATATTGTTTGTTCTCATGAATTTATTGCTTATTTTGACCGAAATTTAGATATTCGAGATTATTTCTTAATTGATTTTCGAATTAAACTGCCAGAGATTGAACCGATTAAAATTGAGCAGACTACTCTTCAAGATTATGATTTAATTGATGTAGATTTAATCAAACTGAATATGTACGCTCCAACTCTTTTCTTCATTTTGAATGGGGCATTCTTCAAGAAACGAATGTTAATAATTAACAACAAAACATTTTTACATAACCATTTAATTAATTTTTTTAAATTTATCTTTCGAGAATCGTTTGAAACCGAGATTTCTATTGAAACATATAATGATTATAAGATTAATAAGAAAAATTACAAGGATATCTTAGTATTTGACGATTTTCAAATTATCAAAAATAAGAAAAAATTATTAAAGAAAAATGAGTGTAAAATTGAGAAAAGCATTATTCAAAAGTTTTTCTCAGAACATGATGCAAAATATTGTTTAATTACACTAAGAGACGAAATAAGAAAAGCCTATATTTTAGCAAAAGAATTATCTAAAAAAATTATTGAATTGATCAAAATTGAAGGAAAAGAAAAAATAGCAGGTAAAAATATTGTAGATGATTTAACAACTATTTTTGATATTAAAATATCATTGCCTTATCTAGTGTTTCTTATTGATATTGCTGAGAATTATTTTGATGTTGCCATTCCTGAAATATGGAAATTCTTCTTAGCCCGCTGAATATAATGCTAATCAAGAGATTGTTGATGATGACAACGCCTATCGTGTTGTTCATTAGCATTTAAACAATAAAATACCAAATATTTTATATTTTAATTGAAGTCTTAACAAAGAATTATTTATATTATTAAATAGAAATTATTTTATATTTTAATTTAATTTTATTGATTAATTTTTTTTTTAAAAAATATTGTATAAAAGAAAATGACAGAACTTGCGATTGAAGCAATTGGGCTTAAAAAAACATTTGGCGGGGAAAGTAAAGGACCGATAAGGAGACCTCCCATAGTTAAAGCTCTAGATGGTGTTGATTTCAAAGTAAAAATCGGAGAGAATTACTGTTTACTCGGTCCGAATGGTTCTGGAAAAACTACGCTTATAAGATGTATTCTTGGACTACTTGACGCAGAAGGTTCAATAAAGATATTAGGGTATGAAATACCTAAAGAACGAGAAAAAATCATTTCTAAAATAGGTTACATGCCTCAAGACATAAGCTTATATCCCGATTTATCAGTAAAAGAGTCATTAAATTTCTTTGGAAGAATCTTCGGTATGAAAAACAAAGAAGCTCGAAATAAAGCTGTAAATAAGATTCTCGATACTTTTTTATTAAGGAAATGGCAGAGAACAATTGTAGATAATTTATCGGGAGGTATGAAAAGGCGGCTTTCCTTAGCTTGTTCTCTTATTCATGAACCAGAAGTAATCTTTCTGGATGAACCTATGTCAGGCATTGACCCAACCTTACGTTTAAATTTCTTGGACCACTTTAGAGAATTGAATGAAAAAGGAGTAACGATTATTACAACAACCCATGTCATGGACGAGGCTGAAAAAAGCAGGATAATAGGATTTATGAGGGAAGGAAAGCTAATTGCTGAAGGAACTTTTCAATATCTTAAGAAACAAATACCCAAACGGAGAAAATTAATAGTAGATACGGTCATAGAAAATACAAAACAGCTTGCAGATATTATTAATGAAAATAATGCCTGGAGAGCTTTATCACAAAATTATAGGATTGAGGTATTCTTTAAAGATGATTCTGATGTTGATGAGATTTTATCATTAATTAAAAAACATATGAAAATCCGATCTATTCAAACAGTTGAACCAAGTTTAGAAGACACATTTATTTTTTATTCAAAAGAAGCTAAATGGGAGGAACCAGAGTGAAATTATCTAATGTGCTCGCAATGGTTGTAAAAAACCTACAACAAATCAGAAGAGATCCAAGAATGATTGGGTTATCTGTAATGGCTCCTATTATAATCACAACTTTATTCGGTTTTGCGTTTGGGGGTGATTTATCTGATCTTAAGGTTTATGTCGTAAATGATGATGATAATTTCAATGATATTTTTGCAAAAGATGTAGTAAACGAAATGGATACCATCCCTAAGATTGATTTTAATACTAGTACCTCAGATCCAGTAGAAGTAAAGAAAGCGGTTAATAATAATTATACTCAAGCAGCGATAATATTCCCTAGTACATTTACAGAAGACCTAATACTTGGAGTTGGAGCACAAGTAGAGCTTTATGTTAGTTATAATAATACAAATGTGGCTGAGTATATCGTATCAGCTTTTCAAAGTAGTTTTGGTGCTGTATTAAATAGATATTTTGGAAATCCTTTAGTTATATTTAATATTGTTCCAGTCTATAATGGAACTTCTGGACCCCTTCCTGATTTTATAAATATTTCGCTTTCTAATCTTGATTTAGGCTGGGCTGCATTAAATGATAAGTTATCTGAGGATGTGCTTGATATTTTAGAAGAAGATGATACTGTGGAAATAATTGAAGTTAGTTCAATGAAAAAATATGAGAATCATGTAAAGAAAGGCAAAGCAAGAGCAATTATTAAATTCTCGGATGATTTTACTTATGACGCTTTAATTGATAAAGAAATAAATGTAAAGGTAAAATTGGACGGAGCGGAGCCACATGCATCTATGGCTATAGTTGGCGCTCTAAGATCTGCCCTGTCAGAAGCCTTTGAAGATGAATTTGATAAATCGGTATTTGACATAGATGAGTATTATTATAATAACATCGATGGAAACGACGATGCCGTTGATTCGATAACTTATTTTACACCTGCAATTATTGGTTATATTGTTTTTTTCTTTGCTTTTCTTTTAACCATGCTTGCATTTTTAAGGGAAAGGACACAAGGGACTATGGAAAGGATTTTAACTTCACCAATGAAACGTTCAGAGATAATACTAGGCTACATTCTTTCATATAGCTTAATTGCGCTAGTTCAAGCTGTTGTAATTATTAATGTGGCTATTTTTGCTTATAACGCACAAATTCAGTTTTCAATTGAAGCTCTTCTTCAAGCCGCTTTAGTTATATATCTATTATTGTTAGCCGCTCTTGGAATGGGAATTTTTCTCTCAACACTTGCAAAATCGGAATTTCAAGCCACACAATTTATACCTTTAGTCGTTATACCGTCTATGCTATTATCTGGTGTATGGGCTCCAGTTGAAACATTACCTATATGGCTACGTCCATTATCATCAATTATTCCATTAACCCACGCAAATAATGCTATGAGAAATATTCTAATACGAGGACAAACAATATTTGACGTCTGGATTGAAGTTTTGATTTTAATGATTTTTGCTAGTCTGATGATTTTTTTAGGTATAATCTCATTAAATAAAAAACTCAAATAAATTATTGGCTTAATTTAATTAATTTTTTTTTCAAAGATTGCTCCGAATGAACAAAATTTAGAATTAGACAAATATTTAAAAACGAATTTAATGATTATATGAGTAAGTTTTTTTTATTATGTTAAAATCTTAAGAATTTCGGTACTAATATATGAATGAATTGGTTTTGTTTGGTATCATTATATTAATTGTCATAAGATTAATTGGAGTTATAGTTTCAGTTGATTTCTATTATGACTCTAAATCTAAAACATATATTTATTTTGGAATTGGATGGAGTCTATGGTCTATAGCTTTAACATTTCTTCTACTTTCTGATGCTACAAGTAATCGTACGTTAGGAGATTTATTTATACTTATGAATTATATTATTGGGCCAATAGCAATGTTATTTATACTTACAGGATTATCTTCTTATTATCTTAAAATATATCCCTTAAAAATAGAAGCTTTTTTAATCTTCCTAATAGTTATTCCTTTAATTTCTTTTTTTATAATTGGTTTGAATTTTGTTTATATATTTAGTCGGGTCTTTACTGTTTCATCATATCTCATATTTTATCTTTTACCAATTATTAAACTTAAAAGTTTTAAGGAAAAAATAGGCAAAAGTATTAGATGGTATTATTTATCCTGCTTTTCAATAATTTATTATATCCCGATGTCGATCTTTCTTTCTATAAGTAGCGAATCGTATGGGTTATATCAAAGCGAAGAACCTATTACTATTATTCTAGCTTATATTCCTATCATATTAACAACCTTTTTGCTTATAGTGTTTATGATTCATTTAGAATACAATATTTCATATGAGAAAAAGAAAGACTTGAAAGATAAATTTTCTCACAATTTAGGAAATATTTTACAAGCAATTGAATCAGCTCATTTTCTAACTAGCTTAAGTAATAATGTTGATAAAGAGAATTTATTAGAAGCTGAAAATATTATTAAAGAGAAGTTCAAGGAAGCTTCTGAAACATTAAAGGAGATTAGAAAACTTTAATTTGATTTTTCATCTTATGACTTAATCAATTTTAATAGGTACGTTGGTCACTTATAATTATGAAAAAAAAATTAACTCCTAAAGAAATTAAGCAGTATAAAAACCGACAAATAAGCAGACTAGTAGTAGCTGCGAAAAAAGCAAAAGATAGTGGAGGAAAGCCATTTATTTTTCATTTTCTAACAACTTTAAAATGTAATTGTAATTGTGAAAGTTGTTTTTGGAAGGATAATTCTGTTAAAAATGAATTATCATTAGACGAAATTAAACGAATTTATTTAGAAGCTAAAGCTGCTGGTTTCTTACTCTCTATATTGTGGGGTGGAGAGCCAACATTGCGAAGAGATATTACTGAAATAATAAAATTTGCTAAGAATGAGGCGAATTTTGCTTTTATTGGAATGGTTACTAATGGTTATTTACTTCCAACAATGATCCACGATTTTGGAAATGATTTAGATCTGATTTTAATGTCTCTTGATTCTCCTATTAAAGAA
>SDBV01011838.1_pt1 | contig 11249 bp, 8 predicted proteins | sample 2277081 | NCBI WGS metagenome assembly SDBV01 (sample SAMN10402039, study PRJNA504765) | marine sediment metagenome | isolation source: marine sediment core GS10_PC15, 223 cmbsf | place: Arctic Ocean: Southern Knipovich Ridge | collected 2010
AGCGGTTCCTCAATTCGTAATTCGTAATTTATGCCCCAGGTATTGATAATTAGTAATTCAGGTCTTCTGAGTCCTCTAACTTGTCTCTCTTCCAAGTCCTGAACCCTGTTTTTAGCCCAATAACCCACTATTAAGCGTTTTTTCCTACGCAGGTTTTTTCAAAAAAGTGTCATTTGGTGCGCGTTTGTGCGCGTTTTTGTTCGTTTTTGTGTTTTTTTGTCATAAATTGCCAAAAAGACCACGTTTTTTCATAAGTTCTTTCTGTCATTTTTCCCGCATTAAACCGACTCCTCTTTACCACTTTCAGCCAAATATCGGCCGTTTCACCCCCGTCACAGCCGTTTTCCGGACCCGCCGCCTCTCCTTGACCGACTCAGATTCCCCTCATTTTATTTTTCACCCTTTTTCTATTCACGACTTTTAATATCTAATATCTAATATCTATTATCTAATATCTATTCAATCACCCCCCGCCTGCCCTGAGCGCAGTCGAAGGGGCCAAAACCCAAACCAGCCCCCGGCTGGAATAGTTTTGATCATTATATTTTAGATATTAGGATTTCGTGCTTCTCCTAATCGCTGCTCTACAAAATTTCCGGCACAAACACTACATGTGGTATGTCGCAAACAAACGCACACACATCGAACGTAAAGACTTTATAAAAAAGACTTTAATTAGCAAAACGTCCCATAAATATTAAAGTAAAGGACAAAAAAACGCCGATTCTAGTCAAACATACGGACAGGTACTACAAGTGATAACCGGGCGAGACGAAAGAAAAGTCAATATGGCATTAGAGAAGATCCTCGTTGTTGGTAAAGAGCCCGAAACGCACGATCTGGCAAGGCCCTTCACGAACCAACTGTTCGCTGCTGACAACATAAAAAACATCTGGGAAATGATAGACAACGTCGATCCGCACATGATCCTCATATGCAAATCAACTAACAAAAAAGATGTCTGCGATCTTCTAACTGAGGCTAGTTCCAGGGAAATCAGCACCCCGATCATCGTGGCAGGCTCCTCCAAGGACGATCATTCCGAAACAATGCTTAGCCTCGGCGCGTACGACTACCTCAACGGCAGCAAGGATTACAAACGCCTGGCGGTTATCATCGACAACATAAAATCCGGGCACAAACCAAACAAAACGAAAAGTAACTACTTCGCCGAAGACTGCCCTGCTACGGTTTCGATCGTCGGCAAAAGCGATTCGACGGCCAAGATGCTTAAAATGATCAAGATCGTAGCCTCCAGCTCGTGCAACCCGGTGCTGATCATCGGCGAGACGGGGACGGGCAAGGAGCTGGCTGCCAAGGCTGTGCACATATTACGGCACGGATCGGACAGCAAGTTCGTGGCGATCAACTGTGCGTCACTGACGACGAATCTGCTGGAAAGCGAGCTTTTCGGGCACGTAAAGGGGTCTTTTACCAGTGCTGATAAGGAAAAAACGGGGCTTTTGGAGATCGCCGGCGACGGAACGATCTTCCTCGACGAGATCAGCGAAATGCCGCTGAACCTGCAGGCGAAGCTGCTGCGGGTTATACAGGAAAAGACTTTCCGAAAAGTTGGCGGCATAAAGGACATCAAATGCATCGCTACGATCGTAGCTTCGAGCAACCGCAACCTGCTAAAGGAAGTCGACGGCGGGGCGTTTCGACGTGATCTGTACTATCGTCTGATGATCTTCCCGGTCGTGCTGTCGCCGCTTCGTTCGAGATCGCGAAAGGCCGACATCCCGCTGCTGGCGGATTACTTCATCAAGCACACATCGATCTGCCCGGAAAAGGCAGGCAGGATAAAAGGGCTTACGAAGCTTGCCGAAGAGGCGCTGAAAAGGCATCCCTGGCCGGGCAATGTACGGGAACTGAGAAACGTCATCGAACGCGCGGTATTGCTGGAAACGACGGATAAGATCGGGCTTAGCAACCTGATCCTGCATCCGGAAGAGCTTCTGGATGACAACTGCGAACCGGTATCGGCATCGAACGACTTCTCGCTGGAACGAGCCGAACGCGAACTGATCGCCAAGGCTCTGAACGAGGCAGGGTGGCAAAAGACGCGGGCGGCAACGATGCTGGGGATAACCCGCGCAACTCTGTATGCAAAGGTCAAGCAGTACAACATCCAACAACAGCAAAACGCCGAAAAGCAAACCGCAAACGCATAACACCCTTTAGGGCGTGTTGCCCAAACACATTACGGCAAAACAACTTGCCTTTTTGCCCTCTTCGGTGTTAAAAATCCTCGCAAGAGAATAGCTCTTGCTGTGGTTTTTGCCTTGAATAGAACAAAAATTTAAGCCGTTTTGCTCGAAAGCCATTTGGGCAACAAGCCCTTTAGTGGTGTTATGTAAACCCTAAGCACTATCCGCCGTCGCCAAGGCTATGGCGAGACAGGAATCCTAAATTCTAAACAAGCAATAATGACCAAAATTCAAATGATCAAAACATTTCTGGCTTCCGTCTATGCCTGAAGGCTTCGACGCGACGGGGTGCCAGAATTTGGTTTTGAATTTTGAACATTAAAATCTTAGTAACCACTCACTGGAATCATAGACAGGATAACGGGATAAAAATACAGATAATAAAAAAACATGTTAATCCAAAAGAAATAGTGAAAGAATTATAGTCATCCTGTGATCCTGTCAAAAAAGAGAGTTTAGAATGATTAACAGGAAAAAACGGTGAACGGTTACGTATTTTCTATTTGTACCTAAGGCATAAATTTCATATTTCGATATTCGGATTTCGCATTTGTGCAACGCTTAGCCTGGCTCAAAAGTCATACAATCGACATCGCCGCCGCACATTCCGACAGTGATCGTATCTGCCGAGCATTCCAGGACCGCGTTGTGGCTGCATGAGACGACTTTGCATGCTCCTACCATTCCGACGGCTGTTGGGTTTCCGCCTTTGGCTGCGTGTTTGAAGAATGTGTCGCACTGATGGTCGCCGGGCCCGCCTACGGTAATGGACAATGCGTGACAGCGGCCGGCCATGTTGTATCCGCAATCGGACAGGCCGCAGTTTTTGATGTGTGCCATCTTCATAATATATCCCCTTACTATTTGTAATATAGATCTATATATGCAGTATAGCCTATTTTGAAATTTAATCCATCAGATAATCCCTTATAAGCTGCTATCATTTTGCTGAGGCTTGAACATTATTTAACCGCGGAGAACGCAAAGACTGCGGCGGGCCGATGCGAGGTGTTTTTCGTGCTATTCGGACTGAAATCCTTTAAACTCATTAAAAATTCTGAAAAACCGGATTTTGTTTAAAGTAAAATCGGTTCTGGCTGTGTCCTATATGTGACAATGATCATTGTTTCTTTATAAAGAGGTATCAAAGCGTTGGAAGATAAGCTGCTTATTTGGAAATTAAATCGCGGCAACAGGGAAGCCCTCTGCCGTATCCATGAAAAGTACAGAGATGACCTGGTGCGGATTGCAGCGGGGCTATTGAACGATGTGAGCATGGCTGAAGATGTTGTGCAAGAGGTTTTTCTTATGCTTGTTCGTTCGGGTAACTGCGGAATTAGAAAAAGCCTTAAAGGGTATTTGACAACCTGTGTTGTCAATAAGATACGCAACCTGAGCAGGGCTAAAAAGACGCGAAATCCGGTAAGTTTAGACGACGTCGAACCGGCAGTTTCGGGCTCCAAAACACCGGAGCAATGTATTGAATGCGATGAAGAATTTCGACTTTTGTACGAAGCTGTGGCCAAACTGCCTTATGAACAAAAAGAGGCTGTGCTACTGCATATTCAGGGAAAAATGAAATTCAAGGATATTGCCAAATTGCAGGCAGTGCCGATCAAAACAACGCTTAGCAGATACAATTATGGACTTAATAAACTGCGGTTAATGTTAGATAGCGATCCGCCGTCGCATAAAGCTATGGCGGACTGTCAAAAAAAGAGAGTTTAGAATGATTAACAGGAAAAAACGGTGAAAGGTTACGAAAAATGAAACCAGCAGAAAACATAAAAAGATTAATAAAAAACGCAAAAGTAAGGATCGATCCGGACGTTAAAAGAGCTGCACTTGAAAAGCTTGTTAACGAACTGGAAAAAACTAAAACAACATCTTCGGCTGATACATCGCCGAATATATGGAGAATAATTATGAAAAGTAAAATAACAAAATATGCCGCAGCAGCAGTAGTATTGATAGCACTAGGACTATCGATAACACTTTTCGATAAAACTATAACACCCGCATACGCAATCGAGCAAACAATTGAAGCTTTACAAAAAGCCCGTAATGTTCACGGTATCTGGATAGACCGAAAAGGTCGACGCGTAAATACATGGGGCAAGATTGACCCCGATACCGGTAAGATATCTAAAATGCGATTGGAATATGAAGATGGCGGGCTATACATAATCGCAGATGGACACACCTATTTGGAAGACGATGGTATCATCGCTTTTAAAGAAGATGAGTTTATGAGGGCCGGTTTTATTTTCAATAATTTTATCGATGTATTAGCTCAAAATGCCAGTTGGCATGACGAGATCGTTATAAAAAAACAGTTTAGCGAAGAATTTCGGCGTGAGGTTATTGTTGTTGACGCCAAACAGCCATGGAAACATATTAAGGTCGTACTGGATACAGACACTAAGCGTCCCATTAAAATTAGCATTCCATGGACAGAAGATCTTAGTGACTCCTTGGATCACACAGAGCTTATAGAGTATGACGTTGATTTGTCGGAGGAGATATTTGACTATGAGGTTGGCCCGGATACGCTTATCCTCGGCAATGATCTGGCAAGAAAACTTTTAAACGATCCCGGTTATGGAATCGCCTATAACGATGAGGATGGATTGCAGCAAGTCTGCGAAAAGATCGCAGAAGAATTTTTACGAGCAGAAATCGATAGAGACTTTGAAATGATCAAGCAGCTTCATCCGTCTTATTTGGGTTTTTATGGCAGTACTAAATATATAGGAAAAGAGTTAGACAACGTGGCAAATTATAATGGGAGAATTGTTGAGGTCTTGAGTTTCGATAAGGCATATGAAGGCAAAAATTCTAAAACAATGTTAATTCCCTGTAGGGTTGTCAGAGAGCATAAGGGCCAGCGTCATGAACGAGTTGTCGGGCTTTACATTTACTTGCGCAATCATGATGGTCGCAAGTCGGTCGTAGTAAATGGCTACACGCACCTGTAGGCGAGTATATGATAAAGTAATCTACCCAAATAGCTTTAAATTAAAAGGCCGGGCTTTTCAGCTCGGCCTTTTTTATGCGCGGAATCGTTGTTTTGGGTCCGGGAAATAATTTTCAGGATTTATTTTTGTTTTTTATGTAACATATCGGTAGTTGGCGCAATTATACAGGTGCAATGGTTGATGCTATGGTAAAAAAAATGGAACAAACAACGACTGACGAACTGGTGCTAAGAGCCAGGGACCAAGCGGATGCGCTTGGAGAGCTTTATGATATCTACTACAAGCGAATCTTCAAATTCTGTGTGCACAGGCTCTTTAATCGAGAGGTTGCCGAAGATGTAGCCGGCGAGGTCTTTCTGGAGGTTGCTAAAGGGATCGGCACTTTTAAGGGCCAAACCGAGAACGAATTTCGTAATTGGCTATATACCATAGCAGTCAATCATGCAAATAATTATATCCGCAAGAGCCTTCGGCGCAAAAGGCTGCTTAAAGAAGCTGCGGAATCGATTATAGAAGTAAAAAGCAGCAGTCCCGATCTAACTGAGCTGGGCTGGCCCAGAGTTTACCGGGCACTTGTGAAGCTTTCGCATCAGGAGCAAACCATTGTAACGCTTAGATTTTTTGAAAAGCTTAACTTCGAGCAGATCAGCCGGATCACAGGGACAAAAGAATCTACGCTAAGAGTTAAACTGCACAGAAGTTTAAAAAAATTACGAACCAACTTAACGGCCTATACGGACGGAGAATTTTAAAATGGAAAAGCACGAAATAGACATCGAAAAAGTAGTCAATCAATTGCATATCGACGATGAGCCAAAAGGTAATCATAAGGACCGGCTGCGTTGGGAGATGCTTAAGACATTTAATTCTTCGAAGAAGCAGGACGCTAAGTACAAATGGAGTTTAATTATGAAATCACGAATCACAAAATATGCTGTTGCTGCAATGGTATTAATAGCACTAGGACTATCGATAACTGTTTTTGATAGAACAATGCCTACCGCATACGCAGCCGAGGTTCTGCAGGAAGCGATCGATGCGGTGTCCGATCTGTGGTCGGTGCAGATGAAGGCGAAAATGCGTACAGATAAACATAACAACTTTTCTTACATTGGATTAAATGATGATTTTGTTGAAATCGGGATGTGGAAACGTACAAATGCACACGATCACATGCAATGGCGTGTAGAAAAGCCCGGGCGTGTTCTTGTTATGGACGGAGAGAAAGCGACGATGTTTATAGAGCCAAACACCGGTGTTTTGGTCGAAAAAGCGTTGCCGCTGGGTAGTTACGATTCATGGCCGGGCCGGTTCCTTGATGTACGTAAACTGTTAGACAATGAGCTTCAAAATGCAAAGACCGATCCTGTCAGCGAAGTTAGGCTTTGGCATGAGGAAGTTGATGGGCGTGACAAAATCATGCTTGAGGTCGAGGCGACGGCGGATGTTCCCGAAGGTGACTATCTGCGAAACAAATTCATCACTGGTTGGGACCATTTGAAAGTTTATCGTTTTGATACAGAAACAAAACTGCTTGAAGGTTTACAGGTATATGTGCATACCGCCGCTGACGATGTGCTGATCTTTGAAGTAACAGACATTGAATATAACATAGAGATTGACGATGGTATTTTCGTATTAGATATCCCTAATGATATAATTTGGACTAGAGATCCTGAAATACTGGCTGACAATGAGCGGTATGTAAAGATGTCGCCAAAGGAAGCAGTCGCAGGTTTCTTCCAGGCTTGTGCTGATGAAAACTGGGAAGAAGTGCTGAAGTACTGGGGTTCACCACGAATCGAGGATCGGATAAAGACTTATCTCGGTGGCCTTGAGATCATATCTTTGGGTGAGCCATTTCAGTCAGAAGGTTATGTCAGAGGTGGTTGGTTTGTACCTTATGAGATCCGTATGAAATCTGGCGAAGTTCGGAAAATGAATTTATCGATCCGAAAGGACAACCCCGCCAAACGCTTTACGATCGATGGCGGACTCTAAACGTTTTAAAAATCAGCTTAAATAATATTAGGCCGGGCTTTTTAGCTCGGCCTTTTTTTTGGTTCATCACGGAATAATGGGGAATTTATAACACAGCAGCATCTCTAACTGTCAAAAAAAGGGTCGGCGTTCGGAAATCTTACACTTTTGATTGCTTTGTTTTTTGGGAAAAGGCGTGCAAACAGCCGTTTTTGGGGCGAAAAGCGGGGTTTATTCATTCCATGGTATCCTTTTATCCCTTTGGCACAAATATTGCATTGTTTATATTTATCTGTGCTTTTGCGCGTGAGATATAAGCGCAGCGATTGAAAAAGGGTATGACATGGGTAAAAACGACGAAAACATATTCAACAAGGCCTCGAAGGGCCCGGATGCGTCTGATATATTCGCGATCCCGCCGGTGAAGGGGGTCTCGGCTGAAGATGTGTTTGACGGCGACGAAAAGACGCTCAAGGCCCTTAACAAGAAGCCCGCACAGCGAATCGTCGAAGTTGCCGCAGATAACGTTTCCAGCAGTGCAAAGCGGTTTTTCACAGCGACGCACATCATCTTAATAATCAACATCCTGGTACTGACGGGGATATTGGTGTATCTGGTGGCTCGGCCGCAGGTTGTTACTATCCAGGGGCCGGTAGCGGCCGTTGAGGTTGAAACGCCCGATCCTACGGTAGTTGACGAAAGCGTGTCCGCGAAATCACTGTTCGAGATCGACGTGCGGACGGCTGAGACGCTCGACGAGGCAGCTTCGCTGCAAATGGCAGAAACGCTGTTTAAGATGCGTGACTATGAAAAGGCTTTCTATGTTTACCAGCGGCTGGCGGATAATCTTACGTCGAATATCCCGGCTGACGAGTTTTTGAAGGATTATATGCATCTTAGGATGGCGCTTTGCCTGCAGCAGAGCGGTGACCAGACCGAACTGTCGAAAATGTTCAATGTTTCGCTGAACAGTAAATCGCCGGTAGTGCGTGCGATGGCGAACTATTACCTGATCTTCGTCGAAGCTAAGAACAAACAATATCTCAAGGCTCGGCGGCGTGCGTATAAGACTCTATCGCTGCTGAAGGCTTTTGAGGACAGCTTCTCGCCAATGATGGAGGCGGATTGCTATTTTGTGATCGCCGAATCGCTTACTCGACATATCCTGCTGCTTACGAATGCAAGCGACGAGCTGCCTGGTAAGATGTGGCTGGACTCGCTTCGTATTGAAACCATACCGATGATGACGCAGCAGCAGCTTCGCAGTTTCCTGCAAAGCGGCGTTTACCAGCTTAGCGAGGGCGCACTTACTCCGCAGCTCAAACTGAACAAACACGCCAGCGTCGGATCGCAATGGACAGCGATCACGATGGAAACGCCAATCGAAGAGATGATCTCGCATTTCGCGGCCGGTGCCGATCTGAATATAAGCTGGGAAAATACCGATGAGGCTGTTCGGCGACGTCCTGTGACAATTTATCTGCCGGGGACCTCCAGCCAGTTCATTTCGGAATTTTCTATCGGAAGCACCGGGCTTATCGCACAGATGCAGGACGACGAGATCTCTATCTACGATCCTGATCAATACGACGATCTGCGTGAACACAAACGTGTACTTATCAAGGAAGCTATCTCCGTGTGGCGTCGTTTCCCGCTTAGATACCGTGGCGATCATCGTACGGCCAACGCTCACTATGCGATGGGTCTGCTGTTTGAAAAAGGCAGTGAGTATGTCGCGGCCCTTGGTTCTTACAAACTTCTGGCAAGCAATTACAGCAACAACCCGCTTGCCCCTTATGCCCTTCTTAACTCAAGTACGCTTAAAACCGACATGAAAAACTATACCGGAGCCAAGAACGATCTGACGGAACTGCTGACGCAGTATCCCGATACTGTTCTGGCGGACCAGGCAACGCTGCATCTCGCGACCGCTACGATGCGTATCGGTAACTATAAAGATGCAATGCGTCTTTTCAAGAAGGTTTATAACATTAATCTTAACAATCAGGCTCAGCGTGATGCGGCGTACGGACTTGCGAACTGTTACTACCTTACAAGGGATCATCCGCAGGCGCAGAAATGGATCACCCTGGCGATCAAGCTAACGAGTAACAGCAGCGATCATCGGCTTCCAAACGCGTACTTTATGCTTGGTAAAACGAATATCAAGCTTAAAGAGTTTGAGAAAGCGTCTGCGGCTTTGAAGAACGCACTTAGCAGCACTACGCCGGATGAGGAATATCTGAATATCATAATCAATCTTGTCGAGGCGGAGGTGAAACAGGGCAAATATGTTGTCGCTCTTAATATTCTTGAAAACGTCCCAATCGAACAGCTTGCTCAGGAACTTGCCTGTAAGGTTCTGATCGCAAAGGCGGTTATTATGCGTGACATAGAACTGGTTGACGCGTCGATATCAATGCTTCGCCGAAAGATCGAATTTATCGCCGACCCGAAACTTCGAGCACTTCTTTCGTTTGAGTTGGCGAAATCTTATGTAATAGTGGGCGATCTTGACTTCGCGAAAAAAGAGCTTATCGAAAACCTCACGAGCCTTCCGGCAGATTCTGACGAATTAAACATGGCCAACATTATGCTGATAGATAGTTGTATGAAACTTAAGAATTACGATCAAGCCCGATACGCAGCTTTACAATACCTTAACAGTCAGCCGCCGGAAAAAGAACGGAAACAAGTATCCAATATGCTTGGGAGAATATATACGAAACTGGATCAGCTTGACAAGGCAGCATTGGCTTACGCGGGTATTTTCGCCAGAACAGGAGTGGCCCAGAGATGAAGAAAGTTATCGCCATACTAATAATATTCGTTTTGCTGACATTTATCGCTGTCGAAGCCAGGGCCAAGGCCCTGACCGAGAAAACGCCTGACTATAGCAAGATCGAATCGTCACGTACGATGCGTTGGAAAGTGCGAGAGGCAGACCTGTCATCGATCCCGCCTGCCAAGGCTAAGGGGATGCAAACACTGCTTGAGCAGTCTATCGATCAAGTGGAAATGCTGCGGCTGCCCGAATACATTGATACTAAAGTCAAGGAATCGGTGGAAGAATCGCCTGAGCCGGCGGTTACGGAAGTTGCAAACAAAAAACAGATCGAAATTGACGAAGCGGTGCGATTTGAACTTCAAATAGCAAAACTGCTGAAAGAACCGGACAGTATCGTTAACCCTCTTGCTGTTGCCGAGACACTGTTTAACAAAGGCAGCTATTCAGACGCGGCGATATTTTTTGAGATCGCATTGGAACGAATGGAAAGGACCAAAGAAGACACAGACAGGGCGTGGGCCCTGTATCAGCATGCAAACAGCCTTCATATCAGCGATAAGACCGAGGCATATAAGATCTATCATAAATTGCTTGCAGAGTATCCGACTTCGTACTGGACAAATCCGGCACGCGTTCAACAGCAGATAATCGCATGGCATGAAGAATACGAACCCGAAAAAATATTAGAAAAGTACGCAAGTGAATCCACGGGAGAGTAAAACTAATTTTCATAAAGCGTTGGTGATCGACAGCGATCCTGCAGCGGCACGAACGCTGCTGGGTGTGTTTGCCCAACATGGTGTACACGCATCCGTGGCGACAGACGAGAGCTCTGCGGCCAAGTATCTGCAAAATAACAAATGGAGCATCGTTTTTATCGATGAGGAAATAAAGGGCGATTCGCATCGCTGCGATATGCTTGCAAAAGCCAGGAGTCAAAATCCGGAGCTTGCGGTTGTAATGCTAAGCAAAACAGACAGCGTACAAGCTGCGATATCGGCAATTAAAAAAGGATACACCGACTGCCTTGCAAAGCCGATCGATGAGGCATTGGTTAAGCGCATCGCCAATACTTATTGCCCGAACAACAAGGTTCGCGTTCTTGCCAGGTTGCTGACAGAGAGTGAGAAAGAACGAAATATTATCGGCACCAGCTATGAATTGTTAAGAACCGTCGAGCTTGCGAAAAAGGCGGCTCCTACGAGCGCACCTGTGCTTGTCAGCGGTCAAAGCGGAACGGGCAAGGAACTTATCGCACAACTGATCCATGAGCACAGCAAACGAGCAGGCGGG
>SDBV01011839.1_pt1 | contig 11249 bp, 10 predicted proteins | sample 2277081 | NCBI WGS metagenome assembly SDBV01 (sample SAMN10402039, study PRJNA504765) | marine sediment metagenome | isolation source: marine sediment core GS10_PC15, 223 cmbsf | place: Arctic Ocean: Southern Knipovich Ridge | collected 2010
GCAGAGCGGGTGCTCCGCCACGTCGGCCTGCGCCATCGCCGCGGCTGTGGCCCGGGCCATGGAACCGGATGCGGGAGTAGACGACGTAATCCGGGCCGCAGTGGGTCACACCGACGCAGACACGGCGGCGGCCATAAGCAGAGCGGTTAGCTTGGCGGCGCGCGGCTGCGGATTTTAGCTCATTCAAAGCGGCTTTTTACAGAGAGCTTCTCACGGTTCACATCGATCCCGTAGAAGTCACGTCTGCCGTTTTCGGCATAATCGCGGCCGTCGATGGAGACTTGCGGCAGGGAATCACACAAAGTGCGAATTTCGGCCGGGACTGCGACACCATCGCCGGAATCGTCGGCAGCATTCTCGGCGCCCTGCGCGGAGACGCGCCTTTGAAGCAAAGCTGGGTTGCCGATCTCGAGCAGGCTAACCCCGAGCCCGACCTGGAGAGAATGGTCGAGAAGCTCTTCCAGGCTTTGCAGGAGGAAGTCAGGCGGCAGAAGTCCTACGCGCAGAAGATGGAAGCCCTCTTGGCCGGCAGCTAACCGATTTTGTGCCGGATAATCGGTCTTAGGAAGAAAATTACTTGAAGGCTGTCCGGGCTCGAGGATCTTGAACCGCTGTTGTACTTTCCCGGACGGAATTCGGAGCACCGGGTGTTGATCTGCTTAAAGAAATCGATTGCTCGTGTGCGAACTCATCATCAGGGATCATTTCTTGCTGTTTCCATGTGAAGATAACTGTGTGTTGTGTAAATCAAACTTTGCGATTATGATAAGAAACAAAATCAGTATCGGGTGTCGGTTTTCAAACTCCTGGGTCTGCATCAGTCAATCATCAGCCTCGACATTGAATGCGCGAAACCAGAATCGGAAACGTTGCTGCTTTGAGGAGGCCAATCAAAATTATTACGAAACTCGTAGCGGCTGTGCTGTTGATACTTGCCCTTCCATCCTCAACCTTTGCGGACAAAGATAAAGAGCTGCTGAGGGCCGCCACGAACAGGGATGCCGACAGGGTAAAGCTCCTGCTCGATGCGGGAGCTGACGTTAACGCACGGTATCAAAGAGACGGCAGCACTGCCCTGGATTTTGCAAAATGGGGCGGTCATGCCGACATAATGGAAACGCTCAAGCGGGCTGGCGCAGAGGCAGGCTATCGGCCATCCACCGGGCCGTCGGACGGTTGAAAGCCGGCTAATAATCCCGTGCAAAACATAATGACTCTGATACAAATATCCCTCAGCCTGGAAAATGAGAACGGGGCAAGCGCCACAAAAAGAATGAGATAGATGATCTGTCGCAGAGCAAAGCACTGCCACGTCGCGGTGGTCTGTATGCGGGGCGCTTGCGGCCGGGTGTCCTCCCCTGACTCCCGCATTTTCCTGATGTACTATCTATACGACCTGTCCGATGGCTGGTATGTATTGACCAATCAGGACAGGGGAATCAGCTTCAGCCTGAAATGGGACAAGGAAATTTTTCCTGTCATCTGGGTCTGGGCTCCCTACGGCGGCGCCACCGGATACCCCTGGTACGGCCGCAACTACAACCTGGCCATCGAACCCTGGTCGGCTGTTCCGAGCAACCTGGCCCAGGTGGCCGAAGAAAACCGGGGTATTAAGATTGCCCCCGGGCAGGAGATTCAAACCACGTTCGAGGCAGGTATATCCGTGTGACTGATCGCGAACGACTACTCAAAGTTTTTCATCAGCAGGCCGTGGAACGTATCCCTGTCTCTCCCTTCCTACACATCAACTATATCAAAGAGTTTTACGGCAGCCACGATGTCGATTGGGTCGCCAAAACCCCTGAAGTGTACCGGCACTTCGGCTTTGACCTTATTCATCGCAACTGCTCGGTCGACTACGAGGCTTTCGGGCCGCAGAATGATGAATGGCAGATGGAGAGGTCGATAACCCGGGATGGGCGAGATGAAAACTCAGTTACCAGGATTCACACGCCCCAGGGGGAGATGACCGTAAGAGAAGGGTTGCGCTGGACTTACGAGTTCGACGCCGAGGCTTCGGTTATGGATTACCCCATAAAGTCCGAGGCGGATTTTGAGCTGTTTGTCGCCTTCCAACCTCCACCGGCTGCAGTCGATGTAACCGATATTGAACGGGCCCAAAAATCCGTTGGAGAGGCCGGCATCACTGCTCCCTGGATCCAGGGCGCGTTTAACCTGGCGGCTTTCTATTATCGCAAGCTGGACGACCTGCTGCTGGATGCCATGCTCAAGCCTGATTTCTACGATCGCCTGATGAACCATTTTCTGGACCGTTACATGATTTTTGTCCAGGCTCTCATTGATGCCGGTGCCGATGTTCTCAGCTACGGCGGCAATGTGGCCAACGGGAAGCTGGTCAGTCCCGATTTTTTCAGACGGTACATCTGGCCTTACGAAAAACGGCTGATTGATTTTATTCAGCGGCAGGATGTCGCCGTTCTCTATCACAACTGCGGCTACGCCAGTAAATTTCTACTCTTGTACCCGGGATTGGGCATGAGAGCCTACGAGTCTCTAACCCCAACGCCTTATGGAGACACGGTCCTTTCCGATGCGGTTGCCGCGTTCGGACAGAACACTACCCTGGCAGGAGGAATCGACCAACTGGACCTGCTGCGCGAGGGCTCGAAGAAAGACATCCAATCCGCGGTGAAAACGGTCCTGGACACGGTTCGCGGCCGCTGCCACTTCATTCTAGGAACCACCGACTACTTCAACGAGAATACGCCCGAGCATAATATTTTTGCCCTGGCTGAAGCGGGCCGGCGCCTCGGCTGAGCAGAACCGGCCAGGGGCGGCCTGCCCCATCCGGAACACGCCCAGGCCCTGTTTCGGACTCAGCGCCGCCTGCCCTGCCTGCCTAACTCCACCAGCCGGTCAGCCTCTTCCGTGGAATCAACCGCCGCCCAGAAGAAGAGCCGGTCCGGGTCCAGCTCCCGGCAGAGGGTCTTTAGTTCCTCGCCCGGATCGGCCTCTTCACCGTGGGTGGGCCCGTAGTAGACCTGAACCGACTTGCCCGCAGCCTGAACCGCTTGGAGCAGGTCCAGCCAATGGCCGGCCGAGGGTTGGCCTGCGCCATGTATCCACTGCACGCAGTCGAGGCTTTCGATTTCCAGGACCCGGGGCAGGTGCCGTATCGCATCGGGACCGTCCAAGTGGTAGAGGGAGTAGTCCACTGCGGTCCAAAGCTCTTCGTCGGTAGGCGGTTCGGGGGGCGATGTTCCAGGGTGGGCTTCGGGTCCGGTAACCCACATTAGCGGACCATCGAGGCGGCCCTCCCAGAAGGCCTCGTTGCGCTCCTGGGCTTTCTCCAACTGTTCCGGTTCAATCCACCGTGTTTTCAATCGTCACTTCCTTGTCAACAATGCTCCGGCCGGGTCATAGACCCACTGCCGGCGGTTCAGCACACCTGCTCCGGATCATACATACCTGTGGTTACCCTTGGTGAATCGAATCGATGATTGACCTGGAATTGTCATGGAAAATATCCTTGAGGTCCGAGGCACCCAAACCGGTGCGTTCGGCCGCCCGTTTAAAAGCGAGCAGTTCTTCGTACATAAAAAAGGTTAGCTCTTCCGCCTCCGCACCCTCTACTTCGCGCATGTTCTTGTCTCCCGACACATCACCGTAGAGACCCTTGGGGACCAGGTTGATGTAGGTGCCGTTTTCGCAGATCCGGCGCATACGCATGCGCAGGATGGGCAGGTCGCTGCCGAAGAGGACCCGTTTGGGGCCTACAGCCCGGATAAGCTGTTCAAAGACGCCATCATTGGTGTTGGCTGAGAAATCAAAGGACATTTTGTTTGTTTCCTTGAGCACCTCGAAGGCGTTGTCCACATCCTCGAGGCAGTAAGCGCGGCCTACATGGGCGATAATCAAACGCACCTCGGGATACCTCTTCTCGATCTCGATCATCTGAGCCAGGTTCACCGGGTCTCTCAGGCGTCCGTCCCGGGGAATGTGCAGCATGGCGATCCAGCCGTGTTGGTGCAGAAGCTCCAGTTGATGCGGCGGGAGGAAGTCGAAGATGCGGATCTCCTGCCTCGGAAGGTAAGCCGGGGCCAGGTTCAGGTACACCTTGATGCCCTTGAAACCGCCCTCGATGACCCTGCGCTCAACGTCGGCGGCACTCCATTCCGGGATAGCAAAGAGCAGGGCCGGCAGGCTGTGCCGGCCGGAGGACTCGGCTACATATTGGTTCAGGCCGTCGGCGGATTCCGCGTTGACCAGACCGGGAAAGATCATAGGCGTCACCTCTTTCCCGGGAAACAAAAGGCGGTAGCACTCGAGGTGGTCCTCGATAGAGTTCTCTTTGGCCACCAGCGAGGGCCAGGTGACCACCCGGTCCCGCTTCACGTTCTTTTTTAAGCGGTCCAGCCAGATATGGGAATGAATGTCGATGATCCTGTCCGGCAGAAATCCCTGAAGCTGTTGGGCATAGACCTTTCGGTCCACATCTTTTATCTCAATCATTTTGCGCTTCCATAATTTTTGCCCCAGTTCCCGAATTTCTGATTTCCCGGGCCCAATCGGAGTCGATCCCTTCGCCAGGGATAGTATCCCGGCCTGAAGCGAGTCGTCAACGGTTAGCCGCGAGACCTGAGCTGAAGAGCATGGTCGAGAACCTCTGCCAGGCCTTGTTGAAGGAAGTCAGGCCGCGGAAATCCTATGCGCAGAAGATGGAAGCCTTCTTGGCCGGTAGTTAACGGAGTTTGTGCCGGCTAACCGGTCTTGTAACCCGCGACAAACTCGGGGTCGAGTCCCTGGTCCAACATGAAGACGTAAATGGCGTTGTGCAGCCGTGTGGCCACCGTCGGTTCTCGTTTTATCACATTCTTTGCGAGGAGCGGGTCGGCCGATAGATCGTACAGCGAAGCCGGGCGGTGCCCCCGCCAAACAGTGTAGCACCAACGCTCGGCCATGGCCTGGGCCATGTGCGTGTCCCCGGTTATGGGGTTGTTGTCTCCCACGATCGCCGCATTGCGGATCTTCCTCTTCACCCGCCGCAGCAACGGCAGGACGGAGTCGCCGATCACGTTGTCGGGGCAGGGAACCCCGAACAGGTCCAGTATCGTGGCCGTCATGTCCCACGGCTGTACGATAGCCCCGTGGCGCCGCGGCCCGCGAGCGCCGGGCAGATGAACGATCAGGGGCACCCTTGCCACGTTGGGGGAGATGGGAAAGTATTGCTTGGGTTCTTTCATGGGCCTTCCGGCGGATATGGCCATGCCGTCGGCGCCGATAGTGTGGAATTTTTGTACCATGCCCAGGTCTCCGGGGCCGTCGAAACAGGTGCCGTGATCGCTGGTGAAGATAATCGCTGTTTCATCCAGTATTCCCAAGCGCTCGACCGTGTTCAGGAGACGGCCGAACCACGTGTCCACCATCGTGACTTCCCCGGCGTAGCGGGCCCGTGTGTGTTTCAGCTCACGGTCGGCTATGCCCATTGTTTTTCTCTGGCCGTAGGTGGGCGCCTCGAAGACGCGGCCCTTATAGCCGGGATCGTACATGTCGATGTAGTGCCGGGGAGGGTCCCAGGGCTCGTGCGGGGCGAACCAGTCCGTCTCCACCTTGCGGTGAGACCGGTTTACCAGGATCTGCCGCCAGGTTTCGGGCTGGTAGCGCAGGAGGTGCGGAGGCACCGGTTTCGCCAAGCCCACATCCGCGTCCAGCCAGCATTTATCTCCCTCCTGGCCGCGGTTGCACACCCAGGCCGTGCAGTCTCTGAAAAGGTTGACGCTCGTCACATTGTTGGCGGTATCGGTGATGAGCATGGAGGGGATTTTCTTTTCGGAAAGGTACTGGAGAAAAGTCGTTTCTTCGGGCTCGAGGCATTTCCAGCGATTGAAGGGCAGTCCTATGTCCCCGCGCCCGAGCAGCGTGTCGCGCCGATTGGGCACCGTGGGGAAGGAGCCGATATAGGCGTTGTCGAATACCGAAGCCATGGAAGCGAAACGGGTCAGGTTGGGGGTGTGTATCTCGCCCCAGGCGGGTTTGCCGTAGACGCCTGCATGGTCTCTCCTGAGGCTGTCCGCCATGATGTAGATGACTTTCACTGTGGAAACTCTACCCTCGTGGGAGGGCTGATATTACGTCGTGCGAGTTTCATTGGCCGGTTTCATAGACCCGTGGGGCCCGCTGCTGCAGAGCGCAATCGAAAGCCGCGCGAACTAGAAAACGGGATGGCCGAGCGTTACGAGAGCCTCTGCTATCTGGCCAAAGCACCTGTCTCCAGCGCAGAGCTCGAGGGCTACCGGTTGTCTGCGGCACCGCGCGTCTTCAGGCGGCGAAACACTCAACTCCGCGACAGCTTCCTCTCGCGCCCCAACCTGAATTTTCTTCGAGCAGTCTTTCCAGCCTTTGGGAACGACCATTTTCAGAGATAAAACGGCGCTGTCGCCCAGGGGATTGCGGACATGGGCTCGAAATGTGATGGGGGACGCTTGCACCCGGTGGACACGGTATGGTTCGAGCCAGCCCGCCCGGCTGTCCACGTCAAAGTGAACGTCCTGCTCGCCGAGGGGCATGAGCCTGCTGTGGAGCTCGACGTAATCACGGCCGTATTGCTCGAGCTCGCTGAGAAACAGCTCGTTCGTCCTGTAGGCCGTGCCGTGACCGGGCAAGACCAGATCGGGCTTTATGCTCTTCAGCAGTTTGTTCGAGTCCGAGAAGCTCGCTAGAACGGCCCCGTTGCGGTACACGTGGTTGTGCTTGACCGGGGTTTCGCCCGGTGCGGCGAACTCCTCGAAGAAGTACTGGTCCCCCGTGGCGATGGCGCGCATGCCGTCCACATCGAATTCCACCAGGGTGCTCCAGCGGGTGTGCCCGCTCATCGGGTGCAGGACAAACGTGTACTCTTCCCACTCGATCGGTGTTCCTAGAGGCTTCGGCTCCACCGCGATCGGTTCGGGCCATGTGCAGGGGAAGTTGAAAGACGCGGGGTCGGCCAGGATCGGGGCGAAGTTTTCTCCGGCCCAGCACGTCGTGCCGAAGAGGCGCTGCAGCAGGGGTATGCCGTTGACGTGGTCGTCGTGGAAATGAGTGACCAGGACTACGTCTATGCCCTTTATACCGAACTTCTGCTCGAGCGCTTTTATTCCATGCAGCAGGCTTCTGCGGTTGCGGGGGTAGGGATATCCTGCGCCGAAGGAATGATGCGAGTGGTAGCCGTAATCGATGGAGAGCACTTTTCCCGATTCGCTCAGCAGGAACCACGTGCTGGCGCCGCCGGCCCTGGACTGGTACACATGCTCCGACACTTTCAGGAGAGGGTCTTCGTCCAGATACTGCATGAACGGTTCGCACTCGGGCCGGCCCGCGATGGCAAAGCGCAGGTTCTCTTCTAGGAGAGATAGCGCTTCAGCGGTCCCGTCTTGCTCCCCGTTCCCAATGGGAGCGCCCAGACTGGGTGCCAACAGGTCCGGTTTCGCCTCTTTGAGCAGGCGCAGGGAGTAGATCAGGTTTACGGCCCCGGGAAGATCGTTGTAGTTGTATTGCAGCGGCGCTATGCGGGCGATTTTTCCGGGAGAATGTATGACTTCCCCGCAGAATGCGACTTTTTGGTCTTCGCTTTTGCAGAGAAGGGACACGGCGCCCAGCGTAACCCCGGGCGTCGGCAGCACTTGAAAGGAAAGACCCGCCACGTCGAAGGTTTCCCAGTCCCTCATCCACCGGGACACTTCAATGGGTTGGATAGGCGCGAAAAGATCCCAGGTGTTGTCGTAGATGATGTAGGTTTCTCTACGTTGAAAGAGGCCCAGTGGATCGGCAAACTGCTCCTTCTCCCAGTAAGGAGCCAGAACCTCGATGCCCCTCTCTGCCGCGAGAGCGGCGCCGGCCGAGTGGTCCCGGAAAAAGTGCGTGCAGAGCACGGCCGCCACACGATCAGGCAGCTCATCGAGTCTATCGAGCCACCTGCCCGAGCCGGCGTTTATGACTACCACGCCGGCGCTGCCCCGTACGGCGTATACGTTGCAGCTGTCCTCGTATAGCCAGACTGAATCGGTTACTTCCTGCCAGTGCATGACTCCTTTATAGCGTGTAACCGCGGTTAACTCAACGGGCCACTGTAGATGTTCTTTTCGCGACTTAGGCCACTGTTTATGAGATTGTGGATTTGCTGGTACATGGTCCAGGTTTTGCCACTGCGCCGCATACCGACGTTCACGAAATCTTTCCTTTATGCAAGGAAATTTTTAGATGTTTTTATCCTTAGCACAAAGAAACGAAATAATGAACGCTAGATGCTCTCCAGCCCCGGCTGTGGATGCCACATTATGCGCATCTATTTGACGTATCTAGTTGAGGGGGTAAGGCGTGCGCATACAGACAGCATCGCCATTGGAATTGGCGCAATTTCTATAACGGTGTAATTTTTGTGTCATGAAGCGAACACAGATACAGCTTCCCGACAAGCTTTACGAGCGTCTCAAGATGCTCGCCGAGCATGAGGAAACTTTCCTGGCGGCGATCTTGAGAAGAGGGGCGGAATACATTCTGAGCCTGCACCCGGAGGCAACCGAAGCCAACACCGAGTGGCACTTTGCTCGAGATGCGGCACAAAAACTCCAGGCCGAGCTCGAGTTGGTGCTGATCCTGAAAGGCGGGCTATTCGAAAGCGTTCGGAGTGCAAAAAAGTACTGCAGAGTCTACGACCCGAATGTGGGGAGAATATTCAAAGCCGTTGATTTTATCGAGGCCAACGCGCATCGCAGGCTGACGGTCGAAGAGGTTGCCCGTGAATGCGCCTATTCACCCGACCATTTCTCGCGGCTTTTCAAGCACACGCTTGGAATCCCGCCATCCTGTTACATTCAGCGAACGAAGTGCGAAATGGCAAAAACAATGCTGTTCTCCGGCCTGTCGTGCTCCCAGATAGCCGATGAGCTCGCCTTCGTATCCACAAGCCACCTCAGCAGGGTCTTTAGGCGCAAAATGCCATGGCTCCTTATCAGTGGCTGCGATACATGGAAGAAAAGTAGCATTCATGCCCAACCTTCGCGGATTCGTGCCTTGAGCTAACGCTTCTCTGAGCAGACAATGTCGGCCAGACCATGCGCATAGAGGTCGCCGAGACCGAGCACCCGATAACGAGAGACATGGACTCTTGGGGGATACCGAATGAAGCCTGGCTGTCTTTCCGGTGCTCACCAGACTCCGATTGCACCGTGCTGTTGAAAACAACCCACGAGCAGATGCCGCTGAAAGCCATGGCATGGGTCCACGAATTCAAAAAAGCACGTGTGTTTTGCCTGCAACCAGGCCATGACAACGAAGCCTGGGCCAACGAATCGTTCCGAACGGTTTTGTCGAGAGGCATACGGTGGGCCGCCCGCCGCCTGGAGCAGTGTTGGCGACGCGCGTGCGGACGTCACAGGTCTGCCTCAGTGCGGCCGCCAGTCCGCGGGCGACGTCAATTGCCCTAAGACCGCCCGGCGCACCCAATCTAGACCCAGTATGATCAGCCAGCGTTGCATGTAGTCCGATTCGCGTCTGGCGGAGCGGCTCGGAACCGTCAAACGAACGGCACCCGGTCCGTGCACGGCTATGGTGGTGTTGTCATCGGCCGCATTGTCGATCAAGGCCAGCCCTATGCCGTCCTCTGGGGCGATGCGCCCGGCCAGTTCCGCCGCCACTTCCGATGCGGAGGCTTTAGGGTCAGCAGGCGTTTCCAGCATGTCCAAAGCCTCGTCCAGAGAATGCGGGCATTGCTTCGCCGCAATCACCTGGGGGTAACCGGCGGCCTCTATCTGTCGAACGAGCTGACCATCTGTTACCAGGTCCAACACCCCGAGACTGAGATCCTTTTCGCTGAGCAGACGTCCCGTCACCTCCGGCACGGTTTCTTCGTCCACCCCGTAAATTGCTACGCCCAGCCGTTTCCGGAGCTCTTCTTCGACCGGCGCGACCAAGGCGTCGGCCTCAGCCGCGGTATCCGCTTTGACGGTAATGCGTATGTCCGTTTGGCCCGGGTGGGCCGACAGCCCGAGACTGGGATTCGCCCCTTGCATTAAATCGTGAATGACTCGATCGACGTTGCTCTCGCCTACCGCGCAGGTGCGTAAAATACGCACCCTCAGCACCTTGGCCCCGCCCATCCGCTCTACCAGCAGGGGCAAGACGGTGTGGGTCATCATGTACTCCAGTTCTCTCGGCACCCCCGGCAGGCAGACTACAAAGCCTCGTCCTTTCGTGTCTTCGCTCAAAAAACAGGGGGCCGTGCCGACCGGGTTGGGCAGGGGCGTCGCGCCTTCGGGGATATAGGCCTGGCGCTTGTTGTTGTCCGTCATCGTGCGGCCGAAGCTGCGGAAGCGGGCGGCGACCTGCTCTTCCAATTCTAAGCTGTAGACCAGCGCACGCCCTGTCGCGTTGGCCACGGCTTGACGCGTTATGTCGTCCGCCGTCGGCCCGAGCCCGCCGGAGGTGATGACCACGTCGGAGCGATCCAGGGCCAGGTCGAGCACCGCGGTGATTCGGTCTTCATTGTCCCCCACCGTTGTCTTGTAATACAGATCCAGCCCGATCTCCCTGAGCATCCTGGCCAATTTGGTCGCGTTCGTGTCGACGATCTCGCCCAACAGCAGCTCGGTTCCGATCATGACGGTTTCTGCGCGCATCTATAAGCCCCCCATTGAAATCCCCGCGCTGACGCAAACTCGCGATGGGATTATAGATGAGGCGGCTGAGGGTGGCAAGCTTTGCGCCGCCGGGCTACCATTGACGTTTCGGGGTGCATTTCAGCGTTCCACTTTCAGAGCTACGGCTGGATCAAATGGCAGGCGACCAGCCAATCCGGCTCCAACTCCACCAGGGACGGCTCGATCTTGCTGCATCTCGGCTCTGCGTAAGGGCAGCGCGTGTGAAATCGGCATCCTGGCGGGGAAACGCCCGTCGAAAGACCGCCTGAAGCGCCTGCTGGGGAAGTGCTTGCTGAAGGGTGGGCGGTTGCAAGCATGGGGGTGTGTTCCGAAACGCCTGCGACTCCCGGCAGAGGTAGATGCTCTATCTCATCGTAGCGCCGGCACATCGTAAGGTGGTCTTCGCCGGCATTGTATTGGCCTTGGAAGCTATTTTCATTCTCATATCACCGTAGTAGGCCCCGGCTACCCCATCCCGCCTGCCCATTGCCCCACGGCAAACGCATCTAAATTTGTATTGAAAAATATAAAATATCTCAAAAATATAGACAAAGGAGAGATTACCAGCTATTCTATGCACGAAAAACCACTTTTTCGGAGGATGGGATGGCT